>TARA_R100000231_G_C5330507_1_pt1 | contig 14730 bp, 16 predicted proteins | sample TARA_R100000231 | Tara Oceans TARA_R100000231 (sample SAMEA2620565) | marine metagenome | biome: marine biome (ENVO:00000447); feature: surface water layer (ENVO:00002042); material: "saline water (ENVO:00002010), including plankton (ENVO:xxxxxxxx)" | depth 5 m | reverse complement strand
GCCCTGTTCGCCGCTTACGGGGGTAGAAGCCTCTGTTTTTATTGAACCAGCGATATCACGCTTGATTACGGCCATATTGTCGTCAAGTCGTTTTTCATAAACAGAGCTTGCAGCTTTCGCTTTATTACTAACTTGGTCAAGTTCTGTTTTAAATTTCTCAACTTCAATTCTCTTTCTAAGATTAACTGACTCTCTATCTCTAGATTGCAAGTCACCTTTTAATTTTTTAATTTCATCAACTGCTTGTCGCAACTGTGTTTGGAGTTGTCCGACTTGGTCGGTTCTTTCAACAACACCCTCCATATCAAATACTTCTGTCTTCTTGAGAACCTCAATTCTATCAACCAATCCTTTCTGATAAGCATCCATATAAAACTCAAGCTCTGCATATCTGTTAGAAGGTAATGTACTACCTGATAGATAAATTACGTCATATTTTCCAACTGTAATATCATTAAATGTAGTAATTTCATTTGTTTTGTCGTCAATAAGCTTTTTATTAATAACAAATTCACTTAATGAGTTATTAGGCTGTATTACTCTAAACACTTTTTCTTGCGTATACAACTGCTGCATTAAAGGTATGGCCACTTGAGCTACTTTAGTTAGACCAGCTTCAATATCAGCTAATTTTGATTTAATTTTTCTTTGTCCAAATTCATCAAGACTAATTGTAGCCTTGTAGGTTTGTGGAGCAGCTTGGGCATTACCCATCATCATTTCATATAATCCTAACTGATGGTCAATATCTTGCTTAGCTACTTGCTCACCGCTATAAAGTTCGTTTGGAAGCGGAGAGGGTTGAACAGGCATTGGTGCGCCATCTGTTGGGTCATAAGGGATTGCGACACCAGGCTGAGCCCATTTCTGCTCAAATTCTGACATGTCTACACTACCTTCTGGGACAAGTATCTTAGTATTAGTACTTGTCGTTGCATGCGCTACTATTAATGAACGCATTTTATTTATATATTCTTGAAGACCTTTTATCATTCTTACATCAGATTGAGGATAAGGAGTTCTTGTATGTAAACTCATAAATGGTACAATTGGATAATCTTCTATTGGAAGCTCTCTGCTGTATAAATGTTTATCTCCCATAATAACGCACATATTGACTCGTTTAATTTGAGTTACAACTGTCTGTATTAGTTGTCGTTCAATAAGTTCTGCAAAACTTACTTCTTCAACGTTAATAGGTTCAGGTGCAATAGGAACTTCTGCATTGCCATCTAAACCCATACTCGTCATACCAGATTCCATTTGAGTTTGATACTGCTGTCTTTGTTGTTCTAGTTGAGATAAAATTACCTTTGCTTGTGCGGGGTCATCAATTATTTCGCCATTAATTATATATGCTTGTCGTTGAACGTAGCTAGCATATTCTTCTTCATTTAATAGTAATTCTTTTTTACTCCATACTTCATAAATCCTATACCTATCAACCATTACTTTATAATAACGTTCGTACCCTCTAAGGTATTCAGTATTATCTGTTCTATCTACATCTTCAGGAAAATGAGTAGCCATATCGTTAGCTCTACCTGTTTCTGGCCTATCATGGTCATAATCACTGGCGTTATTAGCAGCATTTTTAATAGCCTTTTCATACATAGGATATAAGTTAGCAGCTTGCTCTCTAGTAAATAATCTAGATATAATAATATTTTCGGCATCATTAAAAAATCTATCTCTACTATTTGGGTCTACGTATACATCAAGTGGGTCTACATCGTGAATACAAACTTCTCCTTTACCCATATCCATCATTGGGTCTTGATATACGTGTATATATCCTAATCCCATTACATAGTAATCATCTATCATTTGCCGTACTGCGGTTCGCCCATCAGATATATCATACATATACGCAAGCATAGCACTCATTACTTGTGCTACTTTATTATCAGAATCTTCTCTAGGCGCTACTCTAAATGATGGTCTATTTGCAGACATCATTGATTTTGCTGCTTCAACAGCAGGATGTACTCTATTAACAACTACAGGCGCTTGTCCTCTAGCTCTTAATATATCCTCTTGTTCTTTTGTCCATTGACGCCCAAGTCTAAATTCTTTATCTTCTTTGGCATGCTTTGCCCAGTTGTCGCGCTTAGAACCATATTTCTGAAATAAGTCTAATGTTTCATCGACTAAAGGTTTGCCTGAAAGTTTCTTTTTAACGGTATATGCCATCTTGCAATTTAACTCCTACATAGTCATCCAATCAAGGAATTTCTTTTTCTTCTTTTTATCATACTTTTTTTCGTCATATTCTTTAAGTCTACACGGCTTTGCTCCATCTAATGCTGTCCACACAGCATCCATAACATCATCATGTTTGCCTCTAGGATATGATAGAAATTCTTGTTGGGGTTTTATGTCTTCTGGTCTAAAATAAAATTGTTTTCTAGCAAACATTGGAACCATAGACAATAATCGTTCTGATTTTCTAGTTCTTGGTTTTACACCAGCCTCTAATCCTGGTATGTATAACCCTTTTTCTCTCATTATGTCTCTTACACCTACACGTAGCGCTTCCTGATAACCTGTTGTTTCTATCTTAACTCGTCTAGGTTTAAATTTTGTAAACGTATCAATAATCATATCGGGTTGTTTAGAAGGAGTAACTCGTTCTCTTTTAATATCTATTACGTATTTATTATTTTCATTGTCTATGCCAATAGTGGCAATAACAAAATAGTCTGCCCTTGAGGACAATGAAGATGCGGGGTCAACACCAGAATACACCTCGACAGGTATTATCTTTTCTTCATCGTCTATTGTTCTAACTAAACACCCTTGTCCATTACGTATTTCGTAATCGTAATGATGCATTTGTATCCACTCAGGTTTAAACGGCGCATTATCTGGTGACTGAGCAATATTCATATACTCCTGATAAAATCCATTCAAGTTACCAATACTAGCAAATTCGTCTTTTATTTGCATTATACGTTCATGTGGAAACCTTTCGGGCCATATACTTTTTTCATCATCGTCCCATATACTATACCATAGAACATTCCATGAAGCAGATTCTTTTATCCAATACAAAAAACAATCTTCTGATATAACCGTACCAATCATTACTAATTTACCGTCATCTGATAGCGATGGTATTACTGCTTCAGTCATCCATTTCTTATTTTTAGCTCTAGCTTCTGGTGTATACGCATTTAGTTCAGATTCGAAATCATCTACAATAATTAGGTTAGGCCTAGTATCTCCCTCAATAAACCCTCTAACTCTTTGCCCTGTACCCACAGCTATAATTCTAGTACCATTAGCAAGTATAACATCATTGTTTGTCCATCTTTTGGCAGTAGTAGGTCCCATATCTCCAAACAACTCTGTAAATTTATCTGAATGCGCCAAATGATATTTAATTCTAGATAAGAAGTTAATAGACTGAGTTTGTGATTCTGATATAATAACAATAAATAAATCTTCGTCACTACGTTTAAACGCGGCTTTCCACAATGGAAATATAAGTGATGTGGTTGTGCTTTTGGCTGTACCACGAGGGGCCGCTATTGCGACCCTTCGTTGCGTGTTATCGGATAAGGACTTGTAGATATTGAAGTGAAAAGGAGGTATTTCCTTTTTGAGGGCTGTTGGGAAGCAGTACCTTCCAAACAATGCCATGTTAGTATATAACTTTTTTAACGCTTGCTGTTGAGCATAACGTTCTTCATAATTACTCATCTATTGGTTTAGTAGTAGTCCTTGATGCCTCTATATGCGATTCTTCTTTTACTATATCATCAATCATAGAAACAGATTTAGACTCTATCTTATCTACCGTTTTCTCCATATACTTTTCTTTCATGCCATGCATATCCTGCAAGTTTTCTACAGCACGCATTATGCTAGGGATATCTTTTTTATCCTTAGCCATTCTTATTGCATCTTCTAATAAATCAAGAGTATATTTTTCTGTTAAACCCTGTTCTTGCAATAAACTCGCTAATTGTTCTCGTACCATCTTTTTAAAGACCTCCGATTTCATAGTGCGTCGCCATTTACGTCTTTGAGAACTAGTTACTGAACCTAATGCCCATTCTATAGCTATATCGTAATCTGGCTTTAACGCATACATTGTTGCTAGGTTTTTCATTTTCTGCTGACCTGCCTGAACTTCTATATAACTCTTACCTGTAAAAGTTACATTAGTTTTGCGACCAGCAACAATAAGTTTTTTAGAATCATACTTAGGATTATAAAAGGTATAACCCCAAGGAAAACGCATATAAATACTAGAACGACCGTCTTCCGCCACATAATCTTTCTTTTTGATGACCTTTGCAACATAATCGTCATCAGAGATTGCATATTCTCCTTCTTCCGCTTCTTTCCAATATTTAAATTCAATCCCATTATCTTCTGCTTCGTTCTTTCTATAGACCGTATAGACTATCTTGCCTCGGTCTTTATGATTAATTGGTATATCGTACACTAAAAAGCTTGTTCCTCAGCTGTTTTTTTAAACCTTACATCGTATGCATTCATAGTTTCGTTAAATAAATTTCTTTTATCTTCTGGTCCTGCATAATGGTAGGTTTGCCAAAATTCTGCTAAATTATCTGGGGTAACTCCAGTCAATGAAGCTGTAGGATGTTTTCTTATATTGGCCATAAATAGCATTTTTTGCTGTTCTTCATTTAAAGTAGAGGCGTCTAATCCTTCTCGGGGGTCGTAATTTGTCCATTCAGGGATACTCCCTTGTTCATCAAACATTTGACGCAATCGTCTCATTGCGGTCATTCCACCTTGGTTCTCTCCTAATTCAAATTGGAATAGGCCTCTGCCTGGACCACCACCTCTTTGCTCTATAGATGGGTCCATTGTTTGAGCAGATTCATGGAATGCTATCCTATCCATTATATCTTCTAATTCAGAAGATGCCATTCCATATAGGCCCGCAGTTGATGAGAGCATATCTTGATATTCCATTACTTACTCATTGACCTAGCACGCTCTTTACCGCAGTTGCAGTTCCATTTACGCAATGCTTTGTTTATTCTGCTGTTTGGGTCGTTAGCCGTTTTCGCTCCCGTTAGTCTACGCTTCATTCCACACATTCTAGCACAGAAAGAACTTCTTCTTTTAGCAGATTTACTGCCTTTCTTTAACTTACTTGGCTTTGTGGTAACAGCCATCTTTAGCTTAGAACCAGGGTTTGCGGCTCTATACGACGCAATACCCTTTCTGTTTAAGCCACCAGATTTGCTTTTACCTGCTTTACGCTGCCATGCTGGTGTTTTTGCCATATTACCTACTTATTGTATTTTCTGATTTTTTTTATCTTACCATTGTGGGTTCTAGCAAACTTATGCGTCTTAGTTTCTCTGATAAGAGTACCATAATAACGTTTACCGCCCCATAACCAACTAACTCTAGCCACCGTAACCCATCTTCTTTTTAGTTACAGCATCTCTGTTGCCTGCTTTTTTTAACATTTTTCTATCTACAGCTCCTTTTCCAGCCATAGCTCCCATTTTAGCACCAGCCGCCATTGCTTTCTTAGCTTTAGCTGCAGCAGCCATACCTTTTTTTGTATATGAATACTTTTTTCCGCCTACTTCTGGCATAATTACCTCCTACGTTAAGTTTTATTAAATATCAATATCCTGTGGTTCTCTAAATCTTCGTGGTAGTGTTTTGTAATCTGAAACATCTTTCTCAAGAAATCGAGGTGTAGGCGTTTTATTGCCATATTTATCTGCTTTAACAACTTTATAATCAGGTGGCCCAGTATTTATATAACCCTTTTTTAGCTTTAACTTTTTTCCACTAGGCAAAGTGATATTTTTCTTATCCTTACCAAAATTAATCTTTGCCGCTTTTATATCCTTGCTTTTGAAGCCCATTTTACGAGCTTTTTTTACTCCACTAGATAAACCATGCTTCCTTATCAAAGATACAATAGTTCTTACAACTGCTGATATTGCCATTACACCCTCCAATTTGGTAGATAACTTAATAATAAAACAGAATCAAATCCAAATAATAAATTTTTACCTACTACCAGTAGTACTACTAGTACTTACATACGTTTATCTAATGATACTAGGTACTATATGTTACCAATCTCACTACTACTAGTACTACTATTAGTACTACTACGTAGTAAAATAAGAAAGTTGAGCAAAAATGCAACAAAAAAATTTTCAAAAAATTTTCTGTAGAATGGATGCACGTGATATACCATCTATGCCACGGGGTTGATTTACGGGCTGTGGGGGTCAACTCTCGTTGAAACTTGTATTTGTGTTGCCCCCAGCACTGCCATCACTCATAATCTCAACCAACTAGCTGTATACTACAAATACTTGCTGTTTGTTTAGGCATTTGTGCTTGTGGTTGTGGTTGGTTGAGAGTTATTCATTGCGTACAATCGTATTGTATTATACCTTTTTACTACACATACTGGTATAATACAACTTGTTGTCTCAACCCCTAGACATAGATATTCTTCCTCTTCTAGTAAGTGATAATTTTAAATTTACAAAGGAGATAGATATGGAAAAGTTACAAGAAATAGTTAACAATTTAAAATTTACTGATACTATGAATCAGCTACTATCAAAGATAGTAGCACCAGATGCAGTATCAGTAATACCCTCAAAGAGCAAGAACGGCGTTGAGGGTATTAAGATTTACGGCATTCAATGCTTTAACAAAGCTCAGCTGATGAAAGATGAAGACTTTTCAGCATTGAATGACGCAATCAAAGCATCATCTAACCATAGTCTGCTTGTGCGTCACGATGATGCTTACGAGACGCCTATGGTTTGGATTGGACCAGGCTCTACCAATAACCAATCCAAAGAAGATAAGCAAACGTTGTTTGCTTAATCTTCAAGGGAACTTACGTTCCCTTTAAACGTTAATATATAATTGGTGGTGGCAAAAGCTCAAGTGTTGTTACTAGTCCTTTCACTACTTGGACGAGTAGCCACCACTACAACTATGAGGTAAATATGAATAAATTTAAAATAGTAAACTTATTAAATGGTGCAGTAACAGTAGTAGTAGCTAAGTCTTATGTATCAGCACTTAAACGTGGTAGAAGATACTTTAGCGAACCTAACAGAACTAAAGTACCAGTTCAGGTAATATAGATATGAAGACAATTGATATCTTTTTATATTGGACTGTTACAATCTTTGTGTTAGCAGTTACAGCTGGTATGTATCTAAAACATATTGATTACTGGTTTATTGGTGCGGTAATTGCATTCTTACTGATAGGCTATTACTTTGATATAGCAGAAGAAGAAAGCAATCGTAACTACTTTGAAGACAGAGGTTATCCTCTTGACTGGGAAGATTACAAAGCACAATATGAAGCACCAGATGAGTACAATATGGATAGTTGCAATACTTGCCATAACAGGGTTTATGAAGTTTGTATGTGTAAACCTGTAGTCAATGATTAACGAAATAAAGCACGGATTTATTAGAGGATACTTTGCGTCGATGACAAGCTCAGTATTAGTCTCGGTTCGTGCTTTATTACAACTTATGAGGTAAAAATGAGATATAAAAATGAATTTGTAACATTAATTAGTGGATGTGTAGCTGTTGTATTGTTAGGCTATTTATCATACAATGCAATGGTAACACGAGATGTACCTGTCGAAAAGATAGTATATCAAGATAAAGAAGTAATGGTAGAAGTACCAAAGTATATAACAGAAACAGTTACAGATACAATATACAGGGATAAGTTTATTCCTTTGTATTTAAGTATCAGTAAAAGTGAATTTGAAGAGGTGTTTAGACATTACCGAGATTTACGAGGTCCTTGTAGCACATTTGACTGGAATGGTAAACTATATTGCACCAGACTCGACACAGAACCAAAAGATATTTGCTCTCCTAAAATAAAATGAGCTATATAAAACAATATTGTCCATACAGAACAAGATGCGAATTATTACAATGGGCAAAAACTCGGTATCCTTCAACCAAGTTTGATAGTAAGTGGTCTAAAAAAAGACTGTTTGCGCTTTACTACAATACTAAATGAAGGTGGCATAAGCCATCTACTCGCAGGTGCGTACAATCCTCCTTTCATCCGTGTCTTGTTCGCGTGTATGCACCTGCAAATTATTAAACTATGTACCTCATAGTTATAGGTGATGGGGTTCCCATTATAAAGATATTGACAGGCGAGTGTTTACATTTTACTTACAATGTTTGTTAGGCACTAACGAGGGTCAAGCCACCTAAGCTTTTAATTCAACAGATAACGATAAAATAAGGAGCCTATATTATGGCAAACGCAACAAGTGCACCTAGCGGTGAAAGAACAGTAAGTGTAAGTGAAAACGGTAGCTGGTCTACTAAAACAATCGTAGCAAATACTATTGGCGAACTAAGAATAGCATTAGATATACCTAATGAAGCTACAGTAAATGTTCAAGACCAATTGTATACAGATAATTCATCTGCGATGCCAGTTAACGAGCTAAATGATGATGGTACAACTAGACCATTATGTATCGGCTGGGTAGCTAACAATAAAACAGGAGGCATAAAGTAATGTATCCTAACAAGTAAATAATAATTAAGGGGGGCTTCGGTCCCCCTTATAAAATAAAGGAGAACTATGAATTTGTTATTAGATTTTAACTCAAGTCCAACAATCAATAAAAATATCGTAGAGTGTAGTAAATCTCCTGTAGAATTTACAGAAACAGGAGCGCGTATTAAGTTTATTAGGCCACCACGATATGATTCATTGGACCGACCATTGTGGATAGATATTCTTAATATTGATACATTGTGGGATAATGTAGATGCAGAACAGTTTGCAAATAATACAGGAATGCAAGATATAATAGCGTTTAAAGAAGAACTGCAAACAACAAATACATGGTTGTATGATGCTCTTGAAATAACAGATAAAATTGATGTTACTAAATCTTATGCTTGGAAAAAAGGTTGTTATGATATTGTTAAAGATGCAATTACAAAAGCTCACAGATTTAACATGAGACCATCAGGAATGTCTAGTATATTCAATAGAATACAAGATAATAGATGGATATACGACCAACTACAAAGACAAATGTCACGCCTCGATACTTATCGCAATAGAGCTAAAGCAGCAGAAATAACACTTGATAGTAGTATTGAAAGTATTATTGAAAGCCAACGAACAGCTTATGATAATATTATAGAAAGTACAAATCAAGCTAATGCTATGTCTGATTATTACAAAGTATATAATTACATTCAAATAAATGAACAGCACACTGATATTCAATTATATACAATTGTACATTGCAAGCCAAAAGATATGACTATCATTAACAACAGAAACGAAGAGATATGTAAAATGAGAGTACCTGAATGTTATCTTAAGTTTCATAGACCATTGTACAAAGCACTAAATGGTGGTAACAGATATCCTTTACAGTATACTGCAGCTGTTATGCACGGTAAACATCCATACATTAATGCAATACCATACCGAAGGCTAAATCATCCGACTATGGAAAGATATGCATGGAGCACATTATGTTTATCTAGTTATACTGATGATATAGAACGTGCGTTATACAAAAATGATTACATGTCTTTTGTTATGGGTATTATGAATTGGAATAATATTTACAACAAAGATGCAACTAATCCATACGCTGAAATCACACAAGTTATGACTTATGGCACATTCCCAGAAGTTGAAAATGAAGATGAACTACATAGAATAAGAACAGCTCTTAATATTAGCTTACACGAGTTCTTTCGCGCTAAATACTTTAAACACGTAATGACAGAACTAGATAGTGTTCAAAAAGATTGGAACGAAAGAATAACTAGAAATTACTCTCCATATGCAAGATATATTGTTGAAGAATATGATAGTAAAAATTGTCCAACACGAAGTGTTTGCACTGGATATCAGAATCTTAAGTCATATCTTGATTCAAATGCGCAGTATATGGTAGAAGAAATAGTAGGTAATTTTCTTATTAACGACAATAGTAATGAGTTTGATGTAGGCTATGAGTTTCAAGACCTAGAATCAATATTAATGTCTATAAATGATTCTGTAAGACCTGAAAACTTGTGGGACCAATTAGAGCAATTAAAGTACTCAGATGAAACTAATTACTGGGGTGAAGCCCCAATAAAAACTGATAATAACCCTGATATTGCAGCAATGCAAGCTAAAATATCACAATGGGAAGAACAATTAGCAGCCTCAGGAGGTATAAATGAGTAGACCTAACTTTATTATTAAAGAGAAAGCATGGAATACCATGCAACAATATGCAGGCATTGCATATGACAAAGACAAAAACGAGATATCTGGGTTGATACCATACAGATTAACTAAACATCCTGTGTCAAACGAGACTGTGTATGAGTTATTTGACCCAGTTATCTTAAAACAAGAAAATTCAGGAACAACAACAGAGCTTGATGGTGAAGCATTGCGAGATTACCAGGTCAAAGCTGGCATGAAATACGGAACAGACATAAAGTTTTGTTGGTGGCATTCACATCATACAATGGGTGCATTCTGGTCAGGAACAGACGATAAAGAAATAAAAGCATGGAAGAATGACTCATGGTCACTTGCACTTGTTATCAATCTGTTTGGAGAATACAAACTAAATGTATCTGTGTGGAAACCAATAGAGTTTTCTGAAGATGTACCATTAGAGATTGTAAGAGATATTCCTAAAGCAACAAAGAAACAGCTTAAAGAGTATAATGAACTCTGTTCTAATAAAACAGAAGTTATTCATACAGGCTGGCATACAAAAGGATATACTCCACGCAGTCAAATGAATATGTGGTACAATAATAAAACAGAAGATGCATTAGACCCTGATGCGAACAAGAAACTAAAATGGGTTCAAGGAGAATCTTTATCTGTTTATGCAGAACTTATTGAATCATTAGATGAAGCAATATCAGATGTGATAGATGAGTTTTGTCAAGGTACTATAGATTATAAAGAATATTCTAGTAGAATCAAAATGTTAAACAAGGACTTAAAATCAAGGAATGCAAAAGTTAAAGTAAATATATTACCACAAGGTAGTGTACTTGAAAAAGCTATGACTATGCAACCTTGGGAACATTTAAAATATGATAACGAAGCTGTAGAAAAATCATATGATGATGCTAGATTAACTAACTATCAAACAAACTATGGAGGTTATGGATGGGTATAAACATGAGAAGCGAAGGTTTAGTAAACACTTTACATGAATATACTTTTCATATACTAGGTTGCGGAGCTATAGGTAGCTCTGCAGCCACTCAGTTATTACGATGTGGTGCTAAAAACTTTGTGTTGTACGATATGGACAAAGTAGCAACAGAAAACATTGGCGTATCTCAGTATATGGATGAGCATATTGGCATGTTAAAAACTGAAGCATTGGAAGAACATCTGATGAGTATTAATTGTAGAAATTTAGAAATAATACAATCACCAGAATATTTTAACATGTTTCGATATCAAAATAATAATGATATTGTAATATTAGGTTTTGATAGTATGAAATCTAGAAAACATGCAGTTCAAGAAATATGTTCAAACAAACAAACTAAACCATTCTTGTTGATAGATGGTAGGATGGGTGGTGAACATTACCAGCAATATTTGTTTAAAGACTTGACATTAAATAAATATCTAAAAACATGGTATTCTGACGATGAAGGTGATGCAGAACCATGCAATGTCAAAGCATCAAGTTATTGCTCAAATATGGCTGGTAGTATGATTGTAAACGCTATTAGGAAAGTAGTTACAAATAGTCCTTACGAAACAATGTTGACTTTTAACTTCCCTACAATGACAATACAAAAAAATACTTGTTTCCCAGCCTGACAATTAGTAAATTGATAGCTCGTCTTCAATCTCTGAGGGCGAGTTATCGTTATCGTAAATAAGGAAAAACACAATGAAACTAACAAAAGTAAAGAGAAAAGCTGTCTCTGTAAATCCATCTACTTTATTATTGTATGGAGCACCTAAAGTTGGTAAAACTACTATGCTATCTAATTTAGATGATTGTCTAATAATAGATACAGAAAAAGGTAGTCGTATGATTGAAGGTTACATACAAGAAGTAAATAGTAGAGATGAATTAATTGAAACATTGATAGCTATTAAAGAAAGTAATGATGTAAAGTATAAATATATAGCTATTGATACAATTGATAAGGTCGCAGAGTGGGCTGAACGCAGAGTATGCGAAGAAGAAGGCGTAAACTCTATTGCTGATTTAGCATTTGGTAAAGGCTATGGACTTGTACGTGAAAAGGTAGCTAAAACTATTTCACATTTCAAAGAAGTAGCAGAACATCTTATCATCATTGGACATAGAAAAGTAGCGTATGCAGTAACAGAAGGTAACCCTATAGTAATACCAGAATCTCTTGATTTAACAGGTAAACTAAAGAATGTTATTATGGCTGGCTGTGATGCTATTGGCTATGTATATCGTGATGACAAAGAAAACCTAATGGTATCTTTTAAAGCTAATGATAGCATAGAAGCAGGTAGTAGATGTCCTCATCTAAAAGGTAAAGAAGTTAAATTTGAATGGAAAAATATATATAAGGAGGCTAAATAAATGGCTATATTCAAACCAGAAACAACAAGTACAACAACAACTCCTAAGTCTTCATACTTAGGTGCAATAGAAGTAGGACCAGTAGGTTTTAAAGATAGAAGTGGTGATTTCCCAGGACAAGATTGGGCTGAAATATTCTTAGAGATAGAATTATCTGTTAAGGGTAGCGAATACACCAACAAAATGTCTTTATTAGGCAGACTAGATAAAGATAGTGAGGGTAAAATTGTAGGAGGTAGTGTACTTAAAAGAATGTACAATATCTTTGAAATGATTGGATTTAAAGGTGGTCTTACTATTGATAAAAAATGGGAAGACGAAAATGGCAATGAAATTACTAATATTGCAGAACATTTGAATAATAATTTCAAAACTACAAATCAAGAGTTTATTGCATACGCATACAAAAAGAAACCTAAAAAGCCAGGAGATAAAGTGTACACAGAAATGTGGCCAAAACTATGGCTAAATACAGAAGGTGGTAGAATGCAATGTGATAAAGATATTAAATGGTTAAAAGAAAATGGATATCTAAAAGAGGCTAGTCAAGATGATTTTGCTCCAAAAGGACAAACTAACTTGGCTGACAATGCGCTAGCTAATCTATGAACTATGTAGAGATAGCAGTTGGAAGCCCTAATAATCGGGGTAACCTAGTGTTGCGCAGCGAGCTTGGATATTATCTTCCTAAAGATGGTAGCCCATTATATCGCTCTGTTTATCTCTACGGTGATGATGCAAAAGAATATGCTAATTCACATAGGACGTTAAAAGGCTATCACGGTAAGCGTGGTATTGACAATATACTTATTGATATAGATAGAAAAGACAACTCAGATGAATACACACTAAAACAATTGCGTAATACCCTGCTCCATTTAAATACTTTAGAAGTATTAGATGAGAGTATACAATGTTATTTTAGTGGTACTGGTTATCATATCGTCATAACAAATAAAGTATTCAATTTCCAAGCTAGTGATAGCCTGCCCTATCAAGTCAAACAAACAATGTCAAATCTGTTTGAAGATATAGATAGTAGTATATATATGAGAAGTGGAATATATAGAGTTTCTCACACTAAAAATCAAAAGACAAACCTATATAAAATACCTATTACATTACATGAAGCACTAAACTATACTTATCAACAGATACACGACTTGGCTAAAGACCCTCGTTTTGAATATCCATATGAATTATTAGATGGTGATAATGAGCTAGAAGGCTATATATGCCTAGATGTCCCTAAAATACGCCAACAAAGCAAAGTTAGTGAGCCCACGAAGATAGTACCTTGTGTGCAAACAATGCTTAGAAATGGCCCAATACAAGGCTCTAGGCACAATACCTTACTTAGGATAGCTAGTTATCTCAAAAGAAATGGTGTTCCTAGTGACTATGCAAAAGTAATGATATTGCATTGGAATAACAATATGATGAATGAAGAATCAGTAATACAAAAAATAGAATCTGTTTACAATGGAAACTACAGATACAGTTGTCATGATTCTGTAATGAAAGAACATTGTCAAACAAAATGTATTTACTTTAAAAACAAAAATTATCATATTGATGTTAAAGATTCTAGCACATTACAAAAAGAATACGAAGAACGATTAGAAACAAACTTTCAAGGTAGAACTGTACCTTTATCAGATATGTTTGATTTAAAGGGATATGATACTCAAATATATCCAGGAGAGCTTGTTACTATATTCGGTCCAACAGGGTCTAACAAAACTACATTAGCGCAAAATCTTGCATTGGGTGTAGATTTTAAAAACGATAGAATAAACAAACAATGGCAAATACCAACATTGTTTTTATCTTTAGAACTTTCAGCATGGTATATGCACAGACGTCATTTGCAAATTGTATCTGGTTTATCAAAAGAACAAGTTAATGCTAATTACAAAGAAGTATACAAAAAACATTCTGATGAACTGCAGCATTTGCATATACAAACAGTAACGCCAACTCTAACATCAATACAAGACAAGATAAAAGAATTAAATCCATATCTTGTTGTTGTTGATTATATTGATTTGGTAGATACGCCAAAAGATGTTAAAGGAGAATATGAACAAATTAAATACATATCTCATAACTTATCTAAT
>TARA_R100000231_G_scaffold45307_2_pt1 | contig 14817 bp, 16 predicted proteins | sample TARA_R100000231 | Tara Oceans TARA_R100000231 (sample SAMEA2620565) | marine metagenome | biome: marine biome (ENVO:00000447); feature: surface water layer (ENVO:00002042); material: "saline water (ENVO:00002010), including plankton (ENVO:xxxxxxxx)" | depth 5 m | reverse complement strand
CAAGTCGCCAACTTGGAATAAGGAGCACACAACGCAATAACCACTCCTTCCTGCTCTCTGAGTAGTACAACGCCCTCCTTGGCCCCAAGGGGCCGAGGAGAGCCCTTTTTTGACCCTTCCAACGGATTTTTGCGGCACGGCCTAATATAGGCCGCCAAAAATCACGACAGCGCACACATAGGGGACAGCCAACCCCCACGCATTTTTCTGAGTAAATTTTTCACAAACATTCATAAAGTGGCGTGAGCAGTCCCTTACCAATGGAGCCACAAGAAATCATTGAATTGTACAATCCCGAGGACTTCGCTACTCGTTCGGCGCTGGCACGACACATCGCAGAGAGGCATCCCGAAAAATCTCTCAATGCTTGGCGTCTCTACCTGCAAAAGCACGCCGCCTACACCGCTGTCGCCTACACCTATGATGAGGAGGAGGACTGCTACTACATGGATATGGGCGCACATGTCCACCAACTGTCCGGTGATGACCACCGGCTACTACTGCAACAGTACACAAGCGGTGTTGCTGTCAACACCATGGCCGGCATGATTGGTTTATCACCTGCGTTTGTTCACCGATGGCGCCGCACCTTCAAAATCAACCGCAACAGTCAGCCTGTCACTATGGAAGAGGTGCTTGACCATGATGAGGATGAACTCGTTGACACTATCCTTAGTCGCAAAATTTACAGCACTGAGGTCAAAGTTCTCAAGCGAGAGCAGAAAGAGTTGAAGGACGATGCTGAAAAGTGGCGTTCGCTCCTCAGTCAGGTGGACTATCTGAAAGGTTCGCTGGAAAAAGCGCCCAAGAGTGTGCCCCGCCTTAAGTTGAAGAAGACAAGCAAGCCCTATGCCCTTGTTGTTTGCCCTACTGACTTTCACTGGGGCAAGTATGGCTGGTCAGATGAAGTGGGCGAAACCTATGATTTTGAAGAAGCACGCAAAAGGTTGTTTGAAAAAACCCAAAGTCTCATTGAGCGCATCCCCGTCGCCCCCGAAAAGTTGTACATTGGTGCTGGTTCCGATTGGTTCCATGTTGACAACGATTACGGAACAACCACGAAAGGCACTCCCCAAGACATGTGCGCCTCACCAGCGCAGATACTCATAACTGGATGCCGTCTTGCCCGAGAACACATTGACCTCCTGCGACAAATAGCACCAGTTGAAATTGTGATGATGCCCGGCAACCATGACCGCCATTCGTCAATTGCCCTGATGATGTACCTATCGGCCGCTTACGAGGACGCAGATGATGTCACAATCACAATCAGTTCCAACAACAGACAGTACCTCACCTACGGCGACACGCTACTTGGCTTTACACATGGCGACGGTTTGTCTCGCAAGACCAACCTTGCTGGTCTTATGGCTGTTGAGGCTCGTCAGCAGTGGGGTGTGACTACTCACAAAGTGTGGTTCCACGGTCATTTGCATCACCAGCGCCTAACAGAAAAAGACGGATGCCTTATCGTACAAATGCCATCCCTTGCAGGGCATGACCGCTACCACGCTCGCTCGGGCTACACAACCTCTACTGCTGGGCTTGCCGCCTATTTCATTGACAAAGACGAGGGCTACATCGGCTCTTTGTTTGCCCCTGTTGTTCACGAGGATTGATAGAGTGGTACGCTCAAGGAACTGCATGCCGCAGAAATTGAGACAGTGCAACAACTGTGGCAGGATTGCCATGCGTAGAACAAATACGAACTGCAAGCGTTGGTGCAAAAAGACCAAGCGAAATGTTCACTGCGGCTCAATGCGTGTCGTTAAAGAGGGTAAGCCTAACTCATGGGTTATGGGGGACAGAGAAGTTGGTAATGCCTAATTTTAATTTTCGCCGCTCAGAGCACGACATCAAACACTTTTACGAGTGGTTGTCTCCTGAGTATCAGTGGGCTGACCACATAGGGGAATGGATGCAGTTATATGCCGACCGCCAAGGCGCTTCTGTCCACCGTGTTTGTATTATCGCCCCACGCTCCCACAGCAAGTCTGCCACACTGCGAGTCAAGTTGCTACACATGTGCTTGTTTGAAAAGCGCAACGATAAGCCTATGGAGGTGTGGCTGTTCTCGGCAAGCATACGACAAGCCTCAAACCGTCTTGAAGAAATCAAAACAGACATGCGCCGCCATCCTGAACTGCGTAAATACCTTGACGAACGCAAGTCCAATAAACAAAAAATCCAGTTCACAAACGGCGCATGGATTCAGGCTACTGGTGTAGGTTCGGCGATTCGTGGGGAACACCCGGCCGTTGTTGCTCTTGATGATGTTCTCGCAGAAATAGGGGACATGACAATGGATGCTGTGCGTGACTGGTTTAAGAAAGTGGTGACGCCGATGCTGGACCCCAACACATCCTGCTTTGTCGTGGGCACACCGATGTCCCACACCGACCTGTACCATACTGAAATGCTGTCAGAAAAAGCAAAGCAAGTATGGAAGTCAGGCACATGGTCTGCCTTTACCAACTGGGATGAGCACAGGGCTGACCCGGACAATGTAGAGTTAACACCACTTTGGCCCCAATTTAGGCCAACTGATTTTCTCTTGGAACAAAAAGTCTCCATGGACGACGACCTCGCCTTCGCTCAAGAGTATTTGTGCAAGGTCGTGGACGATGACGCCCAAGTATTCAACAGGAATCTCATCAGAAAAAACATAAACATAGATGCAGTCGGTGGTTTTAACGGTGAGTTCAACGACAGTACCGTCCAATTCATCCTCGGCTTTGACCCCGCCCATGGTATAGGAAAAGACTACTCCGTCTTAATATGCTTGCGACAAGATGAGCAGGGCTACATTCACTTTGTTGATATGTGGCGACGAAATGACTTTCCTCCTGACAAGCAGGCTGATGTTATCATTGAATGGGCTCAGCACTTCAAAGCACCTGTGGCGGCGGAGGATGTAGGTTTTCAGCGTCTTTACGAAACGGTGATTGAGCAGAAGGGCGGTCACCTTGAATATCGGCCGTCCAAAGCGTCAAACAAAGGCTTGAAGCAAGGACTACTCAACAGACTTCGTGTTTGGTTTGAGAGAGAGTTGGTTGTGTTCCCCTACGGAAGTGATAACATCAGAAAAAAAGTGTCTATTGTGTTGGACGAGTTAGAGTCTCATGTTTGGAAGAAAGGGGAAATCGTTGATGTCGGCAAACACAACGACACTGTCATGGCGCTGGCCCATGCTATTGACCAGTTCAAGCCAAAAAACACTGAGTATGCTCCGATGGCAAGTAAAACCACCAGCATGGGCGGCTGGGGCAAAAGAAAAAAAATTGTCAAAAAGGCAAATAGAAGGCCGAAACAACACAGAAAATATCCAAAATTTGGTTCGTAGTCAAGAACCTTCAAATAGCACCGCTTATGTGGTTCACTACATGGCGTGGTGGAACCCTTTTACTTGGCGAGCGGTATCGGCAGGACAAAACGACACGATACCACTACGCAGAACTGCTCATCGTGGTGGCAAAAATCCCTTCACTGTTATGGCGGCGGGAATTGATGACATCGTCAAAGACACAAATGATTTCCGAGACAGGTACGATTACCAAAACGATTATGACCTCTACGACAACATGCTGAACTACGACCCCGAACTCAACGGCGCAGTCCGAACAATCAGCCTTACTGCCAACAAATACCGTGTCAGCGGCGGAAAAAACAATGCGATTCGTAGTGCAATCAAAAACCTCGTTGAGGAAGTCCTTGAATTTGACGATTTGCTTATCAACGCCATGAGAAACCTCATGGTGTACGGCAACGACATAAACAAGTATGTGGGCAACAGCAGGCAGGGTATCACCGAAGTTCAATCACTACCAGTCGCTCAAATCACAATTCTTGATAATCGCCCTCCTAACACAACTACTGACAAAGAAAATGCGATTCTTACCAACGAACGCTACTTGCTTCGTGAACAAGACCGGGACATGCAAGAGTTCCCACGAAGTGAAATTTTGCACATCCGTATTGACTATCGGTCGTATTGGTACAGGGACAGGTTGGGCCGATGGACATACGGCGTATGGGGTGCATCCCGCTTCTCGTCGCTCAAGCAGGCTATCCGTGCTAAATACAACAGCATGAACAATCGCATAGCCTTGGAAGACAGTCTGACCAAGCAGTTCATTACGATTGGCTCAGAGGCTACTGCTGGGATTACAGACCCCGATGAAGCAAATGCCCGCCTAACTTTTGTCATGGATGAGGTAAGCGACCTACTGGACGGACTTCGTGCTGACCAAGTGCCAATTTTGCCGCACTATGTCAACATGGAATTTGTTGACCTAAAGAACACAATACCTGACAACTCTTCATTCCTTGACGCAGTCAACGGTGATATTTCAGCCGTGTTGCATGTCCCCCGAGTCTCTATGGGTCAAGAGCGTGGCTCAACCTTTGCCGCTACTTTCAACGCCAACCAGTGGTCCGTACAGGCTATCCGTCGTCTGCAAAAAGTATTGTCTCAATCTATGCACGAGTTGTTTTCAAAGCACCTTACTTTGCTTGGTATCAATCACACGATGGCTGATTTGCCAAAGGTTGAATTTGAACCTATTGATGAAGAGTCCCCGTTTGAATCCACACGCCGAGTAGTCATGGCCTTTGAAGCCGGTATCAGCACGCTAAACGAGGCACGAGAGCAACTTGGATTGGCAAGCATGAGGGGCAACGAAGGAAAACAACGATATGTCAAACCAAACAGTCGTAGTTCAACTGGTGAATCACCACGCAACAATGAGAACAAACCACCCGAGGAGGCGGAATAATGGCAAGAGAACACAAAGACAGTGTAAATGACAAGATGATTAAATGGACGGCGCTACCAGCCGTGTACCTTTGGCTTGCCGCAAGCGGGGCAGTAGTGGCCATGGGTATTCACCGACCGGAGGTTGTGCTTGAAAACATTGAGGGTTTCATCGCCCTTATCGCAATCATAGGCGGAACTGCACAGCCAGCCTTCGCAACAATGCTTGAGTTGTGGAAAAAAGAACAACAGACTGAAACAGAACTGCATCCTTCCGTCATTGAGTCCCAAACCCGTGTTATGGAAGAAAGGGCCGCTCTTGAGCGTCAGATGGCTCTCAAGGCCCAAGAACACAAGCATACCATGGATGCGGAAGAACGCCGAGCGAGAATTGAATTGGTTCGTGAGGGTAAGGCCGTATGGAAGAAGAAAGAGGACTGAGCGTAAAGTTGCACAGGTTTCTTCACGACGGCTGGCCTCATCAATACCCAACCCCTTCTGAAAAGGGCTACCCGCAAGTGTTTGACCTTATGTCTCACTGGGTGCTGTCGTATGATGGCATTCCGATTGGCTACACGGGGTCGCTTGACATGGGGCACTTTCACTTTGTTGGCAATACCTACATTTTGCCTGAGTATAGGGAGAATGGCTGGCACTCCTACTTGCTGTCAGTTCGCAACGCTAACCTTGGCCTACGACCAAAAATAACTGTGCTAAACCCAATTGACGGAACTCACATGGCAAGTCTTGTAAGCGTCGTGACAAAATTAGGCTACAAACCTGTTTTGTCCTACGATGATGTGCAGGATGTGATGTCAGAAAAGTTGTATTACGAAATCCGCAACGAAAATCAACAGTTGTGGCGAATGGATTAAAAGTCACCCGGAGTGTGGGTATATCATGCCGAGTCCTCGTGACGGTGAAATGAAGAAAGACTTCATCGCTCGTTGCATGGCGGACAGCAAATCAACAAAGGATTTCCCCGACCGTGACCAAAGGTACGCTTTTTGCATGAACACCTTTGAGGACAGCGACTACACCGCCACTATTGAAACGGTAGAGGCTTTGCAGTACGGCCGACCCGGAAAGCGTGACCCACGAAAGACGCCGGCCAAGCCAAGCGAGCGACGCAAGGGGTCAAAGAAAAACAAACCGGGCTCCGCTAAGAAACCCAACAAGTCCATAAAAATGAGCAAGGGTACGGAGTCTCGTATTCGTAAGTTGATGACTGAGCATAACAAAAAGGTGGCCGCAAAAGGCAAAGGGTCAAAGGCCAGCATGGGGGCGTTGAAGTCTGTCTTTCGTCGTGGTGCTGGTGCTTTCAGCCGTAGCCACGCACCCGGCATGGGCAGAACTGGATGGGGTATCGCAAGAGTCAAAGCCTTCCTTTACCTACTACGCAACGGCCGTCCATCCAACCCCAACTACAAGCAAGACAATGACCTTCTTCCCAAGTCCCATCCTCGTAGTAAAAAGGCCGGGACTGCTGAGGAAGAGTCATTCACCTACGATTTCCCCGAGTATGAAGACTGGGGGATTGAAGCACCAGTAGTTGAGTTGGAAGCCGCCGAGTACCAAGGCAGAAAGGTCACCCTCAACAAACCATTCCGTACAAGAGGTGCGGCGAAAAAATTCGCCGTATATGTTAGAAACGAAAGCGGCAAAGTCGTCATAGTTCGCTTCGGTGACCCTAACATGGAAATCAAAAGAGACGACCCTGAGCGACGACGCAACTTCCGTTCCCGACATAACTGTGACAACCCCGGCCCTAAAACCAAAGCCCGGTACTGGTCATGCAAAATGTGGGAGCGTGGAAAATCAGTCACACAATACACAAGCGGTGAAAACATGGAAGAGGAATACTACGAAGAATTTTACGAAGAGTTCTATGAAGATGAAGAGTCGGTTGAGGCCGCAGAGCCCAAACCAAAAAGCACTGAAACACATCAAGAGTACATGGACAGATGCACTGCCATGGGCTACACAAAAGATGAGTGCATGAAGGCGCACGAAGGTCACAAGTTCAAAGACCAAGATGAAGCGCATGACGAAAAAGACCACGCCGAGGCCGGAGAAGGAGGCTGTGGTTGCGGTTGCGATGGCGAGCCTGTTGAGGCAAAAGAAGTTGGCAAGGACCGCTACGACAACCCTCGTGAAGCAGGCGGACGGGCTCAAGAGTTGGGATGCAAGGGCATTCACCGTGATGGCGACAACTTCATGCCGTGCGAATCTCACGAAGAGTACATGAAAATGGTTGAGAAGGAAGCCGCTTACGACAAGGACAAGGACAAGGAGGCATCTTACCACATGGATTCTTGCCCACCCGGCAAGGAGATGAAGGATGGCAAGTGTGTTCGTGTCGCTGTTACTTGTGAGGTTGAGGTTGAAGAAATTGAAACCCGCATTGAAGCCTCCACTGGTAAGACCATTATGCGAATCAGCGGCGTTGCATTCACTAACGGCGTCAACAAAAACAAGTGGGGCATTCGTCCTGCGCTGGCAAAGCGTCTTGCTAAAGAAATGGTTGGCGCTGATGTCACTCTCAACCACCCGAAGGCTGAAATGGGACGGTTCACTCGCAACATGGATGGCGGGACCAACGAAGCCGTAGTAGGAGAAGTCACCGAAGCCTCCTACCACGACCGCAAAGGAGGCTATGTTGTCCGCTATGTTGCCGAAGTAGTTCGCCCTGAATTGTTCTCCGCACTTGAGTCAGGTCTTTATCTGCGCTCAGACTACGGCGTTTCTATCGGCGGAACCGGCATTCCCTCGGAGGTCATTGAGGCCGAGGAAGCAGGTGGCCGGCCGACCATGTGGTTTGCCGACGATTTTGACTTTGACCACCTCGCAATCGTGTACCGTCCCGCATATAGGGAGGCAAACATTGAGAAAGTTGAAAGAGTTGAGGCATCAACAACGCTTAAGTATCAAACCGATAGTAGCGATATTCAACCGAAGGTGAGCAAAATGACCGACGAAGAAATCAACATGGCCTCCGAACTTGAGGCTCTCAAAGCAGAACTCGTTCTACGAGAAGCACGAATCGCTGAATTTGAGGCCGCAGAAGAAGCCCGAGCAGAAGAAGACCGACTTTCACTTGTTAACAAGGCAAGCGAACTTGGACTCAAGGGACACGAAGACTTTTCCAGCGAGACGCTGAACACGATGATTGCATCGTGGGAAGCCTCCCGCCCTGTGGTTGAAGAACCAAAAGTGGAAATGGCACCAGCCGTTCCAGCATCCGAACCTGTGGCCGCCTCAGAAGCCGCAGAACCCGTGGTCGCCAACTACCTTAACGGCGAACTCGTCAAGACTCCCGAAACCCTGTACGCTCGTGCATACAACGCATGGGCCAAGGCTTACAACCAAGTTATGGTCGGGGAAACGAGAGCAAAACTATACGAACAATTGGAGTGATAAAAGATGACGATGTATTCCGGACTGAGCCCTGTCAACTGTAAAGACATTCAAAACACCTTCTCAAGCGCAGGTCTGCTTGTGAAGTACGACGCCAGCGGTATAATGATTACCACGGCGAAAGCCGATGTGCCCATCGGTGTGACCATTGATGAATCCAGCCGTGGCGCTGACAACCAACTGGAAGCCGCCGGTACCGGCACTGTTTCAATCATCCCCCTTTCCGGTGTCCAGTACATCAAGTGCGTGGGTGGAGGCGTTCTCAAGACTGGCGAATCCCTCTATGTTGACGACAGCAACGATGGATTCGTTCACACGACTGCTTCCGGTGCGAAGTTTGTCGGATATTACATGGGTGAGGATGGTATCACCCCAGCCTCGGGAGACTTAATTCCAGTCCTTTGCCGTTCGGCTTGAGGTCAATGAAAAAAATGGAGATGAAAAATATGAGCAACCAATCCCTTGAAGAAATTTTGAATGTCAGCGCCGCAACCGGACCCTTCGGTAAGGGCGACGCTGTTCTTGAGCAGACCCTCCGAGACTTCATCCAACTCCAATCCACCACAATTGCAGTTGGTACGCAAGTTGTCGGTGTCCGAACTGTCGGCTGGCTGACCTTTACTTGGTACACTGGCGCAAGCGGAACCTTTTCCTACCCATTGGACGACAACGCAGTCGTTGACCCAACCAAAATCGGAACGGCCAACTACTCCGTCCACTTGGAGAAGGGTCAGGGCCGCTGTGTGTTCCTTGACTCCACGCTCCTTCGTGGCGAGTCCTTTGAGAACATGAACCGACAACAGTTGGCTATCATCCAAGCCCGTGCTGACCTGATTGACAACCACATTCTCGGTAAGTTGCACGGTGGCGCTGGACAAACCCAAGCCGCTACGGCTGTTTGGGGTGCTGGCGGTGCTGACGAAGAGAAGGACATCCTTGACGCCATGGACAAAATTTTCAACAACGCCCGTGTTTCCGGCAACGAGCCTTTGGCTCTCATCCTGCCAGCCACCTGCCGCTCGCAGATGATGAACACTCGCCTTTACACGAACCTGTTGCAGTCCCTCCAAGAGCGACTCAACACGATGATTACGCTTGATGTGTACTACACCCGAGACTTCGGAGCCTCCGGTGCTATCGGCTCTGACGCACTCTTGCTCATCAAGGGCGCACAAACCGCTGAGTTCTTCACCTACAACGGCGACGGATTCCAAGAGACTGAACTCACCCGTATTGAGGGTGTCGGCTTCTCGTGGCTCCTCACCTCGTACATGGGAACTGTGATTCACGAGCACCAAGATGGTGCCGCCGCCGGTAAGAACAACCGGATTTGTAAAATCACTGGCGTCGTCTCGTGAGGTTGATTCCCCATGAGTGAGTCAAAGGCCGCACTCGTGCGGCAATTGAAAGAGCGTGGCTTGCCCGTGCCCAAGGATGCCAAGGTCGCAGACCTTAAGCACCGATTGAAGCACTGGAAGGGTGGCAAAGGCTACTTGATGCGCCTCGCCCTGCCAGTCCCCAAGGATTCAATCGCTTCGGTGTTTGAGCAAGGCAAATTGTATTGGGTTCCTAACAGCCTTTACGCTGAGAAGTTGGCCAAGACAAGAGTTGTGTACATCGTAGGCATGGAAGCAGAAGCACCCGAGTCTGTTATCACCCTTGATGTGCCGATTGATTTTTAAGTCGCACCGAGAATAGGTGGGCTTGATGGCAGTCACTACCGACAACATTCGGGACTTGCTCAACAGGCCGAGAGGCCTGAATGATGCAACCGTAAGTGAAATTGTCACAATCCGAACTAACGAAGTCAACAAGATGGCTCGTGGGTCATTGTACAGTGTGGGCGATAACGCAGTCTCCGCCGACTTGAAAGAAGGGGCGATAAAATTACTTGCCGCTCTTGATTGCCTGAACATCCTCATTGATACTGTACCGTCGTATTATAGCGAGAGTGAAAGAAGTGTGTACGACCGCAGGTTTCAACAACAGATTGAAGCCTTACAGCGCAGAGCCGATGAAGCAGTTATGCTGATTCGGGAAGCAGAAGGCTCGGCCTTCGTCGTCAAGAAAACCACCTCTCGCCTTCCAAGCGACTGAGGTGAGTAGATGGCGGATAGGTACTGGGTTTCAAACGCCAACAGCAACGCTAACACAGCATCCAATTGGAGCACGGCGGCTGACGGCTCCGGTTCAGCAGGAGTGCCTACTACGAACGACAATGTGTTCATTGGCCACGCTACGACCTTAGCCGCTAACAAGGGCAACGGAATTTGCACATGGGACATCACCCCTACGCTGACAGCCATGACAGTTGCCAGTGGCTACAACTCCATAGCCGAAACATCCACTGCTATTTCATTTACGGCACCATCCACCCTCAAGCATGAAGATGTAGATTGGTCGTCCTTGGGTTTTCGTGTCGGCATGAAAATCGTAGTCACAGGCGCCAGCACTTCCGCCAACAATACCACACTGACGGTTGCCAGCATCACTGACAACTTGTTGGTTGTCAGCGAAACATCGGTTGTGACTGAGGCGGCAAGTGCTTCTGTCACGGTGACCTACAACGCATACCTTGATGTGCAGGCCAACTTTACGGTCAACTTGCTTACGCTGGATGGCAACATTCGCAATACATCCGGTAGCAGTAACACCATCACTTTTTCGGGCACACATGCCGGCGGTGGGGACAACAGGTACATTCTTAACGGCGAAAATCAAACAGCGACAGCGGCAGACTTGATTTACAGCATAGACGGGTCAGCGAACGGTAGCACAGCCACCTACTTTGATGACGGCAACTATCCTGCGGTGTCAATCACAGGGGCTACTGCAATTTCGTTTGGGCACAAGACGCCAACAAGCACTGTTCACGAAAAGGCTACATTCAATTCATTCACAACAGGTGCGTCAGTGACTACGCCTCTTGATGCCTCGGCTACACCAAGAGACAATCAAAGCCGACAGTTCGTAGTTGAAACGGCTTCTTCCTTTTCGGTCGCAGGCACTACTTTTGATGTAGGCAAGTCTTCATGGGAGTTCCAACTTGACGGTGCGTCGTTTGCATTTCCGGTGACTGACGGCGCTACGACTTACAACTGGTACAACATTACAATCACAAGCAAGACTGCTGGTCGTAAAGCGACGCTTGCTTCAAACAGGACTCTTAGCGTGAACAGCATCACTGTTGATGTCAATGCCGTGTTTGAAGGGCACAAGACAAGAGGGGAGGCTACCAGCACGGTTGTGTCAGTTCGCCGTCCTAAAGTGCTTGGTGCTTGGAACTTCTCACAACTTAGCGATGGCGTTTATGTGTCCCTTATGGAGACGGCGTTTGCTGTGACGCCTTCCCAAGGTGCCTCAACGACTGTTCAGTTGTCAAACGGCGCAGGCTCTTTTACAAATGATGAGAACCTGTCCTTCGCAAGCGATACGCTCGCTGTTGACAAAGGTTTGAAGTTCTTGGAGGGTGCTGACCACCCAACCGCACCAGCCGCAGGTACGGGCGTGCTATGGGTCAAAAATAGTACCCCTAACACGCTGGTGTTCACTGATGACGCAGGCACGGACACTACGCTTGGTTCGGGCGGTGGCGGCGGTAGCGGTACAGTCACGAGTGTAGCGACTTCTGCGCCCATAACAGGCGGCACAATTACGGGTTCCGGTACAATCGGTATCAGTGCCGCTACAACAAGCGCCGCTGGCTCTATGTCAAGTGCTGACAAAACCAAGTTAGATGGCATAGAGGCAAACGCAGATGTCACGGACGCAACCAATGTCGCCGCCGCCGGCGCAGTCATGTCAGTAGCCCCAATAACGCTTGACACAGGCAACAACCGTGTGGGTATCAACGAGGCATCCCCCGACCATGACCTGCATGTTCATGGTTCAGGAAATTACAGCGTCAAGTTTGAGCATGGCGAAGGTCAAACGCTGTTTAATAAATACGGCCACATTCAAATCTTCAACGACAACTCAGCCCCTACCGATGGTTCAACCCTTGACAATCCTGTTTGGCAGATTGGGCAACGAGACGGTGGGCAATTGGACATAGCCCTTGGGAACATCAGCACGCAACTTGTCCCCGGAAGCAAGCAACTTCTCCAATTGAAGCGTGTAGGAAATGTTGAAGGCGGTGCAGGGCAGATTGGGTTCTTGGGGGCAACTGCCGCATCACAACAAACAGTTGCTACTGTTAATTCAATTGCTTCCACGGGTATTCCTGCTGACCCCGAAGCCAATGCTGATGCAATCAACGCTTTGATTGGCGCTTTACAAACATTCGGATTACTGACATGAGGTGAAAAAATGAAAAGAAAAGGAAAGATAGTGTACACACCGCCCGAACGGTGCTATACCAATGTGAACATTGAAGAGACACCCCATGGGTACGCAGTATATAGGCAAGGTGCCGATAGGCCGTTCACGCTGATTCCAACCTCTGCCGTAAAACAAATAGAATACAGAGAGGAATAAACATGGATATTGAAGGAATGTTGATACTTGGAACTGCTATTTTGATTGACCTACTGGTGCTTGCCTACGCTGGCAAGTGGCTGGTTGCTAAGTGGAAAGAAATGAAAGCCGACGGCAAAATCACCGTTGACGAAGTCCTTGACGCCGCAGAAGAAGTCGTTGAAATGGTCAAAGAAACAATTGACAAGTTGGAAGGCGAAGAAGAGTGAATACTTGCACGCTGATAGGTTGCGGTTGTGAAAACGGAAGTGAGGAAGAATGAGCGAGGAGAGGTTGGATTCTTTGGACGAAAGAGTACGGTTGCTTGAGCAGGCCGTCTTTGAGTTGTCCACTATGGCCAAGTACCTCAAATACGCCGCAGTTGCCCTGTTCGCTTCGCTTGGCGTTGATGTGCAGGGGGCTATGTGATGACCTACTGCACCAACGCTGATGTTGCGCTTCGCCTTGGCCTTGATGCCGCTCAGCGTACACGGGCTGACTCTCGCATCACAAGCGCCGTTAGTCGTGCCGCAATCTGCATCAATCAAGAGTTCAGAGACTACGGCCGCACTGCCCCTACTGGCGCAACTGGCGTTATGCTCGGTGTCCTCAAAGAAATTTGTGCCGACCTTGCGGCTTCGCTCTACCTTGAGGATGACGCTATGTTCCATACTTCGGGAGGCGACCCGGTTCGCTCCAATGTCCTACGGATGAGAGCGGTTGCCGAACTAACAAGGCTCGCACATTTGGGGACTGTGAGTTGATATGTCATTTACTCTCACGCATGGTAAGGGCTTTGTTGATGCCTTTTTTCACTACGACAGCAGGACGATTGACAGGCTGGTAGGTGAGTTCGGTAAGAATGCTAACGAGCAACTTGAAAACGCTATCGTTGACATCCTCAAGAGAGAACTACGAAACACTCAACGCTACATCAAAGGAGAGTTGCCTCCGTCGCAACAAGACATGGCAACCGCAGTAGCAGACTCGCTGGCAATAGAAGTTCTGAAATCTAAGCAGGGTGAGGTTGAAATTCGCTTCGGAAGCGACCCTATGGACGGCGGCGGAGTGAGCGGCTCTCGTGGTGGTAAGTTGGCCCTATATCTGCAACATGGAGTAGGTCAGTTCCCATACGGATTCACCTTTAAGACAATTCAAAACACCCGATTTTGGGGCGGCGGAGAAGGTTTCATTAACGCCAAAACCGGCGACAACATGACGCACAGAGGTTTTAAGCGCATCGGTTGGCTGGAACACGCACAGGAAGGTGCGTTGCCCGATATTGAAGCGGCAATTCTTGAGGCATTGGAGAAGGAGTGGGGCTGATGGCGATAGCAAACACAACAGATTTTTGGACGAGCAGATTCAATGGTGGCGACCCTACCAGCATTACTGATTTTGGGCAGGACAACAACTCATTTACGAGACTTACGGGCAGTGGTGCTAACGGTACTGAGACTGCCGATGGCTCATGGAGAATTAGCGGCAGTGGCGGTCAAATGTACGGCTTGGTGCCTACGACCAACGCCTACACTATGGTGACCTGTTTCAAGTACAATACTGCGCCGGACGATGGCAGACCGATTATGACCCTTAAAAACGGGACACACATAGTGCAAGTGGTTTCGGACGGGACAAGCGACAAAGTCAAGTTGGTCGGGGCCAGCACTGTCACCAGCAGTGGTGGCTTGGATTTGAAATGCGAAAGTTCGTTTGAGCCAACTCCTGTCATGCTAAGGTTGACACTTGACAGCACAGGTGCCGCAAAATTGTACATTCGGGAAATCATAGAGGATGACAACGGCACAAGTCAAGTCCTTTCAGTATCGGCGTTGGCACTTGACCCTGCTGGTGCAAAAAGCATTCAGTGGGGCAACGAGTTCGGGGACATAACATGGAACAATGTTTATGTCACCGACATGGGTGCGTTCAGCCCTGACGAAATGTCCACCTCGCCATTTGTGACCGACAGCCTGCTTCGCATGGGCATGTCCATGGTACAAACACTCAAGGACAGCAAGCGGTTCTTCCTCAAGAACTTCGTGGACGACTCCTCTATCGTCTATGGCTTTGACATTTCGTCGGACATGATTTCACGCATTCCGCCACCCTCTATTCATCTCATCCTACGGCAGATGGACTCACCTGAATTTACCACTCTTGGGGGCAGTAGGATTGAGCAGAACTTCACC
>TARA_R100000231_G_scaffold41281_5_pt1 | contig 14829 bp, 17 predicted proteins | sample TARA_R100000231 | Tara Oceans TARA_R100000231 (sample SAMEA2620565) | marine metagenome | biome: marine biome (ENVO:00000447); feature: surface water layer (ENVO:00002042); material: "saline water (ENVO:00002010), including plankton (ENVO:xxxxxxxx)" | depth 5 m | reverse complement strand
TTGTTAAAACCAGCGAAACGCTCGCCCATATACTTAATACCCCCGCCGGGAAGCCTTTTGAAGCGTTTGGCAGCCATAAATATCTTCTATTATACCAGAGAATAACGCTTACGCTAGATTATAATTTCCACAAAAACTGATATAATACACCACCCCTATTCTAAACCTTGCGCGATAGAGTGGTTACCTTGTTTACATAAACAGGGTAACCAGTATAAAATAAGAACTTTTATAATAGGGGGTGGGCTATACTTAAGACAAAGAACCCTCTGAGTTATCGAGAGACCCACGTATACTTTTAATAGTCTTCCTCTGAGGAACCCTGAACCCTGATCCATCTGCCCTCTCTACCGGCTCCACAGCCACGAGTCCCATACGCTGGCGAGCGCAGTCGAGAGCCAAGAAAGCCGCATCAGCCAAGTCAGGGCTTCGACCCATCCTCGACTTGTAATCGACCTTGGATTCAATCTTCACTTTCAGGGTTCCTGTTTTCACAAGTTCATAGTTCCGGGCACAGATCTCTTTACCTAGCTCGGCGTCCACGCCGCGCAGTTGTCTGGTCCTCATCAACTCTTTACCTACAAACCAAAGTTCAGATACACGGTTCGTGTATAGGTCTACCCCTGTCAGCTTGCTGTTCGCCCCTACACGCTTATCGGATGGCTTACCACCAAAGGATACCCTGAGAAATCCACTGGACCACTCACCCGCTAAGACATCGCAAAAAGGTGCGCCAGCACCCGTGGCATCGACGGCTAAGTTATCTGCACTAACCTTGTGTTTTTTACATAACTCGATGACCTTGGTCACGATCTGATACGTTCTGGGAATCGCTTTATTTGAAGCATCGTCCCTGATCATAAAGGACTCACCAAACTCAATACAGTATTCTCCGTCGTTGGTGTAACCCACTCGTGCTAGATACAGCACGGTTCGGTCACCACCATTCGTGAATGCGGGGTCGAGACCGGCAACCACCGTTGGCTTACCCTGCCAATCAGCCTTTTGTGTCGCGTTGTGTCGAACCAATTCTTGCTCGCTATAAATAGTCTCATCCTCGTCTCCGTCGAAGAAGACGGCCCGGACCATTCGCATATAGGCACGAGACTCCTCGCCCAGAATAACTTTGTCTTCGTCCAGTTTCTCCTGTGTAGGCAGAAACGAATACTTATCGAACCCTGCATCCAGATTCGGGGACCGTTCACCATCTAATCGAATGTACTTGCCTCCCCACTTGGTTTTCCAAGAGTCATCTGTCTGAGTAGCGACGGTGTCCCAACCGCCCTTTGGTTCAGACCAGACTCCGAAAGCGTCGAAACGGGATGCAGGGTTTGACATTCCAATGACCCTAAGTTCAGGGTTCTTGGACAAGTTTGACAAAGCGGCACTAACAATATTTTCACTCATTTCCGACAGTTCGTCGGCCAAAAGCACTAAATTTTTCTGTTTTATGCCGATCATTTTGCCGACAGCTTCACGAGTTTTTGATTTCTCGGCAGCGATCAGTGACAACCCCGCTCTTTCAAAGAGGTTTCCATTTTGATCCACATACGCTATATTACCTATAGAATCCCTGATCTTCCCCGGAACATCTTCGATGACGGCCATTAAAGATATGACAGAACCCCATATCCGCTTTCTAGCTTCTCTGAGAGTTGTTGATGTTATCAAAACTAAAGTCTCGTGTGGCCGCGACAACCAACATACAATCCCAAAGGCGGCCATCGTGTGGCTTTTACTCGAACTTGCAGCCCCGCCGATTGCGAGGTATTTGTTCTTGAGAGCTTCTCGAATCATAAGCTCGGCCCAAGGGTGTTTTACCATTAGGGGTTCCGGTAAATCTGGATTGTTCCATAACTCATCGCAAATTCTCCAGAAGTAGTATTCCCGTTGACGAACTTGAGTATGATTAGCGAATCCCACCAGAAGCCCAGTAATAATAGTGGACGGGGGAATCGTGAAGGAACCGACCCGCATCAGCTTGGTCTTTGGATCGATAAACGGCTCTAGTTTATTAGTTCTTTTTTTCGCCATAAATAAACTCTCTTAACATATGCCAGAGAAATCAAAAAACCAGCTTCAAAAAGAGCAACTGAAGAGAATGGCTCTTGATATGTATAATGACGGAATGCCACAAGTCCGTATTGCACAAGAAATTGGTATTGGTGATTCAACTCTCCGTCGATGGCTGCGGGAGATGAAAATACCACCAAAGAAGCACCGACACGAGCCTAACAAAGTTACTGAAGTAAAAGATAGGGTTCAAGATGCGCTAGAAGAAAACCTGTCTTCAACGATCAAGGACGCCATAAAAATTGAAAAAAGCCGCCTCCGCACCGAAGAAGATAAGGCGATTATGGAACACGCTGAGATTCAAACGACTCCCGCCGAAAAGTATCAGAGCTACGTCACAGCAAGCGCAGTTAAGTTAATGCGTGATAGCCTCAAGCTCATCCGCCCCGCGAAGACGATACGAGAACTGGACCAACTGGACCAGATCATTCGACGGAACTTCGGGCTGGACGCCAAGGGAGGAGCCGCCGGAAGTAAACTGTCTATCGATGTTTCCATATTGACGAACACCAAAACAGCCCTTAACGGTGGTGCGGTAAAAACTTCCGGTCGCGTCATCGACGTTACCGACGCTGTTGAAAACGTAGAAGAAAAAACCGATGGAGAATCAGATAAAAAAGAATAGTGACATGGTCAACTACCCACCGCATTATCGGTCGCACCCTTCAGGTGTAGAAGTTATTGAAATCACAGAGCATTTAAACTTCTGTTTAGGAAATGCTGTTAAGTATATCTTAAGATCTGATTATAAGGACTCAAAACTCCAAGACCTGAAAAAAGCTCAGTGGTATGTTTCTCGCGAAATTCGCCGACTCCAAGACAAACCAATCGATAAAACGGAGTTCTAGTCCCGCATGACTACCACATACTCCGACATGATCGTCGGTGTCGATAATGGCATCAGCGGAGGGTTGTGTGCGATTTCAAGATGTCGGGGTCGCATCATATCAAAGATAGTAATGCCGACCCTGAAGCGGGATGGTAAAAGTGAAATCGACTTGATGGCCGTGAAGAGGTGGGTAAATGAACTGAATACTGAACCCTGTTTCGTGATTGAGGAACCGCTGCGCCATGCCAAGAGTTCCCAAGCTGTTCGCTCCATGGCTATAAACTTTGGTAAACTGTTAGGGGCTTGCGAGATGCGTATGTGGGAGGTTAACCCCATAACAGTCAGGGAGTGGCAGAAAGAAATGCTGGGAACTGTCCCCAAGGGTAAAACGAAAGAAGCAGCACTGGGAGTCGCTTCATCTCTTTGCCCCGACGAAGATTGGACCAAGAGCGAGAGAGCCATTATCCCCCACGACGGGATGATAGACGCCTATCTAATTGCCGAATACTGGAGAAAGAAATCAGCTTTTTCCAATTGAGACAAAAAAATAATTGACTCTATTTCGGAAACGTGAGATCATTCCGCCGAATGAAGCAATTATATCCGAAGCAATTAGAAGCCTTAGATTTTTTTACTAGTAAGATAGATGCAGGGTTCAACACTCTGGATGCGAGTGCTACCGGAACAGGCAAGACTGTTGTGGCAGCACACCTCGCCAAACACTGGGGTGGCCCAGTAGCGGTTCTTTGTCCTAAAGCGGTGATACCTTCTTGGGAAAGGGAACTATCCGAGACAGGTGTCGAGCCTCTGTTCATTCTCAATTACGAGAAGATACGGGGTGGGCGGACCCCATATATGAAAAAGATAGGGAAGTCCATTATGAACTGGAAGATCCCGAAAGACACTCTTGTTCTTTTAGACGAAGTTCATAAGTGCAAAGGGCCATACACTCAGAACGCTCAACTGTATATCTCTTTAACTCTTCAGAAATTCACCACTCACGCGATGAGTGCGACCGCAGCAGAGAACCCCACTGAGATGCGTGGTCTAGGGTTTGCCCTCGGACTTCACGCACTCAATAAATCCAAGGGGGCAAAACGGTCCTTCTATGGCTGGATGAAGCAAAACGGGTGTTTTATAGACGATTGGGGCAAGTGGGACTTCTGTCGAGCTAGGTCCGGTGTAAACCCAAAGTTAACCCAAATGCACGACACTTTATTTCGATCCGAAGAAGCACGGGCTTGTCGATTAAAGACATCAGACTTCCCCGACTCCTTCAGAGAGAACATGGTCTTTTATGAGCCGGTTCAGTTTACGAAGGCAAAGCAGATTGAGAAAGCATTCAAAGAGTTAGACATAACACCCGACATCTTGACCGATTACATCGAGAATGGCACGGTGGAAAACTCGGATAACATAGTTTTAGTTAATATATTAAGAGCGCGTCAGTTGTCCGAATCACTCAAAGCCCCCGATATCGCTGAAATGGCGGAAGATCTAATACTAGAAGGGAAGAATGTAGTCGTCTTCGTTAACTTCACCCAGACAGTTGATGCGCTGGTCGAGAGGCTCAAGTGCCTCAAGATCGATGGCAGACAAAACTCAGCGGAGCGTCAGGAAGCTATTGACAGGTTTCAACGGGACGAGGATAATGCTCTAGTCGTTAATATAGCTGCGGGAGGAACGGGGGTTTCTTTGCATGATGTTCGAGGAGAACGGCAGCGCGTATCGATAATCTCTCCCACTTATGTAGCTAAGGACCACCTTCAATGTCTGGGTCGGATTCACCGGAACGGTGCTAAATCGGATGCGATCCAGAAAGTTCTTTATGCTGACAAGACGATAGAAGAGTCAGTTATCAAATCTCTTAAAAGTAAAATAAACAACATAAACACATTGAACAATGGCAGATAGCATAAATCACAGCGAACGGGCACACGCCGAATTTGGTCCTAGCGGCCTCAAGTATGTCAAGGCTTGTCCCGGTTTTAAAGGCAAAGAAGGAACTTCTGAGGCGGCAGAAAAAGGAACTCGTATCCACGAGGCTCTGGAAGTCAATGACCCTAGCGCACTCCGCGACGAAGAAGAGTTGGGGATCTACGAGAAGATCGTTCAGATGGAATTTGATTTTCTAAAAGACTTTAAAGGGTAGCATGAGAACAAAACTACAATATGGAAACCGCCCCGCCCTACGCGACAGACTACTAGACTTACTCGCCGATGGTAAAAAAAGACACATAGCTGAGATAGAAGAACAGATTCAATGGCCCACCACTACGAGTATCTCGAAAACCCTAAGTGAAATTAAAGAAAAACTAGTCATGTCGAGAGACTCTAGGAGACTGCGAAGGGAAAAATTTAATAATGCAAACAAAGGATCTGTTTGGTGGCTAGAAGAACGCTAGATATGGGAATGCACTCTGAAGATATCGGCGACTGGTTTAGTCGAATGAAAGTAAAAGACCTAGAAAAACTAAGAAAACTTTCTGGCTACTTTGAAGAATGGAACGATGGAACCCTAGAAAATCTTTACTCTACCTTTTGTAAGAAATTTAATGATTGCGAATGGACTAGGGTAAATCATAGATCAGTTAAAGAGTTCGAGAAAGCCCTTAACCTAGAGGAATTAAATAATGACTGATTACAACGAAATCCGGCTGGACATAAACTTAAATTACGGCCTATTTACTTTCGGAACGTGTGATAGGCTAACAATAAAAGGGACACGAGCTTTACTGGCTGACTACAAAACAGGAGTTTCACAGATTGATCACCCGTCCGAGAACTGGCAATCCAAGGCGTATACAATCGGTGTGTTCGATAAGTTTCCTGAATTAGACGAGGTGACCTTTGTCTTCTACATACCTTTCTATGATGATACTCCGAATCACACATTTTCTCGTGAAGACCTACCCAGACTAAGGGAAGAGGTGAGTAATGTCATAGCAAGAGGAACTTATGTAAGGTCAAAGTGGTCTTCTGGATCTCCATCTCTAGATGAGTTAAACCCGAATCAAAACTGTAGGTTCTGCCACTACGAAGAGTCGTGCCCCGCTCTTGGCGGAATGATTTTGAATGTGGCCGACAAACTCGGGTCTGCGGTCCCTGATATATCAGGTAACGAAGATCCTGAAGACTTAGAGGCATTGTGGTCTATCGCTAAAGTAGTTACAAACTGGGCGACTTCATTTCGCAAAAACCTAGTGAACCGAGTAAAAGATGGCGAAGTCTCCCTCCCTAGCCTACGCCTAAAATCGATGGGTGCGGCTAAGAAATGTTCTGATAACGGAGCATTGATCACAACGGCAGAAGACTTCGGGATCAACAAGGAGGACATACTGGAGATCGCGAGCATACCTCTTGGTAAGCTAACTAAAAAGATTGAGGAAAAAGCCGACAAGGGCTTGAAGAAAGAAAAAAGAATTGAATTTCTTGACAGTCTTGAAAGAGAGTCTATCATCACACCGTCTGAGGAAAGGTTCACTTTGTCGTGATTCTGATCCTCGTGACCTGACAAAACAATAAACCATAGAAACTTATGTCAACACAACTAAGCAAAGCAAATGAGTCGGGGTTCTTGATCTCTGCATCAGACATCGACATCCCTCGAATTAACGTAGTACAAAAGACTTCATCCATCGATGCACCTGTGGGTGCTATCGTTCTAGGTAAGGAGTTCACTCTGTCTGAAGCCGATGAAGCCATTCGCGCTGCGGTAATTAATCCAACTAAGGGTTGGAAGGAAGATATACCATACGGCTCTGAAACAGTGGCTCGCATGGTTAACACAGAATCTGAAGCGGAAGAACTTAGGAAAGATTCTGAGTTCAAGGTTATTGAGTTCGCTGAACTAACTTTTCTTTTTCGCTCTAACCAAGAGGAGCCAGACCCAGCAGCCTTTCCTCTCCCTTTAGGCGATGACTTCTGCGCTCTTGGTAAGATCCACGTCCATAAGGACGCATACAGACAGACATATAAGGTGCTGGCTACTTGGGCAGCAGGGAATCCCGACAAGAGCGTTAGCTCCGTTGAATGGGATTTCAAGAGCAGCCTGATCCAGCGAGGTCCACATAGTTGGTACGCCCCGTCCCTGAAGCCAACCGCTGAACCTGTTAAGGAAGATATCTCGAAGTTTATTCAAACTATCTCTTCTTAATTAACCTTAGAGAATCCCCCTCTAGGCACTGCTGTGCCCAAGAGGGGGTTTTTTTTAACTTCTGTAAAATAAACTAGGAAAAGTGAAAATGCGTGTATTCGCCATAGACTTCGAGACCTACTATGACAAAGAGGTCAGCATAAATAAACTAGGGTGGAAAGGTTACTTCAACCACCCTCAGTTTGATCCATACATGGTTACTGTATACGCCGAAGACGATGAGGGTAAATATGAATTCGTAGGTAACCCCAAAGACCTAGATTGGTCGTTCCTTGAGGGTAACGTAGCCCTATCACACAACGCCGCCTTTGACGAGTTACTATACCTTGAAGGTCTGGATAAAGGGTGGTGGTCTGGCCCCATCCCCGAAGAGTGGCACTGCACCGCCGATATGGTTGCCTGTTGTGGTCACCGCCGATCCCTCGCGAACTCGTGTGAAGAGGTGTTGGGTATCACCATTTCAAAAGACACACGAGATAACATGAAGGGGCTGAACTGGGATGAAATGGACGACGAGTTCCGAAAGGAAGTATCAGACTATGCAATACAAGATAGTGTTCTCTGTCTTCGCTTGTGGGAGAAGATTTCACATAAGTGGCCTCAAGTAGAGCGGGATATCAGCAGAGTCAACCGCATCATCCTCCAGCACGGGATTCACGTAGACGTAGCAGGTTTGAAGAAAGCTAAAGAAACCCTAAACGAGCAACTCTTCGACCTTGAGTCAGCCGTGCCTTGGGCGGAAGACTCCTCTATACTCAGCCGCAAAGCATTCAATAACAAGTGTAGAGAGGAAGGTATCGAGCCGCCAGCTAGTCTCGCGATCAATAATCCCGATGCAGATGAGTGGGTCCGTAGGAACGGAAAGAAGTTTGCATGGGTGGGGGCTGTCCGTAACTGGAGAAGAATAAATTCACTTAAGAAAAAGATAGAGTCGATCTGTCTATCGACAGTTGCCAATCGTAGGTGCTACATCGGGACTCTCTATTTCGGGGCGCATACCGGAAGATTCAGCGGTTCTGGTGGCGCATTTAACATCCAGAACCTACCTAGATCAGAAATGTTCAACGTCAATGTTAGATCGTTATTCAGTGCGCCAGAAGGTAAAACTCTGGTGGTCGTTGACTTATCTCAGATAGAAGTTAGGACACTAGCCTATCTCGCTGGCGACAAGCATTTGATTGAAGACATCTCAAAAAGTGATGACATTTATGAAACCTTTGCGGTTCGTTTTGGGTTATGGGATCGAGCTAATGGAGTCCTTGAAGAGGAAGACCCCCAGTTGAGGCACAAGGTCAAAGCCATTGTCCTTGGGTGTGGTTACGGTGCGGGGGCTAAGAAGTTTGCAGACTTTGCGGGTATGAGTCTAGAGGAGTCTTTCGAGGCTGTTAATCTTTATCGATCCAAGCTGCCCAAAGTTGTCAGTCTGTGGAGGCAATATGACAATTCGCTATATACTGCGTTTCAAACAGTCGGGTCGAAACGAGAGTGGGATCTACCTCTCCCGTCTGGTAGGTCTCTGAAATATTCTAATATTAGTTTTAGTGTAGATTCTAAGGGATCTAGGCATTGTGTCGTAGATAGACTCTACGGAGCCACTCGATCTAAAGCTAGGGTTTGGGGTGGTGTGTTAGCAGAGAATGCCTCTCAAGCTCTGGCGAGAGACATTTTCTCCCACCATTTGTTGCGACTCAATAAAGAAGGATTTAAGATCCTGTTCCATGTCCACGATGAGGTTGTTCTAGAAGTCGATAAAAGTGACGCAGAGGAGGTTTTAAAGAAGACAACAGAAATAATGTCAACGGCTCCAGATTGGATTGACCTACCACTAGAGGCTAAAGGCAAAATCCTAGACCGATACGAAAAATAATGAGATACATTAGAAACCTTAGAAGCAACGAAGCCAAGAAACTTAGCAACCCAGAGAAGAAAGCTAAGAACGCGCAGACAAAACCTAAATTTGACTCAAAAGCTGAATTCAGAGACTGGTGCGCCAACGCAAACACAGACCACTTATTTATCTCTTATTGCGAGGGTGATGCCCCGTCTCAGAGAATATCTAACAGCAACCCCGTCAACAAGTGTTCTGGGTTTATTGCCGACTACGACGCACCCCTAGACTGGTCTAGTATCGAGGCTATCGCTAACGCTGCGTTCAATATCGCGCCGACTTGGGTGAACAAGACATTTAGCGGCTACGCTCGTTTTATCTGGAAGTTTGAAGACACCCTACCAATCGACCCGTCTCTATATGACCCGTTCATAAAAGAGGTAGCCCGTGTGATCAAAGCCCCAAAAGCTATCGCGGGTTTTGACGAAGCGAGCTACAAGCCTAACCAGTATTTTGAAATAGGGACTGACTGGATCTCGACGGGGGGTGTTGTGAGCAGTGACACTGTAAGGGCTGCGCTGATGAAAGCGGCTGGGAACCGCCCACCCGAGTCATCGGATACAACAATACCGATGGAGGAGATCGCCAAGGAAGTTGAGAAATCATTCCCCGGCAGGTGGCTCGGGGACTTTGAGGTAGGTTCCCGTGGACCCTTATTCTGGATTAACGACGGTGTAGATCGAGAGGGTTGCCAGATCTCAGATGACGGGGTTATCTGTTATTCTGATAGGGGAGGTAAAGGTTTCTTCACATGGCGTGAGATACTTGGCCGGAAGTTCGTAGAGAAATACGAGCAAAAGAAAATGGGCAACCTCCTTGGGGAATACTGGTTCAACGGCAAGTCATTCTTCAAAGTCCTGAATGGGATGTCAGTATCTATACCTAAAGATCAACTGATACTGGAGTTGAGGGCCGCAAACTTTTCGACCAAACCTAAGAAAGGGCAGAACCTTTCGGAGATGGACAACGCAATCCTAGCCATCTCAAACCAGAACCGTGTAGATGAGATCGCTCCCGTAGTGTTCTCCAAAGACAGAATCGTAATTCACAACGGCCACCGAATCCTTAACAGTGCCTCAATTAGCCCCGTTGAACCCGACGAGGACGGCGACCCTGCTCTGTGGCCCTTTATCAACGAGTGGTTGTCTCAGATGTTTTCTACGGCGAGAGACTCTTCTGGGAAGCCCAGACCTGCAACAGACTACCTGTATGCGTGGCTCAAGAGATTCTACAAGGCTGTTTTGGACAGGCAGTTCTGTCAGGGGCAAGCACTCTTGCTTGTTGGACCCACCAACAAAGGGAAGTCACTTTTGTCGAATAAGGTAATCTCAGCAATGGTTGGGGGTCTGGCGGATGCTTCAGATTATCTGTCGGGGCAGACTAAGTTCAATAAAGACTTAGCTCGCTTCCCTGCTTGGGTTATTGACGACACGGTGTCAGCGGCTAACTTCTCAGATCAAAGGAAAGCTACTGAGCTTATTAAACGAGCAGTCGCCAACCCAAGAATCGAATACCACGCTAAGTACGTCGATGCCGTGAACATCCCATGGACTGGTAGAGTTATAATGTCCTTGAACATGGATGCGAACAGCTTGTCTGTAATCCCAGCCCTAGACTCATCGAACCGTGATAAGTTATTGGCGTTACTTATCAGTGACTCCGCGACTAGCAAGTTCCCGCCAAATCACGTAGTGGAGAAGACTATAGATAAGGAGTTGCCCCACTTCTGTCGTTACATCCTTGACTGGAAAGTGCCCCAAGACATCGAGGTCTACTCGCGGTTTGGTATCGAGAGTTATATCGACGAAGCAATCGCCAGTGCCGCTTATGACAACTCAAGTAGATCCTCCATTGCAGAACTTGTAGAGTTCTTTGCGATCCACCACAGGTCTGCGAGTAGCGCAGTAGAGTGGAAGGGGACGGTGACCCAGTTTCAAGTTCTCGTTCAAGAATACAATAACGGCAGACACGTAGGACAATCTTCTAACTTAGAGTTCGTCCGACGAGGAATGGCTGCCATGGAGGAGGCACACAAAAGCAATAAAAAGTTGCGGCCTGTTAAGTCGATAGGCAGCGGGGGCGGTAAAATCTGGACTGTTGGAGTAGCTGAGTGCTACGACATTGCCCAGAATGTAAACGGAGCTACGATCTAGCTCGCTTAATGGACTCTCTGCGTCTTTTCCGGCGCAGGGATTTCACTCTCCGAGGCTTTCCAGCGGGTTGCCCCAGACTTTTCTTTTGGCTGATCCTGCTTCGCTTCTCGGATGCTGTCATTTCCTTAGAGGTCTTAGGTGTCTCTCGGCTTACTCTTCTTGAGGGTCTGCAATAAGGAGTCCCTCTTTTTTCGCCCTTACGCCGACCACACGGTTTACCAGTGCGTACGTCTACCCACTTCTCCTTGAACCACCTCTTTAGGTTCTTGCCCTCTTTTGTTTTCCTAACTCTAGGCATTGCTATTTCCCCAATTTTTAGCCCCGACCTTACGGCACTTAGCTATGGCCCCACTAGCATACGCCGACGGGAACACTTTATAGCGAGCCTTTACCTTGTGGTAACAGGCGTCTTTCCTAGCCTTCTTTACTTTGCTACGACGAGATCTACGACGAGATGTTTTACCCCTAGCCATTTCTCACTATTTCTTTGTCCTACCCTTATAGATCTTTCTAGCCCTCTTCTCGGTGCTTGGATTTGTGTGCCCGAAACCCTTTTTCTTCATCGCAAGATGATCTTCGTAGGTGTTGGCCTTGTACCCTTTTCCCGTTTTAGGGTCGTACATCATGTGAGGCTTGAAATCTTTTTTCATGGTAACTAATAATTATCAGTAGGTTTGGGTTTAGGGTTGGATTGAAGTTTAGGTTTGTTTTTCTTTGCGTTTTTTATCGTCTTTTTGCGATTTGGTATGTTCATGTTATCAACTAGTTAGTCTTTGCTCTACTGCGTTCTCAAAAGAACTTTTGTCATTACTTACAAACATAGGGGCTAGTTCGCTAATAAATTTTAGGCGCTTCTCCCCTTTACTTCCTTTCTCTTCTTTGCGTAAGTAATTTATCAATCTCTTCGCCTCTTTAGAAAGATAGTCAAATTTCTCGTCTGACTTCAGCAAAAAATAAAGATCTTCCGGCTTAGTTAGTCGCTGCCCTTTTTCTTTAAAGTGTTCTCTCTGGAATTTCCCTAATGCTTGAAATAACTCCTGTCTGTCATCGAAATAACTTTCTTCTGACTTAGAAGAAAAAGGGTAATTCTTATAGTTGTGGGGTCTATAAATGTGGTGTCCCATTTCATGTTCAAGCCCTGTGCCAATTTCCTGTTCTAGAAATGAATCCAAAGTTTCTCCTTCGGGATATCGGCCCCCTTCTGGGACTTCGTCGTCTTCCATCTCTACGGAGTCACCTAAATTTTCAAACTCGTTATACTTAGAGAGTTCTATTTTCTTTTGTATGCGAGACTCTTCCTCTGGTGTGCGGTTTTCTTTATTTAACAAATCTAGATAAAAGGCAGCGTTGTGCAGAGAGATATCAGCTACTCTTTCTCCCCCTGTCAAAACCTCGGCGGTAGGGTTTCCTTCTTCGTCTTTATACCTGTATCTCGCCCCGTAACGCGGTCGCACATAAACAGGCACTTCTTCGTCTATTCTTCCTTTTATATTTGGGTCAGAAAAATATTCTTTTCTCTTGGTCGAAGGCCCCCTATATAGTGGATTAAGTTGGACTTCGTTATCCATATCCTCTTCAGAATATTTCTCCGCTATGTCTAACTCTTTCCTAAGATTTTCTTCTCCTCCGTAATACTCTTTAATAAACTCCGAGGGGGTAGACGTAAACGGACCCGCTTCATCATATCCGGCGTCGATTATCTTCTCTATTAATTCTTTCCTTGTGAGGGGCATTATACAAGTTGTTTAGTTTATTGAGTAGATTTACTAATCTTAGACCGGAACTCAGGCATAGGCACTGATAAGGAGCCGCCGGGGTCTACCTTTCTTCCGGGTGAGACTTCATCGTGGCCGAGGATATAAGGGACTTGGAAGCAATCGTATTGGTCCCACAGCCAAAGCAGTAATTTTGTTAAGCTGTTTTCCTGCTCCTCAGTGAACTTGTAATAATATCCGGGAGCGATGTTTTTGTTCTTTCGCTTCTCTAAGCGACACTTATCTTCGGGGTAAGGTTCAGTTCGATCAAACCAAGCAGTCCTCCGATTATCTAAGTGACCCGGACATATGATTTCTATGCCGACTACTCTGTTAGAAACGTAAGAACCCAAGCCGTCGTAGTGGCTCTTACCTGCGTGGTAACCCCATTGGTTCAGCGGGAAGTTTTGCCCTACGCTCCCGTCTTCGTCGATTACAAAATAGGTGAACCCCTGCCTTGCTTGATACGACAAAGCGGACCTAAGACTCTGGTTTTCTCTCCCCGCCGTCCAGTGGACAATTGCACCTTCCGGTCCGCCGCTAGGGTACTTCCCTCTTGTTTTAGACGCCGGAAAGTTCGTCTCTGCTTGGGGATACCAAAGAGATCTCTGGTTAGATCTCTTAACTTCTTTACTACTAAGAGAAATAGAGTTCTCTCGGTCAACTGCCGCAGACTCGCCCAACAAGCGGTTAACGACTCTCAGTGCTTTGGCGTGGCTGTCACTTGTCCAATTTTTGAGATGCCACCGGAGAGTGTATAAATCATTTCTGTTCATACGGTTTTCCGGTTAATAGAGCCATCACATAACTGTAGTGGGAGTGAAACTTTTGACCACGGCCCTCTAATACACCCTCCTTGAACTGGTAGGATTTACCCTTTATCAGGGTCAGGGTAGGCGGATCGTAAAGTGCGGAGTTGTTCTTCTGCGTCTCGCTTTCTTCTAGCGACGACTTCGATGCGCAGTTTGTCAGCAGGAGTGCCGCGATTACCAAGGATATGTATCTCATCTTCATATTCGTGTATCTCCCGCTGTATCGAGCGCATCTCCCTAACAGGGAAGACAAACTTGTAATAAGAAGCAACGGCAGACAGAGCCGAAGCAACTGCCGACAGAACTGCTCCCATTTACTTTTGCTCGGCTTTCTCCGCTTTCTCCGCTTTCTGGCGGACAGACCAAATGATGCCGATGAGTGTGATAATACTACCCACTGCTTCAAGCATCATAGGCTCGTCTAACGCACCTTTCGATACGAGAAGGCCGCCACCAAAGGTCAAAATATGCCGTACTACACCGAGGATGGATTCTTTATTCATAACTGTTATAAGATGTTCCTAATACTATGCCCCGTCTGCCCTGTGGGGTCAAGATTAACTTTGGGCTTCGCCATCCCACGAAAAGCATCTTTTTCCTCATCAAGAATCATTTTACACATTCCCCAGTGAAAATTAGCTCTTTCCGTATCTGAGTTATCTTCAGCTACCGTACCTAACAAAGCGTGTTTTATGACGTTTATATTAGATAGATTAACTACATCTGTATTATCAAGAAGAGGGAAAAAACGCCTCTTCAAAAGTAAGGCTATGTGCTTTTCCTTAGCTTGGGGGTTAGCGAGCCGAAATCTCCTGTATCGTGGTATGTCGTTACCACGGCCTTTAGCTAACGTCAGTGTCTCCATGCGTCTGTATAAATTAATTTAAGTTTAATATTTATGGACTCGAACTAGAGCTAGAACTAGAGCTAGAACTAGAGGACTCAATGTCTATCTCTACGGCTACCACTTCTACAAAATCTGTGACTCCATCGAAACGAATACTATCAACGGAAACGGCCCCAAGATTATATCCAAGAGAAGTCCCCGCCGACCCCAACCCATTCATCACGATCTCATGCTCTATCTTACCGCCATTCTTATTAACGTAGACTACAAAAATAGAACCGGAACTCGGCAAGAGGTTGTTCGGGAGTACTGGCCTC
>TARA_R100000231_G_C5330513_1_pt1 | contig 14853 bp, 13 predicted proteins | sample TARA_R100000231 | Tara Oceans TARA_R100000231 (sample SAMEA2620565) | marine metagenome | biome: marine biome (ENVO:00000447); feature: surface water layer (ENVO:00002042); material: "saline water (ENVO:00002010), including plankton (ENVO:xxxxxxxx)" | depth 5 m | reverse complement strand
GCTTGTCACAATCATGGCATACCTCACGCAGTGTAGTTTTGAAAGTTGAATACTTAAATATATTTAAAGATGATGAAGACATTCCTCTTGACCAGTGTTATGTGACAGAATTTTATTTTAATAAGGTTTGGAGAGAGGCTAAAAAACCAGTAAACTTAGTAATGGCTTTAAACATATTAGGAAAAAAATGGAAGAATGAAAAGTGTAGATTCTGAATTAGGATTTATACATATAAGTATGGGGATATGTTTCAAAAAAAACATAAAAATATATCCAATCATATTTAATAGAAAATACTTAAAGATTGAAATAAATAATAACGGAAGAAAAAAACAAGGCACACAAACGTATGACCCAAAAACAGAACAAAAAGAATTACAACAAAAAATTGCAGAGCTTTACAGACTCCTGGCAAAGAGAATACAGCAAGAGAAATAGAGTTTATCTTCTTGATGACAAACATCTTCAATATTTGTTTTCCACTTACATTGAAATGAGTGATGAAGAGTTTATACAAAACATTGAAGAAATTTTACACTTTGCTGTGTATGTGGTTTACCTAAAAGATATTCCAACAAAAGATGTCATGGGTGATGAGGGTCTAATACATGAGCTTGTACATCTACTCAAAAAAAGTACCAGAAATGAAGTAGATATTAATGAATTAAGAGAAAATTTCAACAAATTGTTGATTATTCCAAAAAAATTCGTTACTTTACAAAAAAAACAAGGAAATGGGTGACATTTCTAAAGAACCGAAGAAAGAAACGATACTTGATTTAGTAGCTGAATTCAATTCGGCTTTTGGAATCAAGACATCAAAAAAACCTACGCTAGCAACTAGCGAGGATTATAAATTAAAATTCAATTTACTCAAAGAAGAGCTTGATGAATATCTTCAAGCTTGTAAGGATGAAAACTTAGTAGATGTGTCGGATGCTATAATAGATATGTTTTATGTACTGTCTGGTATAGTGTTACTACATGGAATACAACACAGGGTTCCTGATATGTTTCTAGAGGTACACAACTCTAACATGAGTAAACTTGAAAACGGAAAAATATTAAAAAGGGCTGATGGTAAAATTATCAAAGGTTCTGAATATTTTAAACCAAACCTTAAAAAATTTATAGATGGATGAGAAGTTGGAAAGGTTGATAGAGAAAATCCTTGGTTACAAAACATGGGGTGATAAAAAGAAGATAGATGCTCTTCTTGAATATGACTGTAAAATGTATACAAACCTTGGAACAGACTCCACAAAAACACAAGTTGAAAACGTAAAAAGAAAATCAAGAGCAATATATAGGGCTATATCTAAAATTAACCCAAAGGTCGGTAAAGACTTCCTTTGGTATATGGATAAGTAAAATGCCTATAGTAGCTAGAGAACGATATATTCTTACGACGTTTAATCAGATGCATGAAAAACTAAATAATGCGTTTGAAGAAATATCTGACGGCGACTTTGACGACTGTAAACAAACAATTAACTCTTTAATACACGATTTAAGAGATGTAAAAAAATCTATGGAGCAATGAAAAAAGTTTGCTGGGTTACGCCAGATGAAGCAAAAGCTTTATCTATTACACCAAAACCTCCTGAAAAAAATAGAAGGAAGTTTAGGGCTACCCTCGACTATTTTCAACAACAAGAGTTAAGAAAAATAAAGCATAAAGGAGTTTATGACTATTGTAAATCAAGAGGAATAGACTTTGACAATGTAAGACAATACTGGGATAAAACTAAAGAGTACTCTGTACAAGTTAGACCAGAAACTATTTCATACACAGATATATCAAAACAAATTATATCTGAAATGGATAAACATTCTCCGTCTTACAAAAAAATTAAAAGAATAAAGTCTAAGAACCCACACTTGTTGGTTATAGACCCTGCTGATGTACACATAGGTAAGCTCGCTACAAGCTTTGAAACAGGAGAGGAATATAATCAGGAGATAGCGGTTCAAAGAGTTCGAGAAGGTGTAAAAGGAATACTTAATAAATCTTCTGGATTTAATATAGAAAAAATACTATTGATTATAGGAAACGACATATTACATATTGATTCTCCTAAGAGAACAACTACATCTGGTACTGCACAGGACACAGACGGCATGTGGTATGAAAACTTTTTGAAAGCGAAAAAACTTTATGTAGAAATTATAGAAAAACTTATTGGTTTAGCTGATGTGCATGTAATGTATAATCCATCGAATCATGATTACACAAATGGTTTCTTTCTGGCAGATGTAATAAAAAGCTGGTTTAGAAAATGTAAAAATGTTTCATTCGATGCAAGCATATCGCATAGAAAATATTTTAAATATGGAAAGAATCTTATAGGAAGTACACATGGTGACGGAGCAAAGATACAAGACTTGCCACTGCTTATGGCTGTTGAATCAGCTAAGTCCTGGCACGATACAAAACATAGGTATTTTTACACTCACCATGTGCACCATAAAACATCAAAAGATTTTCAAGGAATCACTGTTGAATCTTTGAGAAGCCCCAGCTCTGCTGATTCCTGGCATCACAGGAATGGATATCAACACAACCCAAAAGCTATTGAGGGATTTTTACATCATCCTGATTTTGGGCAAGTAGCACGTTTAACTCATATATTTTAATTATGTACGATTGGTCACAACTTTCTTTTACTGTCAGATGGCCTCACCAAGGGATTATGGTTGGCTATGAATTCTATGAACCTACTTTAGAAGAAAATTATATAACAATAAAAGCTCACCTGTTTTTATTGACTCTTAATTATGAATTTGGATACGGAGATTCACCTTATGATGAATAAAAATTTGTATATTTGCATATAGCGATATATTCTTATGTATCCTGTATCTTGTTTTCATCAAAAGAGGCCCTCATATCCCATGAGGGTTTTTTTTATATTTGTGTATGGACTTTCCCTTCGATAAATTGTTTATTAATAAAGAAGCCACAGATGATGAAATCATTGTGATAAGACAGATATTAAGAAATCTTGATATCAAAAAATATCTAATAAATAGTTTTTTGTATTTACATATTGGTGATGATGGCACTATTGAATTACTTTCATTTGATAATAATTATGTGTATATTGCCTCAAAAGAACTACAAGTAACAAATAAAATGGCTGTGCAGTATTTGAAGGACAGAGATAAAATTGACCAAGAAGTAAACAAAATGTTGTACTGGGCAGGCTTAAATAATATTAAAAAATATGTTCCTGTCATTTCTGAAGAGACTCTAGAAACAGGTACTTCTAAAAAATACGCAAACTTTAATGTGTACGCTAGTTCTATTGAACACGCTACTATCGTAGCAACTTTGATGAGTAAAAAAGATTACTTGTACATGGAAGATGTAGATGCGTAGATATCCAAAAAAAAAGAGACAGATAACTAGGTTTAAAAAAACCAAAGTTGATGGCATCGAGTTTCAATCCAAACTCGAATCTCACATGTACTTATTGTTAAAAGCTCATAAAATAGATTCAGGTTACGAATCAACAAAGTTCACAATCATTGACAGCTTTGTAGCTGACTTTAGTAGCTATGAAAAAACACCAGCTAAAAAATTCTTGCACGATAGGGGAAACAAAAAGATTTTACCTATAACATACACTCCTGACTTTGTTGATACACAAAACCCTCCTCGTTATATAATAGAATGTAAAGGGAATCCAAATGAAAGGTTTCCTTTGGTTTGGAAGCTATTTAAACGCTATATAAAACTAAATAATTGGAAGACAGACCTATTTGTTCCTAGAAATCAAAAAGATTGCTTAGAAGTCATTAAAATAATAAAAGAAAAATATTATTTATCGTCTTGACCTGGCCTAGGGTCGTTACCTGTCAACTTAATATACTCTAAATCTGGTTTACTACTTAAAAAGAACTTGTCTATATTTCTTTCTAATATGTCTGCATATTTATCTATGTCAGCTCTTGGTCCTGGAGCAATTATTGATAATACTCTAAGCTTGAAAAGAAGTTGTGTTGCTCTTTGTAGGTCTTCTCTCATTGGGCCATTGACTGCTGTAACATACCCTTGTTTATCAGGAAAGTCCCCACCAGATTTCACTAGATATCCATTGCTTAATTGATATGCTCTCACCATAGCATCAGCAGCTTCAAGTGCTATACCATAATAACCTGCATTTTTGGAAATGATATTTACTAATCCATCAGTAGTCTGACTTTTTTTAAGGTCTGCAGAAATAAATTCACTTATATCAGTTCCTAAACCTTCATTAAGCTCTCTAATTAAAAGGTCTTCTAATATATCAGGAAGGGGTAAAGGTTGTAGTGTGGAGACAAGGTCTTTAGCAACCGTTTCAAGGGCTCCATATATTTTTTTTGCTGAAAACTTATTTTCGTATTCCATTTCAAAATTAGCCATAGCACTGCCAAAGTCACTTTGTGCTGTATACATATTTTGAAATGCTATAAGTTGGTTGTATGCTTCTAATGATTCAGCTCCTTCTCTTCCTTCTGGAAAGTTAGTAGGGTCAAAGTTTTCTGCTGCTTCTATTATAGGAAGCCCTAAATTATATTTGTTTTCTCCTAAAAATCTAGTAACACCACCCCACTCTTCAATATCATCATCATCTATACCCATCATTAAGCCATACACTCCCACTAAACCTGAAGCATATGCCACATTCCCTAAAGTTTTGATTCCTCCAAAAGTAATTATTTCAGCCATTTTACCTCTTATTCTGGCTGCAGCCATTTCTTTTTGGTCTAACGGCATGTCAGGGTCCATAAGTATAGTATAAGCGTTGGTGACATCTTGTTTTGCATTTATTATAAATCTATGAAAAGGGAATAAAACTTTACTTAATATTCTACCTTTAAAGGTGTCTTGATTTATATAAACTCCAGCTTCACCTGATTTTGCAGTTTGTCTCATTGTTTCAGCAACCCTAGCGTCTGCGTGATTGATTGCATCAATGTTTGGATTTGCGTTTTGTTTCTCCCACCACGCATCTAAATCAGTAATATCCTCACCCTTAGACAACATATAGTCTAAATAATGAGCTTCGAAAGCTGTGTTAGCAGCTGCACCATCTGCGTTTGCTAAAAATAAATCTAAAGCTGTTTCGTTTGTGCTAGCCATGAGGTTGATAAACTTATCAAAAGTCATGTCTCCAGCCTTTATAATGTTTTTAAATATCTTTTGTACGTTATTGTCATTTGGGTCCAGATTGAAAGCTGTTAGGTAATAAGAAGGGCTGTATGATTTGTTTAAATCTAAAGAAAGTTCTGACCTTTTTGCATTTCTTAATCCAGTTCTTGATTTTGCATATATGTTAGATAGTCTTCCATTTTTTGTGTTAAGACCTAATTTATCCAAAACCATAGCTCCATAATTAGTAGACAGGTTTCCATTGTTATACCCAGCTGTAAAAGTAATGAACTGTGCACTCCTTTGTCTTAGATAATTTCTTGCTCTATCATTTCTAAGTAAAGGAGATGTACCTGCTAATGCACTGGTGAACTGACTAATAGGCTGTGTAAACCTTGTAAGCGAAATTGCACCAACAGTACCATATGCAACACCTAGCAAAGATTTGAATTTTCCGCCTTTTACTGTTGAAATATCAATAGACCTTCTGTTAAAATCTCTAACTTGTGCTTCAAAATAATTCAATCTATTTTGTAAACCAATCATCATCATGTCTTTCACCTGACCGTCTTCAAAAAGATTATTAAACTCTTCACTTTTAGAAACCATATCCAAAATAAGAAAGTTATTATATGCTTTTGAATCCATCATTACTCCAGAGTATGCGTTGTATGCATTGTCAAAATACATACCTAAATCCAATCTCAATTCGTCGCTTAAGTTTTCTGGCCTTGTAACGTCTTTTAAGTTGTTAGCATTTACATTACCTTCTAATGCAGTCACACCCAAATAATCATTTTTCACAATACCTCTTTCGTTTCTTATAAATCCAGGAGTATAAGTTCCTCTACTATAAAAGAACTGATTGTCTTGATTTCCTTTATAGTCAGTCATTCTTCTTTTAGTATCATCAAACATTCCATCAAACCTTTCTGCTATTCTATTTATAGCATTCAAATTAAATGGCAGTGCGTTTTTACTTATGTCTGCAAAAGATTCTGCGCTGTATAAATTAAGTCTGTTAACAACTGTTCGTAAGGTGTTTAGTTTTTGTAAATATTGGTCTTTCTTTACACTATAATTATTTTTTATATTTTCATAATCTTGTCTTGCTAAATCAAGTTCTTGAAGGATTAAATTTTTAGCTCTTGTAAACTCTAGGTCTACACCATTAACATCTAACTCACCACTTTCTCTTTTAAGCATGTGTAACAAATACATTTCGTAAGAGTTTTCGAGACTGTTTGGATTACCCATGTCTTTGTAAATATTCTTCCACCTACTCTTACTTTTGTTTTCTCTTGCCCACTCCTTATAGTCTTGTAGCCAAAGATTTTTGTCTTCTTTTTTATGCCTGCCTCCTGTTTGCTCTGCCTCTGCTGAAAGTCGCAATCCTTCTCTTACTACATCAGCCAAAGGCCCTCTAATCCTTTCGTCTTTAATCATAGTGTTTAGAAGCTGGTCTAATGTAAAAGCATCTTGACTTGCATATAAGTAATTTGAAAAATTTATTATTAAAGACGCAAGGTTTTTACCTTTAGCATTTACATTTAATTTACTGTCGCCTGCCAAAGCTGTTAATTGACCTATAATATCTTGAGCATCTAGCAGTGCTTCTACCTTCCCATACTTAGGAGCTCTTCCGTCTTTAAGGTCATTAAAGTATTCAATAATGATATCAAACTGACCTCCCATTCTATCTTTTAAATTACCATCTTTATTCATCATAGTCAACCTTCCGAATATAGATGAGTTTCTTTTGTTGTTTACATCTTCTTGAGTTTCTGGTAAAGGTGATTTCGTTTCGCTTGGGGATTCTTCTAAAGGCAGCTCCGTTAATGTAGTTTGTCTTTGACGAGCTTGGTTTATAGAACTTTCTAAATCAAATTCATCTCTTTCGGTAGCAGATACTACATTGTATACAATAGGCTCTACACCAAAAGTTCCAAAAGAATTTAAATCCTGTTTGTTTCTGTTTCCTTTTCTAATATCCTCTAAGTACATTTGTGAGGCTAATATCTGTACCTCTTCGCTTTGGGAATCAACATTTATTTCAAAATTTTCTAAACCCTTTTCTTGTGCTTCAGCAGTCTTTTCTTTTACTATTTGGTCTACTGCTTTACTCAAGTATGAGTTCTGTACTTGCTCTTCTGTAAAATAAAAGCTTAGTTCAGAGGGGTACTTAGAAAGCATTTCGTTTGTTTCTTGTCTTACCTTTTCCATTTCTGTTTCGGCAGCTTGTCTAGCACTAGGAGACGCTGTTTCGTTAGTCTTAACGTTATTCAAAGCAACCATTCTTTGAAAGTTCTTCATGAATAGTATCTTATCTCCATCTGACATTTCTAAAAGAAGCTCTACTCTTCTTTGCTCGTGTCTGCCTATTTGAAACTCAATATCTGACAGATTAGCTAAAAGAGTTTGATACTCCAAACTATTAGCTAGATATTTTTCTTTATCCTTGATTCTCTTGTCTTTTAGAACTTTTTCCTCAAAGAGTTTAATTTCAGAAGCTTTAGTCATGTGGTCAAAGTGAATGTTATAGTTTTGCCCATCTATAACTTCTAGATTATTCAGTATTATATTATCACCTGCAGCTCTTATTTTTGGGTTTTGAATTTGTCGTATAGCCACACCACTTGTGTAAGAACTTATCGTAGTAATAATACCAGTCTCTATCATTATTTTATTAAGTTCTTTCTGGTCGTATTTTCTAGTTCCACTTACAACTTCAATCATGTAGTTGTTAAGAGCAATTAAAGATTCTTCTGAAAGTTCGTTTTTCAATAATGACTTATCAACTCCAAAAGTTCTATTAAGAGTATTTAAAACACCTGTGTTAAAAGACTTTGTGTACTGTGTTACAAATTTATTTAACTCGGTTTTAGACATATTCTCCATAGTCTTTTTGTTACCCATCAAGCCTTTGAAATACTTGTATGTAAACAACGAAGTAACAGCTACTTCTTGACCGCTTTTTAACAACGATAGCATTCTTTTTTCAGCACCTGACATATCCAGTATAGCTTGTTCTTCTGGAGATATATATTCACCTCTTTTTTTCTTTTCTAATACACCTTGTTTTAAATCATCGTAGTTTCTAAGACTACCACCATATCCACTTAAACCTACTGTAAGCAAACCTAGTTTTGGATTCATAACAAATATAGCTGTAGTCGCTACACTGCCGCCTACAGGTTCAGCTGTCTTTGCAAAAAATTCCCCTGCACTTCCAGAATCCATTATATCGCCATCGAATTGTGGAAGATACTGGTCTTTTAAATTATTAAAAACTTCAGGGTTTAAAGGGTTTACATGCTCAAGACCTGGTAATCCGCCTAATCCATAAACTAAAACACTCGCCTGTTCTGGTTTTAATCCCATACCGACTAATGAATCATATACTATATAACTTGTATTTACAAGTATGTCTCCACCGCCAAATAAAACTGATTGCGCCCAGTTTTCAACATTCTGAATACCTTCTCCTATTGACTCACCTAATGGATAATCAAACCTAAAAGATTCTTGTTTAGCCACAAGACCTTTTGCTTGGTCTATATAATACCCTAAGTTACCATAATCTTCACCATCGCCAACCTCTAAGGTTTGTCGTCCAGCTCTAACATCAGTAACAAAATCATAGTCATATATGTTATTTAAAAGCTCTGCGTATGAAGATGAAATGCCGTTAATTTTTATCCCATCTGTCGGAACGTTTGCTTCGTTGAATCCCATTTTTTTGAATTCGTTCATTAACTCTGGTGAAGCATTTTGGAATAAATTATACCTATTTGTTTTTCTTAAAAGAGAAGTTATAGTGTTTGCAGCCATTATTTTTTTTGCTTGCAAATCTTTTCTCAATAAGTTAATTTTTTCTGCTAAGTCTTTTGGGTTCTTAATATCAAAAATTTCGTAATCCTTGTCTATTAATAATTGCCAATCTCTATCAGTAAGTGGCTGAACGTTCTTGTTGTATTTTTGATTTATCTGCTGATACAGGTACGTCTTGTCTCCACCATTTTCTCTAAAGTTCTCATAAGCTTCCAAATGAGTTTGCATTCTTCCGTAAAAATCAAGACTGGTGTCACCGCTAATCGCATGTGACATTGCATTATTTAAGTCTTCTTCATATTTACTAATATTGAACGTTCCATTATCAAAATAGTAATTTGCATCTCTACCAAATAAAGAAGATAAAAATATTGTATTTACATCTTTTGGTTGTGTAAAGTTTGCTGTTTGTCTAGCAATAAATAAAGGGAGTCTTTCGTCTGGAGTTAAGCTAAATGTAGAAACTAAGTTTTCACTCATTACTTTTTCTCCCTTAATAAGCAAGTCCTGAAATTCAACTAAAGATTCTGACATCAAAGCCTCAACAGTTTTACTTTGTGGGTCTAAAGCATTTAACCCTGCTAACCTTTGTTGATAACTAGGGGTATACAGTTGTAACGTTATTGGTTGACCTTCTCCTTGCATAGACACCATTATCTGGTCTGTGCCAACACCCATGGGTGAAGCCTTTATACCATAATCTCTAAACCTTTGATTGATTACTTGTGCAGCTGACTCTTCGTCCATTGACATAAACGATTCGTTCAAACCATAAACACTGCTTCTAAAAAGCATTTCACCTTGAAACAATGGGTCTGGATTGCTGGCTTTGTAAAGTTCTTTCCATGAACCTTCTCCCCAAGCTATCGCAGCTTCTTTATCTTTTCCAAAATCAACAACCTCTCCTCTTTTATTAGCTTCATTGTATGCTTGTTTCCATGGCTTATCCATGTATTTAGTCACCCACGTTCCGTCTTTATCTTGAAATAATGTTGGGAATCCTACCCAGTTTCCATTAGAGAGTTGTTCTGCTCTCATTAGGTGCGTAGAATTTATAGTGTCTCCGTCATCATCCTTGTAAGTATATTGACCTATCCTTGCTTTTGCTGTTGGTGGGTCAACCTTTATAGGATTTAATTCCAATAAAGAACTGTCTTCTTCCGAAGTTGAGGGTGATACCGTAGGAGTATTGCCGACTTGATTTTTTTTTTCAGGCAACTGATTGTTTATTTGTGGTGGGTCTTCTACAGGCTTCAGTAACGAGTTGTATATCATTTCTATTTTTGCCTCGTCTGCCATTCCTGAACCAGACTCTAAGTGAAGCGAAGGTAATAGTTTTTTAAAGTGTTTATTGTTTACATGATTAGCTGCTTCACTCTGTGTTAAAACTTTTCCGTTTTGAGCATACATGTCTATTAAAAACTTTTCAGCTTTTGCCTTATCTATTAATGGGTCTTGTACAGGGGTGTTCACAATCATTTATCTGTTGTTTGTATATGTGTAAATTGCCATTCCAGTTCTGTTGTCACTTTCGGTAAAGTTGTTTGATTTAGCCCAAGCTCTAAAATCAGGAATTTCTGCCCACATCTTTTGATACATTTTTTTGAGCTGTGAATCGTTCAACAAGTCTGTAGTTGAAGTAAAGTAATTTTTACTAGTAGATTCAACTTGTACTTGAGCTCCGCCTTGACCACCAGTATTTGAGCCTGATACTGCTTTCTTAGTTCCTCCAAGTGCATCACCAACAAGACTAATAGCATATCTTGTGTCTCCATTCGCGTCCTGATATTTAATAGTAGAAATTTGATTGATGTTTTCCATTTCGTTTCCTCCTCCGTCTACGAACTTCATATCTTTGAAGGTATCACCAAAATCATCGTATGCTAATAATTCAACTCCTTGTAAAGTAAAGCCTCCGCCAGGCGCTAATTTTGTATTTAAATTGTTAAGTTGTGGGAAAGTATCCACTGCAATATTATTTACAACTCCATTAGTCTGAAGTTGTGTCTCCATTTGACCTATAATAGTTCCTTGCCCACCAGATTTGTTTTCTAAAATTCTTTTTTGTGCAATCGAACTTAGTGACATAACGTAATTCAATCCGTCTGTAGTACTAGTAAAACTATTGTTATTAGAATTTAAGAGTACTTGTGGAATAAAAGAAGATGGCTGTGTAATGTTGTTTGATGATTTCTTACTAGGGTTATTTGCTCTTTCTCTAAACTCTTTATAGTCAACATTGAAAGATGTATATATTCTGTTTCGAATCATACCTCTTACAAGTTCTTTTTGTTTTTCACTAAGAACTATATCTCCTTCATTTGTAGACCTAATTAAATCTACTGCGTCAGCGTCTGTAAATGTAATTATGTTACCATCTACATCATATAAACCGCCATAGGCAGCTTGATTTACATCATCTTTAGCAAGGCCATCAAAACCAGAATGGTGAACAGCCCTCATATTCATTTGGTCGTATGCTATTGACATGAGCTGGTCGTCGTCTAAAGATAAAATTTTGTTTTCAACTGCCGTCATAACACTCTGCATTCCAGCAGGGTCAAAATGCTTTCCATAAATAGTGGTTTCACCATAAGTACCGCCTGCAGAATAAGGTATAAGTTGATTTGTTGTTGGGTCTATAAATCCTTTTTCACCTATGTTTCTCTCAAATTGAGAAACAAATTTTTCTACATCAAAAGTATTGTAGCTTTTGTAGTCATTATCAACTAAAGCACTTAATGGTTTATTAACTGTTGTAGTGGTTATTTTACCATCTTTTTTATCTCCGTCTTGTACTTGTGAAGTAACAGCTACATATAATTTTCCGTCATTACCTCTAAAAGGTCGAAATGTTTGTTTTGCAACAGAAGGAACCAGTTCATTGTTCTGATTCATTACATATACTGTTGGAGCTACATCTTGGCTTCTCATTATACCAAAATTATATTGGTCAAGAGTAAGATTAGATAAGCCTCCACCATCTACACCTTTTCTAATAGCTTCATTGTTATCATTAACTTTTGTAAGAAGTGCTGAAACCTGATTTGCTTCACTTACTGATAAGCTTTTTGTATAAGATGCGTCTCCTCTAGTGGCGTCTCCAATTCTGTTACGGTCGTGTACGTTTGTTAGGTTGTTTCTAATAAGGTCAGAAAAACCATAAATAACATTGTTAAGGTCTGTTGAGCCTGTAGCTGCAAATTTTGAGGCTTCGTTAACTTCTTTTAACTGTTCAGCTCTCTCTGCACGAACTTTATTTCTGGCTTCTGCCACAGCCATCTTACCCTGAAGATACATGTTAGCTGCACCCTGGTAGTCTGCTTCAATTGCTTTATATCTAAATCTAGACATATCTTAAAAAATACTTTTAAAAAATCCACCAACAGCACCTAAACCTTTACCAAGCATTCTAGGAACAAAACTAACAGCTTGTCCTACGTCTGTGTTAAAAAATCCACCACCAGCATCTCTAATTAATTGTCTTCTTTGTCCTGCAGTTTGACTTGGGTCGTATTGAGCTCCAATGCCAAGCTTAGTCATTCTTCTTTGCTGTCTTAAATTAGTTTGAGCTGTTCTTTTTGCTGCTGGGTCAGTACCTTCATTAGCTTCGTTCAGCTCGCCTGCTGCCCCTGCTGACATCATCATACTACCAAGACCCATTATTGCGCTAGTTTGTGCTTGTTCCCCAGCTTGTATTTGTGAACGAGCCCTGTCTTCAGTGTTTATATCTCTTTGCTCTTGCATTCCTCTTCTAACTTGAAAGTCTTCTGCTTTTTTCATTTCTATACCAAAAAGCTTGTCTCCCATAGAAGCCATAACTTGTTGTTGTTGTCCACCTGCTTGTTGTTGTGCATTTTGCATCATAGCAATAGCTTCGCTACCTCCTAAACCAGATGCTACATCTTGTGCTCTTGATTGATTTTGGTTAATCATATTCATCTGCATTTGTTCCACCATTAAACTTGGCTTTACATTATCGTATGCGCCTATGCTTAAATCTTGATACTCAAGCTTGCTTAAATCTCTTCTTCCCTCGGCAGCTGTTCTGCTACCACTCATAAAACCCTTTACAGCGCCTGCTGCAGATGTTAATAACCCTAAAGTTGTTAGTAATGCCATAGTTCTATTCTAATTACCACAAATATACAAAATTTACATGTAGCTCTTGACAACCTCGCTGTCTACAGCAAACAACTCAACGAATGAGTTGCTATCGTTTGTCAATTTTACTTTTGCAAAATAACCTCTAAGCCCAAAAGACTCTGCTTCTGGGTTTTTTGCTATGAAACAAAAGTTTCCTACACCAGGGGTATTTGTACTTGTGCTTGTTGTTATTATGTTGTCTGTTATAGTAGAAATTGCACCTACTATCTTTGTGCTTCCGTCATTAAAATACAGAACATCCGACTCCGATATTTGGTTTGGTATGTTATCTGTAAATCTGTAACGATTCGCAGTAGGTATTTCTTGTAAATTACCTAATCCTTGTATAGATAATTCGTTAAAATTTAAAGTGTCTGAACTTAACCTTCTAATGTAAGCATGTTTAAATCCTTCTTTATCAATAAACTTACCTGCAGGCACAGTACCACTTTCTAAATCTGTGTTTACTGTTGCCTCCCAGTTAGAGCTATTAGTTTCTAACTTTAAATTTTTAAATATTTTTATATCAGATGGGCCTTCATTTACTGCAAACTCTACATAGCAACCATATTTTTGATTGTAGAAGCTTGTCCTTGCCCCATCATCATGTATGTATAGATTACCTCCACTAAAAGTGTAAAACCTATTACCTAATCTTGTCATCCAATCAGGCTCATAAGAATGGAATGAAGTCCAGCCGTTATTTAATTCATCAAATGTAATTGTTATTGCCATTATCCATCATCTTTTATGACAGGCCATGTGCTCCCTGCAGGAGTATAACCCATGTCGTTTAACATTTTTGTGACCCAGTACAGATAATAGTATTCCCACTTATCAAATCTATCTGTTGTACTGCCTGGTTTGAAAGGAGCTTGATTATTATCTATAGTTCCGCCAGATGCTGTTGTGTCTTCAATATCAAACTCTACTCTTAAAACATTTTGAGAAAATTCAGATGACAAACCGTTTGTTCCTGAATAATTTCCAGTTCCGTTAAAAACAGCTTGTAAAAATGGTTTGAAAGCAGTATTTCCTTCGACTTGAAAAAGACCACCCCTATAATAATTAGAGTTACCAGCATTTTTAGTTGATATAAAATCCTTAAACCCTCCTGTGGGTGGATTTCCAGTTCCTATAACATCAGCTGTGTAAGTAGACGTTCTAGCTTGAGAATCACTAAAATTTGAGCCATGGTAACCAGAACTTGCTTCATCCTGAAAGACTAACACTATAACATTTTCTGCATCAGAAGGAAAATTTCCTGCACCTAGCGCTTCTGGTCCTCTTAACGCTTGAAACGTTCTCTCTCTATCGGTAGTTTGGCTCCCTAAATGGTTTGTATTGCTAACTGTTACATGTGAGTCATACTCTGTAGAGCCGTTGTCTGATGAGCCAGGCGCATATATGTTTTGTATCTCTGCTTTCAAAGAGTTATTAGCCATTTCATTCAAAGCGAGTCCAGTATCATCCATAGAGCCAGATGAATCAAAATAGAAATATATATAAGTATCAACTGTTAAAGCTAAAGCTTGTGTCGAAACAGTACCCACTGCTTGACATGCCCCATCTCTAGTAACCTGATAGATAAACGAATCATTAAGGGTTGTACCAGCATTGTGCTGATATGTTATTGTGTTGTCAGAATTAACTGTTGCTGTTCCTGAAGTAGGAGGTGTTTGAATAGTCAAAGTAAATGGAGAGGGTACTGTGTCGTTTTGTAAGACATCAATAACCAC
>TARA_R100000231_G_scaffold2747_7_pt1 | contig 15012 bp, 25 predicted proteins | sample TARA_R100000231 | Tara Oceans TARA_R100000231 (sample SAMEA2620565) | marine metagenome | biome: marine biome (ENVO:00000447); feature: surface water layer (ENVO:00002042); material: "saline water (ENVO:00002010), including plankton (ENVO:xxxxxxxx)" | depth 5 m | reverse complement strand
TATAGATAATTCATCTTTATATTTTTGTATTGATTGTTCACCTCTAGCATATAACCTTAATTGATGAAAGTTATTGTAATTAGTAGCAAACCTATAACCTGCAACTCCTGCTCTAGCACCGCCAAACCATTCGCCTTCTATAGCTTGTCCTACTTTTAAACCATAATCATAAGATGCTTTTACTGCATCAGGTACTACCTGATCCGGAAATGAACTTCCATAACTAGTTTCTATCATTTATCTGTTTATTTTAGAAATAAAACCGTCATTATCATATGTTGAAAAGTTTAACTTAACAGGTTGTTTATTTCTCATTAAATTAGGTCTATATTTATTTTTATTGCAAGCCATAATAGCTAAACCAGAACTAATAGAAGCATCATGCTTTGTTCTGTTATTAATATTAAACTGTCCCCAGTCTTCTAATGTTTTTTGATGGTACATATCACCTATTCCAGAAAGTGTCATACCTACGTGTTCTTCTATGTAAGCTTCTATTGCAGCCGCGTGTGCTTGTTTAATATCTTCGCTAGAGTTAGGTATCCCACCTATTTCTTTTTCTGTATATGATAATTTATTCCAAACTTTATCTGGTCTATTCATACTAAATTTTCTATAGCCTCTACGTCTTAAATAATATAATAATCTTGGTTTATTATTTTCAGCAAGTATTGGCATCCCATAAAAATGCAAAGCCATTAAAACATCTTCAAAAAACATTTCAGCTGTTTGTGGTCTAGCAATATACTCTAAGAAAAAATGATTTGGTGGAGCATTTTCCATAGAAAACTTAGTTAATCCATGAAGTGATCCATTAGAACCTTTGCCATCAACAGTCCCACTGATATCGTAACTGTCACATCCAAAAGCACCAATATGCTCGTTACCAGGGTATTTAATTCCATTTTTTGTAATTACATTATTTTGTACTTGACTGTCTGGTACCCAACTAATTCTAAATCTTCCATTAGTATCAGGTACAAACATTACTCTAGTATCTCTTATCCCACCTTCCCATATAAATTTACCTTGTGTAATATTAGCAGTATTATTTAATTCTTCGTTATAATCTATTTGCTCGTATATTTTTACTAAATTAAATAAACTATCTTTTGTTTCATCTCTAAACGCGTGTTGCTCTGTACGTGGAAACTGTCTATAATATTCATTTAAACTATCTTGATCTCCTTTTAATCCTTCGACTTCATTTTCCCAATGTTCAATAACTCCTGTTGTAATTTCACAACCATCGATTCCTTTGACTCCACTTTTTTCTCTAATGAATACAGGTAATCCATAAGTATCCATGAATCCTTCGTAGTTCCACTCCATAGGTATGAACAAGCTATAGAGTCCAGAAGCTGTTTGTCCATTTCTATTTCTTTTTGTAACATCGCTATTGTAGTAAAGTTTTTTGAAATTATTTCCACCTTTATCTAACGCATTTGAAGTTGAGCCCATCATACATTTACCTACAACCCTTGATCCTAGTCTTAATGTAGTTTTTGTAACTCGCCAATTGTTTAATATATTATCAGGTCTTTCCCATTTACCACTTTCGTCGTGTGCTAGTAACTTTAGCTTTTCACCGTCATAAGAGTTATCACCTGTATTCTTCCAGTCTATCGTAGTGTCCAACCCTTGTAACTCACGAAGCTGTTCATTGGTTTCAAGTTTCCTTCGTGTAAGCTTAGACGCTGGTACTCTATAGGCGAGCTCGGTTTTAGGACGATCCATTCCGTCTTGGATAGGTTTGAAGAAGAACGGATAATTAACACTAATGGGTACGACTTTGTCTGTGAACATTTTCTTAGCGTCTGCACCACTTTTAGATAATATCCCAAATCTCGAGTCGGAACTAATCGTGGCCAAGTTGACGAGTTCTGCAGATGCCATGAACGAAAAACCACTCCTTCTATTTTTAAGATAACACATACCGTAACACCTGTTATCCGCTTTACATGCTTCCCAGAAGATGAAAAATAATCTGTTTGCTTCTCTATAGTCTGGCGCTCCGACATCGATCTTGGACCACTGCAAGTACATGTAATGAGTACCAGTAATATATACAGGGCTGCCATTATTGTAGAAATGAAAACCTTGTTCTCTACGCTTAAATTCTTCATCTATATAATCGTACCACTCTTCTTTAAAATCTATTGGATATTCTTCCCAATCAAATCTAGTTTTTATTCTTTGTAATTCTTTTGGGTATTCAAATCTTTGCCAATATTGCTCCGCTTTATTTTCGCTTCGTTTATATGGTTCATTTGTTTTTGGTAAAGCAATGCGTAAGTTTTGTATTTCAATGATCTGTCCAATTGTTCCATCTTTACTTATACATACAAAGTCATAATCTTCATTATAACCATATTCCCATTTTTTATACCTATTATTTTTTTTAAGTATCTTAGGGTTTATTACATCTTTTATCTCTTTCCAAAGTGTTTGCTTATAACTCACTTGCTCCTCCCTTCTGCAAACTTAAATACTCTTTCTTTCTTTTCTTCTTTTGGTTTACCTTCTAAAATAGCTTCTTCTTCTTCTATACGTTGTAATATTTCAAAAGCATCCATTATACAAAGCTTTTTAGTTGCCGCTGCATTTTTAAGGCGGTCTGCAGATACGTCATCATCAGTATGTGTAATGATTTTTTCTTCAGCTACTTTAATTAGCTCATCAACTGCTTTTCGCCCAGCTCGGATTATATTCTTCCTCGTTTCCTTCGTATTCATGAGTAACTGCTATATCATTTGATTTCATACAATAAAGTCTTTCACCATTTATAATAAACTCAAACTCTGAGTTAGGTGTAAAAACTACAAGCTTTCCAGGATGTAATCCTACGCGTTCTAAGGACTTATTGCTATATTTTAATATACCAAAATGTTCTCTTTCTTTAGATGCGTTAAAACCGTCTACTTGTTTAATAGGAGATACAAAGCAATAGTTTAAATGACATTTATTATTGTACATATATATTTGATCTAGTGTACAAAAATAAAGATCATCTTTAAAATATTTAGATGAATTTTTTTCTTCACCTTTCATATTATACCATCTTCTAAATAAATTGTGATGAACGTGTACAATATCTCCAGGTTTTATATCAGTATTAAAAGCTGCAGGTGTTTGCACAACCACAGCTTCTTTACTAACAAATTCATAGTTATCAATATTTGAATTAACTATAAGTTCTTTACCATCTACATCTACAGTATTGTTATACCTATTTGTTTTAGGTTTAACAATAAATTCATATAAACTTCTCATTAATATTGAAGATCATATTCAACTGCTATTGCCATATTGCGATTAAATTTTTTCCAAGGTAATACTTCGTTATTTTTCTTTATATAAATCAAATACTCACCATCAATCTTGTTACCAATTATATCACATATGGTATGACCACCGTAAACTTCTTGACCAACAGAATAATGCATAGCATCATTTTTATAGTCAGATCCAATACTAATTTTTCTTATAACATTAGACATTATACAGCGGCTACAGGAACTTCTTCTTCTTTATCTTCGATAGCTTTATAAGAACCATCACTTAAATCTACTTCAATAGCTCCATAAGTTTCTTCTAGTATTGATTTAAAACTTTCTATCTCTTTATTTACTTCAGCTATATCATGAAGCAGTCCGTGCTTTTGGCTCTCTAATAAACCTATATTATGAACTAATTCATTTAGCTTTTGCTGCTGATCTTTGATCGTTTTTAATTCTTCTTCTTTTATTTTCATTTGATTAAATTTAATTTATAATTGTTTTATTTATAATCACTTATTATTTACTCTTCTTCCATTATTTCAGGTTGTTCTGGTAAATTAGGCTCTATATTTAAATCGCTACATCTTTCTATATATTCAGCTTCATTAGTAAATATTTCACTACTCCATGAGTCAGGCATACAAAACTCTTGATTTGTATCTATATACAAAGTACCATTAACTTCATCATTGTTAAATGTTATTATATAAGTTATTTCACTTGGAAACTCCAAACATTGCATTATATTATATTTTATTAAACAGGTCCTCCGTCATTTATTGACCAACCTTTATTATTTATTAAATTATTTCTAGCTGTTTCCGCAGCTCCACCAGCCGTATATTGTGAAAGATTCATTTTTAAATTTACTATATTTTGAACACCACTATTGTCCCAGGCTATTAAAGCTTGATCATATCTTGCGGTAGTTAATTTTGTATTACCAGTCATAAATGCGCTTTTATAAGGAACGCCTGTAAAATCAAAATTTGTTAAATCAATATCAAGTGTGCCACAATTGTAGAACATGTTTCTAGTACCTTGTGTACCGCTAGAAAGATTATTTATAGTCCAATTTCCAGCGCCTATAATAGTTAATCCTGACCATTTAGACCCATTAAGATTATAAAACATATTTCGCGCATGACCAGATAAATCTATGCCGTAAGGACTAGTAAAATCAATAGTTAAAGTTCCAGTAACATTTGTTAATCCATCTTTTTCAAAGCCACTAGAACCAAAACCTGTAACATAAAGTGCTAAACTTGTATTATTTTTATCTTTCCAACCTGAAAGATCAATTGTTAAATTTTCATTGTCTGATAAATTTTTTATTTTACTACCCTGAAATATATTAGCAATCTGTGCAAATCCATTTGTCGTGAGTGAATTATCATAGGTCCAATTAGTAAAAGAACTTTCTTTATGTAGGTAAGATAATCTAAATAACGCGTTTCCAAATAAAGTATTTGCACCAGCTCCTTCAACATTAATATTGTTAAATTGAAATTTACATCCGCTTGCAGTATCTCTTCCAACATTGTCTGTCATTCCACCATCTCTAAAGGGATTACTTGAAGTTCCACAGTTTACCGTATCGTTTTGTAATGATAATTGAGGTAAATTATACATATCATGAAAAGTATTGCTATATCTAGCACTAGCTGTCCATTGACTAACATTATAATCAGATAAATTTATTGGCGTATTCCAAGATTCCGCTTGGCCAAAAGTTCTAGACCAGTTGTGACTTTGAAGAGCTCCGCCTTGTTGCCAAATTATTGGATAGTCCGTTGCGGTATTAACCATATTTTCTAACTGATCAAACATTCTAAAATAACTTCCTATTTTATAATGTATTCCCCAACTTATCCAATTTGTAATTTTTGGCTGACTTGTAGTAGTAAATGCTAAAGGATAATACGCGTTTGTACCATTAAAAGCATCTTCCCAATCAATAGTTATAATATAAGTACCTGCATCATTATACGTGTGAGATAAACCTATAGTATAACTACTACCAGGAGGTTGTGTAAAAGATTGGCCGTCTCCCCAATCAACAGTATAACCATATGATCTCCCACCACCAGGGCCTCCTGTATAAGTCCTTGCGTTTATAGAGAAGCCTAATGTTTTATCGCTTTCTGGAATTAATACTTCAAACTTCATGTGTTCTTCACCCTGGTTTCCGCTAGGGTATCCAGGTCTCGAAGGTCCGGGCAAGTTAGATAAATCGGGCACAGGCATGCCCATTCCTATATACATATTATATTATTCTTATTCATCAGGTATAATCACAGGGTACTTTACACTTTCACCTATATATACTTCACTATATGGATCTTGAGCTTGTTCTTTGTAATAATTTGTTTCACCAGTGAAATTGTTTACAGAGTCTTCAAGTTCATCTTCTGAACTATAATGTAATAATGTTTTATCTTCTGAACAAAATAAATTATTACCTATTTGCAAGTTACCAAAACATATTACATTGTCATTGTGTAAAAAAACCCAATGATTATTTTCGTCAGCTAATATACCTTTTACGTGTGCCATTTATTAAGTTGTTACAGGACCACTATCAATTAGTGTCCAGTTTTGTGGGTTATCTAATATGTGGAAACGATCTTTTGCAGTTTGACTAGTTTGTATATTATAATCGTTAAAAGCAGCAGATACTATATTAGCATCTAAAGTTAATTCTGTTGTAGCTACATTTGTAATTGCTGCTACTTGATAAATATTTCCTGATGGACCAGTTTCTACAATATCTCCTATTTGCACTCCTAACGCTACAAAATCTTTATTTGTGTCTATTACTTTATTTGCTGTACCTGTATTAGTCATTATCTCTGGAGTTCTTCCTGAAGGAAATATTAAACCTCCATCAAATTTACTATTATAAAAATAAGCAACTCTATTTTGTTCAGTAGTTTGACCTAATGCTCTTAATATATTATTATAATCTTCTGTAAACAAAGATCTACCACCACCACCTACAAAATTAACCATATTAGTAACATTATTCAATAATACAGTATTATCAAATTTAAAACCAAACTCATTAGTAGCGGCAGAAACTTCTTCACCAAATATTCTTTCCATATTAGTAACTCCAGATATATCACTTCCTATAAGATCAAAGTCAGTTATTGTACTTTGTTGTCCCATGTAGTACATGCTAGTACAGATTGAACTTAAGCTATCAATTTTTATAGTTTGTCTTGCGCTTGGTCTATTTTCTCCAGTAGTTGGAAAATAATTAACTCTTCTAAAAGCACTTCCTAAGAAACTTACATTACTTAAATCAGCACTTGATAAATCCCAAGTTATACCACCAGGCGCTGTTGTGTCATCTCCAGGAAGACCGGATCCATAAAACGCTTGATTAAAACTAACAGGACTACCCGCGTTAAAGTTCCAACCATCAAAATTTGCTGGCTTAGCTTCAGGGTATTGATCAAGATTAACCCATCCCGTTTGAAAGAAAAATCTAGTACAGTTTAGTGAGGTAGGAGTAGTAACTCTATTATCCATACACGTGCTTGAAAAGTTTCTTCCATTTTCATCTGCAAAAATAAGAAACTGCAAATACTCAAACATTCTTTCAAAAGTAGTAACTTTTCCTAATTTTATATTATTTAGACCCCACCACTCTCTAAGTCTAGAATATCTACCGCTAGATGTATTTCCTAAATTACTAAAGTTAGTTAAATTATTAGTAACACTAGAATCCCAATTTGTAGTTTTAAGTATTTTAGGACCTCTTAGATTCATGTAACTATACCTATTACCAGTCATCATTGACTTCATAGTTGTTACACCATCTCCAGTAGTAGACCAATTATCCATATTTATTATAGAATCATAACCAGCGTTATTGAGAAAGTACCACTGAATCATACTTCCTATTCTACCAAATGTCCAATTAGAAAAATCTACTTCGTTTACTACAGCATCATACAGTATGTATCTCCAACTAACATAATCAGTAAATGTTATGTCTTTCGCTATTAAATTACAACCAGGTTTTTCAGTTGTTAATTTTATTTGAAGACCTCCAGAAAAATTAAACACGGCGTCTTTTGTCCAGCTATTATCTACGTTTATTATAGTTATTGTTCCATCTACTGCAGCGCCTGATCCATCTACACTTCCTACATTAATAGTAAAGTTACCTCCATCAGTTGTTACTTGATTACCAGTGCTCAATCCGCTTCCAGCGTTTAAAATTTCTATACCTGCTTGTTTACCTAAACCACCAAAGATGTTGTCGTCTGATACACCATTAGTGTAATTAAACCATGTAACAGGAGGAATAGTTAGTTTTTCTAACTTATACATTTGTTCACACATTCTTGTTTTTGATCCTCCATTACCTACTTCAAGCATTGGTTTCCAAGCTGTAAAATCAAATTCTTTTATTTGTTTACAATTTGAAAACAAACTTCTCAATTGACCACTTACTCCAGCTGCTCTAAAAGTAGGTTCATCTTTAGCTGTTATAACCATATCTTTTGCTCCACGAAACCCATAATAAAAACTAGAAAATTGAACATCTCCCCAGTTTTTTATTTCTACACATTTTATAGCTTCAGGTCTATCTCGATCTTGATTTCCAGATCTATAGCCTAATGACATACCTGGAAATATACCTTCAATTTTTATATCATAAACACCTATTGAAGTGTAAACATGAGTAGGTCTAGTATTGTTGGTAAAAGTTTCCTTAGCACTACCATCACCCCAGTCTATCTCATAATCATAGTAAGTCGTATTATTACCAGTACTTTGTGTTGATACCCAAAACGTAAATGTTTGATTTACAAAATCACTATCTATATTCCAACTAGTAATAAATCTTTTATCTTTAGCTCCGTAACCTGGTCTCGAAGGTCCGGGTAAATTGGCTATATCGGGCACAGGCATGCCCAGTCCCATAAACATATTTTAATATAACGCTAATATCTCTGCAGCTGTTGTACCAGTAGAATGAACCCTAGTTACTAATATAGGTAAAAATGATCCAGCTGTTACACCTTTAAAAGTAGCTACGTTTCCACTTTCCATAGTTACTTTAACGTCAGCTCCAGCAGATATATCTCCAATATATAAACAACATCCTCTTTCAGATGTATTAGGTATATCAACAGTGTCACTTTTAGTAACTAATACAGCGTCATGAGCAAATACCCTAGGCTGAGCTTGCATATTACCTTCTAATCCTCTTATTGCCATTTGTTATTTTTTATTTATAAATACTTTTTCAGCGCCTCTACTTCCAAAGTACGCTACGTATACTGTGATTAATAATGTTTTAAGTAATTCAACCCAAGCTGTGTCTACATCAAATACCATATGAAATGAATCTATTATAATTAATATAGTAGATGCTAATGTTAGATATATTAAAGTTAATGGTCGAGTGTTTTTTGATAACCAAGAATCAGATGTCATATCACTTTTCCATCTTTCAGATACATCTTTCATTTCTTGAATATCTTGCTCTAATAATTTTAAAGCAGTTTCTTTATCTTGTGGTTCAATATCACTATCACTTGATATAAGATTTTTTACTATACCAAGACCTCCCTGATCAGGTAAAAATTCACCTAACTGTGAAACAAGTTTAGGAGCTTTCTCAGTTAAAAAAGCTCCTACTTTAGTTTCTTTAAATTTCTTTTTATTACTCATCTTTGTTTTCGTGTAACTACTTGTACGTTTTTCATAAATCCACGACCTTGTCTCCAACCTCTTCCATAAAGATAATCTGCTGGATTTACAAGTTTTTTCTTTATTTTTTGAGTGCCGTCCTTTTTCACTTTGTACATTGATGATTTTTTTGCTTCTTTTTGAGCTTTTGCAGCTTGCTTACAAACTTGTTTATTTGCTGCATCTGGATCCATTTTACAAGACACTTTCATTTCTGTATCTGATAATCCATCACCGCCTGATGTTGTAAAACTAAAACTTTTATCTTTAGTACCTGGTTTTTTAAATTTATCTTTTGGAGTTTTTGTTTTACCTCTTGATGGTTCAATAATGTCTTTTTCAGTTTCTTCTCTAGTATATTCCTCAGGTGGCTCCGCCATTTCTATATCGTAATCTAGATCCATAGGTTTAATATCTGGAGAATCTTCTGATTTTAACATTTGATATGTAAAACTAGATTTAACTTCTCTTTCTTTAGGATCTTTTATATTATACTTTTCTCTATACGCTTCTACACTACCTAGCTCTGCTATTTGCTGATCTCTCCATTTTTTTTGAGCTTCATTTAATTTCGGTGCTTTTCCACTACCCTCACTATACGTACTAACTGTTACTTTACCTGCATCAAGATCTTTTTCAATACTAACTCTAACAGGATCACCAGGTCCTCCTTCTATTTTACTAGCTTTAAAACCCTCATCTAATCTTGCTGGAGAAAATGGATTTCTGTTTTTATGAAAATTAGAATAACTCATATTAAAATTTTGCGTCTGGAGTTTTTCTTGTTTTTACTTTTTTATTTTTCTTTTCTTGTCTATTTTCTTTTCTTTCAAGCTTTTTAGCTTTTCTTTTAGTAGTTATAACATTAGTTCCATCTTTCTTTTTATACGAGACTAACTCACCTTTTTTCTCTGGTCCACGTCTTTGCTCTTCTACAGTCAGCGGTCTATTAAATTTAGACTCAGGAGTAGGTCCATAAAGTATTTCATTATCTTTAACTGGATCACCTGTTAAACCTTGCATTAACTTTCTTTTCTTAACACCTCTTACATCACCTTTGCCAGACACACTGTGTTGAACTTGTCTATAAGCTTGTTGCGATTTAGGCCCAATAAACCTTTGCATAAAAGCTTTTAACTTATCTCCTGGTCCCATAATTTATTTTTTACAAATTTCACACTTAGTTTTAAGTGATAATAAAAATTCTCTAGCTGCAAAACCAAAAGCAATGCCTGAGTAAAACGGATGTGATTCTGCTATTAACGCTACACCTATCATAGCTATAGCCAAAGACTTAAACCATGATGAATTAACTACTTTTATAACTTGTTCCATATACATTATTTATTCATATTTTTTTCTATAGCTTCTTGACGGTTAGCCTCGTAACTACTTAGTTTACCATCTTTGTCTAAATCACCTAATAATTTAGCAGAACTATAGTCCATTGTTGGTTTTCCTTTTTTGTATAAAGGATGTGCTTTAGAAGACATTTCCGCTGGTGATCCATATAACATGCCAGGAGCGTCATGAGCACCTCTTAGTTCTTCACTTCTTCTTTGACCATATGTTAATTTGCCTTGTTCTTTAGCTAAATCGTTTTTTTCTGTAGCCATAGTAACAGTACCTTCTTTTATTGGCTTAGGCTTTTCGATTATGTCTTCTTTTAGTTTTTTATATTTAAATTCCGGCATCGTATTTTCTTTTTATTTTTTGTTGAGTTTTTTTATCGTTGGCTTCTTTTTCGTGACCTAAGTAAGGTGCGCCATCTACCTTATTACTTCTTTTTGTAACTATAGTTTTTTTACTTCCTTTTGGTTTGTAATACATATTAAAATTATCATAAGCAAATCTACCAGTGTCATTGCTTTCAGGATTCATTTGATCTCTATGTACCATCTCATGATCTATAACATCTTGTAATTGTGCAGGATCAGTTACATCTTTATGTATTCTGATAGTACCATTTTTATTAGCAACACCTAAAACTCCATCTGTATCTAACGTCCTATATATAGGTGTAGTATTTAAAGGATAAAAAGGTTTTATTTTAAAAGCCATTACTTCTTTTTAGAGCAACCAAAGTTATTAGCATAGTTAGCCATTTTAACAACTGCAGGCTTATATTTCTTTTTATTCTTCATTACAGCAGAAGCAGCGGCACATGTAGATTTACCTGGCATATTTTTCTTTACCCATCTAGTAAATTTACCCTGATTCTTAGGATCAATACTTATATCATCTTCTTTTTCAGCCGGACTATCTTTCATATCTTTTATATGTTGTTCAATTACTTTGGATTGTGCCAAGTGCATCTTTGAAGCCTTTTGAAGTTGGCTTACAACTTTATTTAAATTAGCCATTACGTTTCATATTATAAGGAAAATTTTTATTAAACCAGTCTTTTCTGTGATCACAACCACAACCACCTGGTATTTTATCTGCTAACTTTTTTAAACCTGTAGCTTTAGTAAATCTCTCAATGGTATCACCTAAACCTCTATCTTTCATAAGTTACAATATTCTTCTGTTGCATTAAAACTTGGACATGCTTTATTAGCAAAGTCATTATGTGAGTGTATTACAGCATTAGGATACATTGCTTTTAAAGTTCTAAGCACAGCAACTAATGCTTCTTTTTGACACTCAAGTCTAGTATCTTTCGGAGTCTTACCATCTGCCTCAACGCCTCCGCAATAGCATATCCCTATCGAATTACGATTGTGCCCCTTGCAGTGAGCTCCGATTTTACTTATATCTCTACCTTTGTGTATTTCTCCATACAGGTCGATATAAAAATGGTAGCCAATATCACTGAAGCCTCTAGCTAGATGCCACTTTCTGATTTCGGCTACTTCAAAATTTTCTCCATCTCTTGTTGCAGAGCAGTGCACGATAATTTTATTTATCTCACGCATTTTTCTTTTTCTTTAATAAATACCATTTATGAGCAGTATACCCTAAAGTAGTTACTAGTAATAATATTTTTAACACTGGCTCTAACCAATCAAAGCTTGCTATAGTAAATGAAGTTATATTCAAACAATATAGCTTAAGATCGTCAAGTCCCATTATTTCTGAGCTAATAAAGCTGGATTACCTTTGTGTCCACAGTTGTCAATTGCTAATGTAGATTTTAACATAGCATTATTAGAAACCATTTTTCTAGTTCCTAATGGCTTAATAGCTGGACTAATATTTTTTCCAGCTGGGTTTTGTTTTTCTCCGTAACTTGGCATAATTTATGTTTTATATAAACCTCTCATTGTTGCCGCAGCAAGCGGATCAAATACAGGGTTTTGATTAATACTTGAATTTTGATACACGTCATCCATTTGACTCATTTGATCATCTCTCATAGCTTTATCTTGAGCTATATTTCCAACACCTTGAGTTACTAAACCTACAGCTCCACTAAGTGGATTCAACGCACCTTTACCTGCTCCCATTGCTATATCTCCTATAGCATCTTTAAACGTTAGTTTTTCACCAGCTGCTTTAGCTTCTTTTCTAGCTTTTAAAAAACCTCCTACACCTCCGGCTAATCCTCCTAATACTTGAGGTACAAATCTAGCAGGTCCTATTTGCGGTATTGTACTGTATGTTGTTTTACTCATCTTGTTTTATCTTTGTTGACATATTCTATAGCTTTCGTTGTAACTTTATAAATATATCTATTGTTTTTTTCAAATTTAGCAGTAGGCATATCTTCTTCACCTAGCATGATACGGTACATACGACTAATTAGCTGTTTACACTTTACGGATACTTTATAGATATTGAATTTTTGAGTAGTGCGATTCCTCTCTCTCCACACCTTTATCCAACCCTCTTTCAATAATCTGTTCCAGCGTCTATTATCCCAGCTATATGAGTACGTACCTTTTTTAAAATCATCCTTAGTAAATAAATCTACCGCGTTTAAATATATTAAAAGCTCAAGATCTGCTTCTTTAATATTACATGTTTTGCATGCCCATTTACGTATTATACGATAATGTTTTAATAAATGCATATCTCTTAAGTCTTCAGAAGTTAGTTTTTTCATAATACAACTACTACATCAAACTCTTTTATAACTTTATAATTGTTATTTTTTATTTCTATATTAAAACCTGCTGATTTATCATAATATATTTCATTACCAGCTTTTAGTTTATTTACATCTGTGCCAACACTTACAATGCTAGCACGTCTGTATCTAATATCTTCTCTTTGCTTTTCACCTAGTATTAATCCACCTTTTGTTGTAGTCGATGTTTCTTTAATAGGATCTATAACTATATACTTACCAATTGCTTTCATGCCCTTATATTATTAATGACACAATCAGTACTCATAATAGTAGTAGCTACAGAAGCCGCATTTACAAGTGCACTTTTAGTTACTAGCAAAGGATCTATTATTCCGGCTTTTGCCATATCTACCGTTTTTCCTGTAACCACATCTATTCCTATGCCTTCTCCTTCAGGTGCTTCACTATCTATACCAGCGTTAGCAAGTATAACCTCATATGGTCTTTTAATAGCACAGTACAAAACTTCTTCACCTATATTTTTAGGTTGCAAGTTTTGAGAAGCGTTATATAATGCTATACCACCTCCTGATACTATTCCTTGTTTTATAGCGGCTTTAGTAGCACAAATGGCATCTTCAACTCTATCTTGCTTTTCTTTTAATTCAACCTCTGAGTTAGCGCCTACGCGAACTATAGCCATTTTAGCTTTTAAGTTACCTAGTCTTTTTTCAAGTCTAGTTTTTATATTAGAGTTGTTAACATCTTTAATTTGTTTTTCTAATATATCTATAGTTTCTTTTACTTTAGTATTTTCTTTTAAGTCAACTTGTAATACGGTAAGATCATTACCTGTTATAGACTTAACACATGAACCTAAGTGTTCTTCGCTAATTAAATCTATATCATCTCCTAGATCTTCGTTAATTAGAGTTGCACCTGTTACATCACATAAATCGCTAAGTACTTCTTTTCTACCTAACCCAAACACAGGTGCATCTATGATGTTGACTTTTATATTGCCTTTAAGTTTATTCATTGCTAATGCATTTACTACTTGCTGGTCAACATCTGCTATTATTAATAAACTTTTGTTATTTTTTATAACATGCTCTAATACATTTTGTATTTTTCTTATGTTTTCTATTTTAGACTCAACAATTAAAACTAAAGGATTATCAAGCTCTGATGTACCTTTTTCTTTATTAGTTATAAAATGTTTATTTTTTAACGATCTATTATACTGCACGCCTTCTATTAGTTCAACTGTTGTTTCTGGTTGCTCGTTAGTTTCCATTAAAACTATGCCAGTTTCATCTACAAGTTTAAACGCTTCTCCTATTATTGTACCTATATCTTTATCATTGTTAGCTGATATAGTTGCAACCTGATCAATCTTTTTACCACTAACCTTTTTTCTTTTCTTTTGAAGATACTTAACAACATTATCCACAGCAGTGTTAATTCCATTTTTTATACTTCTTAAATCATCTAATTGATCATGCTTGATATATTCTTCTAATATAGCATGTGCTAATATAGTAGCAGTTGTAGTACCATCGCCTGCGTCTTTAACTGTTCTTTGAGCAGCTTCTTTAATAAGTGTGGCTCCAATATTTTCTAATGGTTTTAATAGTGTAACAGAGTTAGCAACTGTAACTCCATCTTTAGTTATAACTGGTTTGCCATTTTCATCTTCCAGTATTACACATTTACCGCTGGCTCCTAATGTAGAACTAACCGCGTTAGTTAGTTTACTTACACCAGCTAGTATTTGGCCTCTAGCATTGTCACCAAAGGCCAAATCTTTAACTAGCTTAACTTCTTGCATATTAAATTAAATTAAATTTTATTTGTTGTTATTCAAATGTTTTTACAACTTTTGGTCCATTAGCAAACTCAAGTTTTTTACTATAGTGATCTATTGATCCGTCTATAGCAGCTTCAGCGCCGTCCATGGTTTCTCTCCTCGTCACATCTACCCAGTTATCTTCTAGGTCTTTG
>TARA_R100000231_G_scaffold56681_1_pt1 | contig 15066 bp, 2 predicted proteins | sample TARA_R100000231 | Tara Oceans TARA_R100000231 (sample SAMEA2620565) | marine metagenome | biome: marine biome (ENVO:00000447); feature: surface water layer (ENVO:00002042); material: "saline water (ENVO:00002010), including plankton (ENVO:xxxxxxxx)" | depth 5 m | reverse complement strand
GTTAGTGTGAGTGGAAAGGTGATTACCCACGCTTCAGGAGATAACTTCACTCCTACTGCCAAGATGCTTCTCTTCACTAGAAACACAGGGGTCTTCATTGGTGAGGTGGCATCTGCAACAGCCACAGAAATAACACTGACACACAAACCACTAGCACATATGTCTGCAACAACCAACATTTGGTATTACAACCCATTTACCGAAGTGACGTTCCTATCAGGAACTAAGGCATTAGGGAGCAATCCTGCTATAACATCTACAACTGACTTTAGGGGTGTGAGTGACAAAGGGGTTATTCTCCAAGATAGTTTCTCGTTCGATGTTAGCCTCAACAAGACGAAATTAGAGGGAACTTCAAACAGTGGTTCTTTCCTTGAGAACAGGACTCTAGGATATGACATTCAAAAGCCAATAAGCATTGATATCCTAGACAGTGGTGTTTCCACTGAAGATTCGGTCTTTGCCTTCCAGTTGTCAGATGAACTTGGAACATCTACGACAGATGTAAGCATGATGACTTTCGCATCAGAGAGATTCAACGTCTTGGATATCATAGAGAAGGATGACGGTGGTGCTAGAATGAGAATAGCACCTACTTGTCCTGTTGTCATGGGTAGGGTTGAGAATAACACATCGGATACCCGTACTGGTTTCTCCTTCTACTTGGTGAACAACGGCATCAATGACGGTGGTTTCCTACATAGATTTGACACAGGACATACTACCTCCGCTAATCTAGACTTGATTGCTTCTGATGATATCTACACACCAAGAGAGACATTCAGGTATTGGGACTTGCAGAAGTTCAGCAGTGGTACGATAAAGAAGACATCAGGTGGAATATACAACAGGAGTTCCAAGCAACAGAACATCAGGGGTTATGCAGTAGCGTATCCAATACTTGGCACTGGTGATGCACCTGCTTCCACCACACTTACCGAATCGTCAAGACCAATATTCGGAAGCAACATGGTAAACAGCAACTTTACGCATGTAAATACAGCAGGAAGTATATTTGATGCTACAACTGGTGTGTCAACCCTAGTTCCTCCAACTAGGATAATGGAGTCAAAAGTAAAACTAACTACGTTTCAGCCATTGATAGATTGGGAAAACCTAGATGGAAAGGCACAGGCGTATGAGTTATTTGCCACAGGAGATTTGTATCCATACTCAAAGTTGAGGTACAACAACATAGGAAGTCAGACACTCAACTACGATGACCTTGCATGTCTATTGGAAAGCGAAGGAGGTATATCTGCTACTGAAACAACACATTCTGAGTATGACGGTAAGAGCAAGTCAATGGATAAGACAGACAATAACTTTGAGAGGGCTTCGATAAAGGCAGCAAACAAGACGACTAATCAAATCAAGAGATTCGGTATTGCGAGACTAGTTGAAGCCACGTTCGATTGGCATTTCAATCCAGTTGATGCAGATTCTTTGGAAAACACCTCTGCGTATGAGGAGAACTATGGAACATATGCGTTGTTAAGAAGCAGAGAAGCAAGTAAAGACAATCTGAAGTTCTCAGTTGCGAGTGGTAGTGTATCTCTATCTTGGACTAATGGTGGCACACTTACCATACCCCCATACAGCACAATCTTCAATGCAAACAATGGTGAGTTGATTGCTACGACTGGTCTCAATTCACAGACAGTCAGTTCAACAGGAACTATCAATGCAACGATGCATAATTCAACAACTGCGACAAATGTGGAGGCATATTTGATTCCTGAGTATGGTAATTCAAATGCAGCACCCTTTTTCACAGTGGATGGATTTGATACACTAAAGTCAACAAACAGTTCTGATGTAATGGATATGAGTAAAATCATACTAATCAGACCCAACTACAAGGGAAGCGACTCTACGGATATACTCGATGCTGTTCACTCATTCAAATATGCTAGATTGACAAATGGTGATGGCACTCCTAATGCCTACAACCCTCCGGGTGTTCTACTGCCATTCATATTCAATGCAGAGCGCAATTCGGCAGATACTGCTGCTGAACTTTTAAACGCAAGAAAATCTCCATATCACGATAGCCAGCAGTGGAGCAATAGCCTATTTCCTAATCCTCCTTACCTCCACCTATCTAGAGTCTTAGCAGGACTCATGCAGAACTTCAGGGGAAGCAGCACACTAACAACCACTTCCAAGATGGGATATGCAGACAACGTGCATCCCTATGAAAACTGCATCGCTGTATTCCGTGATATCAAGAAGATAAGTTCAGTCGGCCCTGATGTTCCTGAAGACATGTTTCAGACTAGTTGCTTCTTGGGAACTAGACCGTTTATAGGTATTTACAATAATTACCAAGGAGGCACTTTTACTACACCGAATGATTTTGACCAGCACACGCCTAATACTATGGTGTATGCTGTTTCTACTGGTAATTTCAAAGCAGTAACTGGAACTCATACGTTGGAGACAAAATCCTCAACAGGCGATGCTATATCAGGAAGTAATGCTAATTCTGTTACAACAGGAGTTCCCACTTATTTCATGGACAAGAAGAAAGGAGATACGGTCTCCACAAGCAGGGTGCAGAATCACGTTGACCTAACATCCAATGATGGTGGTGGAGTCTACTCAGCAAGAATGCTAATCAAACCCCTCATCAATACCTCAGATGGAAATGTCACACTCAGCAATGGCAATAGAACGCTAACGATAGACTTGGATGATGTTGACTCTGCACACAGTTGGTTGGAGTTCGCTCCTAATCTAACAGGATACTATCTCGTAGGCAACAGAGGCATAGAGTCTAGCAACGAGACTAGTCTTGGTTCTAATGATATATCAGGAGGAAATAAAGATACATTGGGTATATCATCCAACGACACATTGAACATCGCATACATGGGTAAGATAGTAAGTCATACTCATTCAACAAGCAGTGTCAGTGACTCATCTAGAGTACACACCATAATACTAGACGAAGCAATTTATAGTGGAGCAGGAGGAAGTGAATTACCATTCTTCCGCCTAATGAGATTAGCAGAGACAACATTCAGAGACACACCGAACGAGATAGTCTTGAACCAGTTATTCAGCACAGGCTTGGACTACACAGAAACCTCAAGTGGGTATAGAACAGGCACTCTCGGTAATCCTAACTATCTAGGCTTTGCTGAGAATCATCAACATACAAATGAAGGGGTATTCAGTGCATATGTATTGCTGAATCTAGATTCTGCACCATCTCCTGCTGTTGTTGAAGGCGCACATGCCTGTCAGTCTGCTTTCAGCAGGACATTCCGAGAATCAGTAGAGATGCTACCATACAATGACGGGGATACATTTGAGGTGATGGTATCTGATGGTGAGACTAAATATGTGAAGACAATGACTGTTGATTTGACTCTGAATAGCACAACAGCAGGGATAAGAAGAAATAAGTTCAGGCTTACATACGATGGTGTCCTAAACGGCAAGGGTGTTGTTTCGTTTGGAGAAATAATAAATCTAGAACTCAGAAGAAAACCAAGTCTGCAAAACATAACGGCTTGCCATATTGGAACAAGTATGATTATCGGTGAGGAGATAGAGACCCATATGGATAAGATAATCAGGGATGCAGGAATGACTTCGGACTTGATACAGACACAATCAGAGTTCACAGGAAACATAGTCCAGTCTGTTGCTAACAATCTCATCACATGTAAAGCAACAGTTGAGAATCTAGAACAAGGGGATGTAATCTACACGCATGAGGGATACCCGATTGGAGTGGTTGGTTCTGTGTCGGGAAGTATCATTACAGTTACCGATGTTCATACTGATGGAGATGTTGATTTATGGTTCAACCCTGTTCTTAATGATGAGATAATTAAGAGAAATAAGAAGACTTTCATCGCAACCAATAATTTCAGTAACAAGCCAGCATATGAAACTTTGAATGAAATGGCAGGAAAGAAAGGATTGGATTTTAAAGTTAGAAACAAAAAAGTGGTATTTCGTGACTTAAAATCAAAAGCCTTAACGAGAAAACAGACAATTTCCTATGGAACACATAGAATCTTCTCTGTAAAGAAAAACAGTTCATTGTTTGCAAAGGCGAATAAAGTGACAGTTGTAGGTGATAAAATCTCTACAACCGTTGAAAGAAATGTCAAAGGAAAGGGAACACATATCACATTTGTTGACCCAACTCTGAGGAACATATCAGATGTGAAAATAAAGGCGAATGAACTACTAGAACTACATAATCAGGATTCTAGAAAAATAACTCTGAACCTTGAGAAGAAGGGATTAGAAACTCTAGAAGCAGGAGATGTAGTTTATCTAGATATGACACAGCATGGTATACCTGCGGGTGACTATATGATTTTTGAGATAGAGAATGTCTTATCGAGTCAATTGACCATGACAGTTGGGACTTTCGATATGACTATTGCCGAGAGACTAGCAGAACTAGGTTCAAAGCAGCGTTCTAACAGTTCAACACTTTTCAGTAGAAATGCAGAAAGTGTTTCCACTGGTCTATCTCTTAGAGATTCTATATCGTTAAAGACTACACTCGTTCAGTATACAATCACTGGCAGTGGGGAGAGTTCAAACATGGGTTTCGATGACCTTGTAGGTTTCAGTGAGGAAGTAGGATTTGAGAATACAGGAAGTCAGGTAATAGGGTATTATACAAGTGAGGATTAAAGATGACAGTAGTGAACGAAGGAGCAGCAGATATTGCGGATTTGATAAAGGACAACTACCAAGTGGTAGCGATTGGAGATGGAAGAGATACAACCTCTGCTAGTCAAGGGGGATTGAATAACTTCACATTTCAAAAGACTGGACAAGTGCCTACCGTTGTGGGGTCTACTTTGATTTACAATGTAGATTTTACAGGAGCGCAGATACCAGCATCAGGAGTCTCAGAAATAGGCATTTTCAAGAACGGAACTACCAATGGAAACGGCACGTTATTGAGCCGAGTCACCTTCACGAATACTGGTGTTGTTGCAAGCGGTGACACTGTTTCGTTTACAATAAGAGTAGAGGTGGATAACTAATGACATCAAATCCGGGTATTATCTCGACACTAGCAACCAACCCTTCTAGCACACAACTGAAGGATGGGACAGATAACATACACTCAGGAATAATCAAGGCACTGAATGTCGCTAGTGGTGAAGACAGGGGAATAAGCGGGTTTGCATTGACTCAAGGCACAACGAACAGTAGAACTCATTTTCAAGTTGCTGAAGGTAAGATACTCAGACAAGGAAAACTATTCACAGTTCCAACTGACACACTCCCTACCACTGTTGCTACTATCGCTGCTAATTCAAATGACTGGTATGGTTTGATTGTTGTCTGCGATGGAACAGAGAGTGGTGAAGACCCTAACACCTTGAAGTGGAGACACGGTGCTGTTACGGGTAAAGCAACTACATCTGCTGCTACTGTTGCAGAACTGAAGGGTGGAGACATACCGCTCATATTGGTAAAGATAGATACAGCAGATAACAACAATGCCACCAACAGATTGCACCAGTATCTGTTCTATCCTCAAGCAAGCAGGGAGTTCTCAGCATTGAACTCAGGCTCAGAGACAATGAAGATAAACGCTGATGGAACTTTTGAGAAGTCAGGAAACACTGGAAAGATATCACTACCTGCTGTTGGTAGCAGTAACAGGACTCTAGTAACTGATAATCAAATCACAGGTCTAGGTGCTAGTAACTTAGCAACCAATGCAGTAACTAATGTTAAGATACTCAACGGAGCAGTGACAGAAACGAAGTTAGGAACTGGTGCTGTTACAACCACTAAGATTGCAGACGGGAATGTTACGACTGCTAAGATTGCAAGTGATGCAGTGACCTATGACAAGATACAAGACATAGGTACTGCAAACAGGGTATTGGGTAAGGCTTCCACTGGAACTGTGGAGGAAGTTCAAATCACCTCTGCAATGATAACAGATGGAACAATAGCAACAGGAGATGTCGCTGACGATGCTATAACATATGCAAAGATGCAGAACGTATCTGCTACAAACAGAATACTAGGAAGAGACTCCTCCGGTGCAGGAAACGTAGAGGAGATAACTCCTGCTAATCTAGTGACCATGCTTGGTATAGAAGCGGGTGCAGATGTCACGGCTACAAACAATGTAAGGAATGCATTGCACAATGCGAATCTAGGAACTTTCAGTCTTGGTGATTCAAACGATACTATCAGTGTGGGGAACTTGTCTATCGGTGGCGACCTGACTGTTAGCGGCACTACAACTACTGTACTCTCAAACACTGTCAATATAGGAGACAGCATAATTACTCTAAACTCAGATGAAACGGGTGCGCCATCGGAAAACGCTGGTATAGAGGTAGAGAGAGGAAACCAAACCAATAAGACGTTGATTTGGGATGAGACTAACGATAGGTGGACAGTTGGTTCAGAGACATTCGTTGCAGGTACATTCATTGGAAATGTGACAGGAACTGTATCGTCTGCTACTGCCCTAGCAAACGCTAGGAACTTCCAACTGTCGGGAGATGTGACATCTAGTGCAGTATCCTTTGATGGCTCAGGGAATGTCACACTGTCCACTGCTATTGGAGCAAACACAGTAGGTGCAACTGAGATACAAAGTGGTAGTGTGGGAACTACTCAACTAGCAAACCTAAGTGTGACTACTGGAAAGATTGCAGATTCCGATGTCACCACTGCTAAACTAGCGAATGATGCTGTGACCTCTGCTAAAATTGCAGACGAAGCCATTCTAACTGCCATGATACAGGATGACCAAATCACGGCTGCTCTGATGGCTGATAATGCAATTCAAACTGCTGCGATAGCAGACAGTGCCGTAACGAATGCCAAACTATCAGGCAGTATTGCACAGAGTAAGATTACAGGACTAACATCGGCATTGAGTGGAAAAGAGCCTAGTCTAACGATAGGAAGTGGTTTGGACAGAACAGGCTCAACCTTGAAGGTCAAGATTGACGACCTAACCACTGAAAATGGTATAGACCTAACACAAGATTTCTTGGTTTATCATGACAATAGCAGTAGCAGTCTGAAGAAGACTACACTCGCTAATCTCTTCGATAAACTAGTAGCAGGAGACATACCAAACCTAAGTGCTAGTGCAATTACTGGCGGAACGTTTGCCACCGCTAGAATACCAAACATAGCAACTAGCAAAATCACCAGTGGGACTTTTGGTACATCTAGAATAGCAGATGATGCAATCACTTTCGACAAGATACAGAATGTTAGTTCCAACGTTTTACTAGGAAGAACAACTAGTAATACTGGCTCAGTGGAAACTCTCACTGCTGCTCAAGGAAGAACTCTTCTAAACGTAGACCCATCAGGAACAGACAACTCCACAAATGTCACTCTAGCAGGAAGTCGAAACTACCTCACGATAAGTGGTCAAGCCATAACGCTAGGAGAAATAGACATCAGTGATGACACCAACTTAGTAGCAGGAACAAACATCTCGTTGTCAGGAGACACACTAAACGTAGATACCGATTTGGCTAATTATAGCAACAGTAACTCAGGATTCCTAACTGCACATCCTACGATAAGCAACGCAGCATCCTCTGTCAATAACTCAGGAAGAACCTACATACAGGATATAACTCTAGATTCAAACGGCCATATCATAGGAATAGCATCTGCAACTGAAACAGTAACAGATACACAATACAGTGTTGGGGATGGAGGACTAACACAAAACAACTTCACTAACGCACTGAAAAGCAAACTAGACGGAATAGAAGGCAATGCTAACTTCTTTGTTCTGCAAAAAGCAACGGACTCTGTTCTTGGTGGAGTCAAAGTAGGAACTAATCTATCCATAAACAACACCACAGGGGTTCTCTCTGCTGATACGCAGTCTGATGTCAACTTCACTTCAGCATTGAACAGCAAGTTAGCAGGTATAGCAACGGGAGCAACTGCTGGTGCAGACTTTGCAAGTAACGTATCGAATATCTCAGTCACCAATGCACAACTAGCCGGAAGCATAGCAAACAGCAAACTCGCTAATTCATCTGTAACAGTTAATGGAAGCACAGTTGCGCTAGGTGGAAGTATTACCCTGACAACTGCGAATGTAGCAGAGGGAGCGAATCTATACTATACAGATGAGAGAGTAGATGACAGGGTAAATGCTCTGATTGTTGATGGAGAGGGAATCACTACAACATACAACGATGGTGGAGGAACTCTGACAATAGACGCAGAGGATGCCACGGCAACAAACAAGGGCGTTGCTTCATTTGCTGCTGCTGACTTTGATATCACTAGCGGGGCAGTGAGCATAAAATCCGGTGGTATAAGCAATGCACAATTAGCAGGTTCTATTCCAAATGACAAACTCCTAGACATAGCACAGGGCAAGGTCACTGGATTAGTGTCTGCTTTGAGTGGAAAGGTAGGTAATCTAAGCGATTTGAGTATCACTGCATCTGCTGCGGAAATAAACATCCTAGATGGAGTAACAGGAGTATCTGCTGCTGAGATTAATCATCTAGATGGAGTGACATCTTCTATACAGACTCAACTCAATGCAAAGCAAGCGGCTGGTAACTACCTAACTACGTCTGCTACTATCGCAGACCTCGCTGGTATAACTGCTTTAGACACAGACATCACTGCTGTAAGTGGTAGCCATGATACTATTCCATCTGCTAAGGCTGTGAAGAGTTATGTCGATTTAGTTTCATTCGATGCAAATGACACACAATATACATTCAGTGTTGAGGATGGAAGCACTAACACAAAGAGGTTGAAACTAACAGGAACTGATGGTAGTTTCACTTCTGTAAACTTTGAAGGTAGTAACAATATCAGTGTCAGTAGAATCAATGAGAGAATAATAATGGATTTGTCACAGCCGTTGATAAATGGTGTTTCTTTTAGCGGAAACACATTATCTCTAGCAAAGACGGATGGTAATACTCTAACGACAACAATACCTGATGCAACAACATCTGTTCATGGATTGATGACTGACACCCAATTTGATAAACTGGCAGGAATCGAGGCTTCAGCAGATGTCACTGACAAAGCGAATGTTGTCGCATCTCTCGCACTTCTTGATGAGAGCGATACTCTCCATATTGGTGATGCTGGCAATGATACTACTGTTCGTGTCCGTGGTAATCTCTTTGTAGACGGCACTACCACTACGGTAAACCGAACAGAGGTAAACGTACAGAATGCATTTGTATTTGAAGGCACGACTGCTGATGCACATGAAACCACTCTATCCATAGTTGACCCAACTGCTGACAGGACAATCAGCCTACCGGACATAAGTGGTACTCTGATTACTACTGGTGATACAGGGACAGTATCTTCAGGTATGATTGCAACAGATGCAATAACAAACGTCAAGTTAGCCAACAATGCTGTTGATACTGCTGAGATAGCAGATAGTGCAGTTACTGCTATCAAGATGGCAACTGGAAGCGTGGTTACTTCTAGACTAGCAGATGCAGCAGTCACCACTGCTAAGATTGCTCTTGGAGGTGTGAATACTGCAAGACTCGCTGATGATACGGTTACTCCTGCTAAGATAAGCGTATTAGATGACAACGTAGTGGGACTCCAAACGCATATCCTGATTGGAGATGGTGGTGACTTCCACAACTATGCATTGTCAGGTGACATCACTATGACAAGTACAGGTGTCACATCAATTGGTAGTGGTAAAGTAACAACATCGATGTTAGCAAGCAATGCTGTCGCATTTGACAAACTACCAACATTGACTGGCCCTGCATTCATTGCTAAGAGTGACAGTGGAACAGGAAATGTAGGGTCAGTTAGTGCTGCTATTGCTAGAAACATGTTGAATGTAGAGAATGGTGCTGATGTAACTGATGCGACAAATGTAGAGGCAGCAGGAGCAGTGATGGATTCTGACTTCACATCTAACGGATTACTTAGAAGAACAGGTGCAGGGAGTTACACAGTAGTAGAGGTTGACTCTTCAGGACATCCTGACATATCAGCAGCAAACAGTAGCAACAACAGTGGAAGAACATACATACAGGATATTACTGTTGATGCTAATGGTCATGTAACACATATCAACACTGCTACCGAGACAGTGGTAAAGAGAACACAAGAGGAGATTGAGGACTTCGTTGGTGGAATGGTCACAGGCAATACTGAGACATTCATTACAGTAACATATCAAGATGGGGATGGTACACTTGACTTCGTAGTTCCAGTTCTTGATGAAGATAACTTGAACTCAAACTCCGATGCACATCTCGCTACTCAACAATCAATCAAGACTTATGTGGATAACCAAGTATTGAGCCTAATAGATTCTGCTCCTGCTACCTTGAACACACTAAATGAACTAGCAGCAGCGATAAACGATGACACTAACTTCTCCAATACCGTCACAACTGCTCTAGGCAACAGATTGAGAGTTGATACCGCTTCACAGGGACTTAGTGGAACACAGCAATCCAATGCTAGAACTAACCTGAATGTGGATGTCGCAGGGACTGATAACTCAACAGATGTGACTCTTGCATCTGTGTCAAACAACTATCTCAGTATCTCAGGACAGGCTATCACTGCTGGAACTGTGCCTATCTCACTGGGAGGAACTGGGGCTACTTCAGCATCTGCGGCTAGAAGTGCATTAGGTGTTGATGCTGCTGGCACAGATAACTCAACAAATGTCACACTAACTGGTAGTGGAAACTACCTAAGTATCAGTGGACAAGCAATCACAGTTGACCCAATAGACATCTCAGATGATACTAACCTAACTGCTGGAACTGGTTTGACTCTAAGTGGAGACACACTGAACGTAAATGCTGCACAATCAGGAATAACAAGTGTTGGGACATTATCTTCTCTAACTGTATCAGGAGATTTAACAGTAGATACAAACTCACTATATGTAGATAGCACACAAAATCGAGTAGGTATTGGAACAGCAAGCCCCGGATACAAACTACAAGTAGAAGGCTCATTCGCTGCACAAACCAAGTCTTTCGTTATTCCACATCCTACACAAGAAGGCAAGACACTACAACATGGTTCTCTTGAAGGGCCGGAACATGGAGTGTATCATAGAGGCAGACTAGAAGGAAATGTGATACAACTACCTGAGTATTGGACAGAGTTAGTTGATGAGGATACAATCAGTGTTCAATTGACTGCTAATGGTGACTTCCAAATGCTCTATGTAGAAAAGATAGAAGACAACCAAGTGTTCGTGGCTAATGCAGCAGATGAAGGCATCGACTGTTTCTATCTAATTCATGGTGAGAGGAAGGATGTTGGAAAGATGGAGGTTGAATACTAATGGCTAACTCAGACAAGGACATTCTAATTACACCAAACACAGGACAGAGTGCAAAACCAAAGATAGAAGTTACTGGTGCTAATGATGCAACCAAGGCAATCGAAGTCAATGATGATGGTTCTCTGACATTCAACTCCACGATAGCAGCAACATCAGGTTCTGTTGCTGATGGCAATGCTAACTTAGTCACTGGTGATGCTGTATTCGATTACATAGCAGCACAGGGTTTCACTACGGAAGTTGGAGACATAACTAGAGTGATTGCAGGTACTGGATTATCGGGCGGAGGGACATCAGGTGATGTCACACTAACCAACGCAGGTGTTACTTCGATTGTCGCTGGAAATCACATATCGATTAGTGGTGGAACAGGTGCAGTAACGATAACAGGAACTGCTGACACTAACACACAATTGAGTGACTCAGAAGTAGAAACTGCATACAACAGTCAAGTTGCAGCAGTTAGTACACAAGAGAAAACAGATGGAACTTCAACTGCTGTTAGAAGATTCACCCCTGCTGATATCCATAGTATGATTGACACTCACCAATCAGACACTGATACTCAACTTAGTAACTCACAGGTAGAGACTGCTTACAATGCTCAAGTGGGTCAGGTAAGTTCGACTGAGAGAACAAATGGAACTGAAACAGGAATCAGAAGATTTGCTCCTGCTGATGTCAAGAGCATGATAGATACTCATCAAACCGATACTAACACACAACGCACTAACACAGAGATTCAGTCTGTTGTAGGAGCGATGTTCAGTGGTAACACAGAGACAGGAATATCTGCAACATTCCAATCAGGTGATGGAACTATCGACCTAGTTGTTTCATCTGTTGGGGATACAACAGGAAACGCAGCAACTGCGACTGCATTGGAAACTGCACGAACAATAGGAGGAGTATCATTTGATGGAACTGCAAACATCAACTTACCCGGAGTAAACACAGCAGGTAATCAGAATACCAGTGGGAATGCAGCAACATCTACTCTTGCAAGCACAGTGACAGTATCTGATAGCACTGCTAACACTAACTTCCCCGTTGTATTCCACGATGAATCCAATGCACTTCTAGATGACACAAACGCATTGAGGTACAATCCTTCAACTGGAACTCTTCTCGTTCCTAACTTAAACGTAGCAGGAACTACTACACAGGTAAACACTGTGACAATGGAGGCAGCAAATGCCGTTGTATTTGAGGGAGCGACATCAGATGACTTTGAGACAACCCTCACAATCGTAGACCCTACTGCTGATAGAACCATATCTCTACCAAACGCAGGTGGAACAGTAGCAGTGTCTGCATCAGGTGGTATTGCCCTATCAGCATTAGGAAATATCACTGCCAACCTATCTGCTTCTCACATTCCTACATTAAACGCATCAAAGATAACAGCAGGAACGTTTGGGACTGCAAGAATACCCACATTAAACACTTCAAAAATAACCGCAGGAACATTCAACGATAATAGAATAGCAGAGAGTAACGTCACACAGCATCAGGCTGCTCTTTCAATAACAGAGTCGCAAATTAGTGATTTACAGTCTTATCTTACTTCAGTGCCGAATCAAGCAGCCAGTATAATAACTTCAGGAACTTTTGCAGATGCAAGAATCGCTGAATCAAACGTTACTCAACATTTGGCTGCTGGAACAGGACTTTCCCTATCAGGTAAGACATTCAGTGCAAACCTATCTGCTTCTGATATACCAAACCTAGCAGCGTCTAAGATTACATCAGGAACTTTCGCAACTGCAAGGATTGCTGATGACGCTATCACAAATGCAAAGATGGCAGATGATGCAATAGATAGTGACCAACTAGCAGATGGCTCTATTGATGCTGTTCATCTTAATGTCACAGCAGCAGCAGATAGTGGTGCAGATAATTATCTACTTTCCTACAATCATGCTGGTGGAAACTTTACTTGGGTAGCATCAGGTGGAGGCGGAGAGAACAATCAGAATGCCTTCAGTAATGTAGCAGTAAGTGGACAGACGACTGTTGAAGCAGATTCAACGACTGATACACTAACTCTTGCGGGTGGCTCAAACGTCACTATAACAACGAATAGTGATACAGTAACTATTGCAGCAACAGATACTAACACACAACTCTCTACCGAGCAGGTTCGAGACATCGTAGGAGCAATGTTCTCCGGTAACACTGAAACAAGAATAACTGCTGATTATCAGGATGGTGACGGAACTATCGATTTGGTAGTAGACGACATGACCGCAGATACTAATACATTTAGAACCGTAACAGCAGGAGGAAACACATTAGGTTCTACCGAAACATTAGCGTTTACTGCTGGAACAGGTATCACTATTTCTGAGAGTGGTGGTGCAGTAACAATCACTAACTCTGTTTCTGATACTAATACCTTCAGAACAGTTACTGCTGGTGGCAATACATTAGGGTCAAGTGAAACTCTTGCTTTCACGGCAGGAAGCAATGTCAGCATATCAGAATCAGGTGGAGCAGTTACCATTGCATCTACCGATACCAATACCCAACTAAGCACAGAGCAGGTTCAGGATATCGTAGGTGCGATGTTTGAAACAACAAACACTGAGAGTGGAATCGCTGTTACATATCAAGACACAACAGGAGACATAGACCTAGTTGTTGGAACTCTGAATCAAGACACAACAGGTAATGCAGCCACTGCAACCGCACTTGAAACAGCAAGAAACATCGGAGGTGTCAGTTTTGATGGAACAGCCAATATCAATCTACCCGGTGTGAATACTGGCGGTAATCAAGATACAAGTGGAAATGCTGCTACCGCAACAGCACTAGAGACTGCAAGAAATATTGGTGGTGTTAGTTTTGACGGAAGTGCAAACATAAATCTGCCCGGAGTTAACACTGCTGGCAACCAAAACACAAGTGGTAATGCTTCTACTGCTACATTAGCATCGACAGTCACGGTATCAGACAGTACAGCAAACACAAACTTCCCTGTTGTATTTCACAATGAGTCGAATGGCCTACTGGATGATACTGGTGCTTTGAGATACAACCCAAGCACAGGAACATTACTTGTTCCTAATTTGGATGTAGCAGGAACGACAACCATTGTTGATACAGTGACGATGGAAGCGGCTAATGCAATAGTGTTTGAAGGAGCAACTTCGGATGCTAACGAGACAACTCTAACCATAACTGACCCAACAACAGACAGGACAATTACACTTCCAAATGCATCAGGGACAGTAGCCGTATCCGCATCAGCAGGGATAGCACTATCTTCTGCTGGTGATATAACAGCAAATTTGTCTGCTTCACATATTCCTAATTTGGCTACAAGTAAAATCACATCCGGCACATTCGCAGATGCACGAATTGCTTCTTCTAACGTCACACAACATCAAGGTGATATTACTTCTCTTGGGACTCTAACGGCTCTTACTGGTGGAACAGGAGATTTGGTTTGGGACACAAATGGATTAGTTGTAGATTCTTCTGCAAATAAAGTCGGGATAGGTCATGCAACTCCCGGTCACAGACTCCATGTTGCCAGTCCTCCCGATGATGCAGGTGACTATGCCATCTATGCAGAAGAAGGAACTGACAACTACGTTGGATTGGTCAACAGGCATTCAGCAAATAGGAGAACAGCCGTCTTCTATCGAAACATACACGCAGACTTCACGGCTCAACCTATGGTCGAGATGCATAACGACCATGCAAGTGATGACCAAACCGTGTTAAAAATTACACAAGATGGC
>TARA_R100000231_G_scaffold24230_3_pt1 | contig 15104 bp, 9 predicted proteins | sample TARA_R100000231 | Tara Oceans TARA_R100000231 (sample SAMEA2620565) | marine metagenome | biome: marine biome (ENVO:00000447); feature: surface water layer (ENVO:00002042); material: "saline water (ENVO:00002010), including plankton (ENVO:xxxxxxxx)" | depth 5 m | reverse complement strand
CAGCCAGTCGTATGGCTCAACTACGGCGAGGATCGCTGGCTCGAAGCATACGGTGACTACTACTGCTTTGGCGAGCGCATCGATGTCAACACCCTGTAACCTTAACCCTTTACCCTGCCCCCTGCATCGGGGGTGGGGAAACTTTTAACTGAATAACTGATATGAAAACGTTCCTTACAATTATCCTCGCCGCATTCTTCGCGGCATTCTTCCTCAACCTCGCATACCAAGTAGGAAAGCGAGACCAGCGCATCGAACACAAGCGCGAACAGGCAGCTCAGATTAGGGCTGATATCGAGCGCATGAATGAGTCATTCAACCGCCAGTAGATCATGAATACAGAAAACATATGCATTACACGGAGCCTCTTTGGCACGTATTACGATACCCAAAATTTGGGTCTGGTAATCCCTAAAGATAAAGAGGGAGCACACTTGGTAACCATAATGGTGACGCGATACAGATACAAATGCGTGAGCATCTCCAGACAAGACGCACTGGAGCTACTCACGGCCATGAGACAAGAACATTCAAACACTAACTCGTAGAATTATTATGACTCGACAAGAAGCGACAACGGAAATGTATGGACTCACACCCGATCAGCAGTGGTGTGACAACTGCAAGCTCATGCGCAAAATGATTTATGGATTCATTCAGCATGGATACCACCCAGCATTTGAAAAGCTGGACAGGGAAAATTTGTATCAGAGATTATTCCCAAAAACATACAACCTCGACGGAAAAAACTACGACCCCACCCTGCTGGGCGTAAGTTTATTTGAGACTATGTTTGCTACCGAACCGGATGTTTCAGATGTCACACAGGACATCGCTTATGATACGTGGAACACCATTGACCGTGAGCTGCATAGCTTTGACTGGAGGACATACTTCTTAGATGGAACATGTGCTGAGATGATTAACCGCAGCCATTACAATGACTCCGTGGACATGAGTGAAACTCTTTTCACCATGCCTGCGTTCACCGTGTCCCTGCCGAAGGGGATAGACATCACTGACTCCAAGGACAATGATCCCGTGATTGCCATCGCAGTGTGCCGATCATTCACAATTTGCCACACCAATTATGCGAAAGAGTTTCGAGCCGTCAGCGAACTGGACTTACAAAGATGGGGCATCCGTAAAGAAGATATCAATAATCTAAATAAGCTGGTCACCAAAGAAGGGGAAGGTAGTTGGAAGCAGATCAGGGATAGCTGGACTGGGTTCTTCCAACAAAAGGGAAGGTTCCCTGACGGCGTAGAGCTGGCTCCTGTCCTCAACATAGGGGGCATCACTAAGAGCGGAGAGAACATGCCCATCCGGTTCCCTTTACTAGACATCTCTGCCAAGGAATGCCTCGACTTCCTGTATTCCCACGAGCTGGAACGCATGGATGGTAGTCACCCACTTGAGGCGCGGAAACGTTTCCAAGGCAACCAAGCTGAGGAAAGTCTACGTGAGGCTCGCCAGTTAACTGAGTTCACACTAAAGCTCTTACTGTTCATGGCCGCCAAACCTCAGGAGGTGGAGACCAACAGCAGATTGTTGAAGCCTGCAAGGGTGAGGCGTGGCAAGCTGATGAACGATAACAAATGGTCACCGTGCTACATCGGTCGCAAGTATGGAGCCGAGATGAAATCAAAAGGCTACGGCGAGCGCGGTAAGATTCGTGCCCATTGGAGGCAGGGACATTTCCGTGGGGTGTGGGCAGGCAAGGGCCGATCAAAACATTTGATTAAATGGATTGACCCCTGCTATGTTAATGATCCAGATAAGGGATAAACAATTGAGCCTGTCCCCTGTCATGGAGTTAGGCATCTGTGCTGTGGGGGTTACGATGCTAAGGGGGCAGGCTCCGACTAACTATTTTCAAAAGCTATGATAACTATTTTACTTTTAATTGCGTGGTTCATCTCAATCGTTTTCATCTGTAGATTCTTCCATGTATCCTGTAAACCATACGATAATCCTGTTGATCTCTACTTGGAACTGCAACGGAAACAAGAGGAAGAGGAAGAGGAAGATTACTTGGATTGGGAAGTAGAGCAATGCCACCGCTGTGGGGCAGAGAATGTTCTGTCACCTGACGCCGTCAGTTGGGAACACGACGAGCGTTTTGTTCACGAATGGGAAGATGCCATCTTCTGTGAGAGTTGCTTTTATGACAAGGGCAAGAACGGCCAGCCCTATCTCTCCGATTTGGATGACATGAGGGAGAATCCTTATAGCTATCTGCCTCACGGTTACTAATCAAAAGTATTGACAAATAAATCTGGTCGGATATACTTCGGCTCAACCTGAATAAATAAATATGGCTACTCCATTAAACAAAGCAGTCCACCGTGTAGTGGAATTAAATGGTGAAGAATTCATCGCATCACTTGAACCTTCACTTGAGTTTACACTCCGCAAGAAGCGTCACAAAGCTGTCATCCGTCAGAAGATGGAGAGCTTGATTAAAGAACCAGAACCTGCATTCACTCCCGACACCCTGACAGTAGCACCTAAAGGTGTGCGCCGGACTACCCACGCTAGAGTCATGGCAACTGATCCAGCATGGACTGCCGAAGAAATAAAAGCCAAGCTGGCTATTGCTGACATTGACTACAAACTTAAAGTTGAAGTCTTGAAAGCCGTCGAAGATCTACTCGCTATTGATAGGGAGATAGATGAATCGCGCACCATGAATCTTTAACCATGTTGGTTCGTAAGTTGAGCAAGGGTCTGTATGAAGTGATCGACTTGCAGTATAACAACTACAGGGTGGAAGACTCAACTAGAGTTGGAGCTTTCAACAGGCCCCACCCATACGGGACACTAGGTAAAGATTATAGGTGGGGGATATGGGAACAAGCCAATGGTGAGTGGGAATATTTAGATGGGAACAAAACATTCAAAGAGTGTTTGTCTGTCATCTCTACTTGGGCGGCTGCGTCACAACTTGGAAAATAATTATGGAGAAGAACCCAACAGCAACAGCATTAATCGAGTCTTTAGAAAACTACATAGCAGATCTCAGAGAATACTTTGACGATCCTATCGATGACATAGAAGAGATTGGCTATGACATGACGGAGAAGGCAGATAATTTACTAGAAGAGTTCAACATTATTGTTGGGCAAACAACGACATCTTATGAATAAAAAAATAAAATTGAATCCGATGCAGAGAATTCTGCTAAATGATTATCGTCACCAACAGAGGAGGAGGCTGCATAAAACACAAGTTTGTTTAGAGTTTGCTACTTACTGTCCTCGCACTAAGCAATGGCACGATAAAGCAATTAACAGAAATGAAATCATTATTCCCAAAACAATCTGAGGCATTTGATTTCTTTGTTGGCAACCTACTCAATGGTCAGAATACTTTGGACTCCTCACAGATGGGGACAGGTAAGACTGTAGTTGGGGCACGGGTAGCTAAAGAAGTATTGGAGCGTGGGCCTTTTGACAGTGTCGCAGTGATATGCCCCAAGGCTGTGTTCCCTACGTGGGAAGCAGAATTAAAAGAGTGTGGGATCGAGCCAACCTTTATACTTAATGTTGAGAAGCTGCGTAGGGGAACCACCCCATACGTCAACAAGGTGGGTAAGAAGAACTTCCGTTGGGTGGTTGGCAACAACACTCTCATCCTGATAGATGAGATACACAAACTCAAAGGGCCGTGGACACAGAACGCCAACCTGTTGATCGCCCTCGTTAAGCAGGGTTACAGGATTCATGGTATGAGTGGAACCCCGTGTGAATCTCCGATGGAGATGAGGCCGTTGGGTTACATGCTGCGGTTGCACAGCAATGACATGTCCCGTGGTGGAAAGCCCAGCTACTTCCAATGGATGCACAGACTAAAGTGCAAGCGCGGTCACTGGGGTGGGTATGAAATGGTAGACCCTGTCTTTGCTTTACACAAAATGAGGGAGACAATGTATGGTGTTAACACGCACGGTCTCACAGTGGCTGACTTCCCTGATTCATTCAGAGATAACCGAGTGCTGGTAGACCCGATTGAGTTTAGCAACAACGCTAAGATCGTTAAGTCCTACAAGAAACTCAACATGAATGCTGCCGACATAAAGCAGTATATCGAAGACGGCACTTTGTCTGACGATATGAAAAGCAGAGAGGAAGAAGATGACGAACCAATCATCGTTAAGATTCTTCGGGCACGACAGGAATGTGAGATACTCAAAATAAAAGACATTGCACCCATGGCACAAGACGCCGTGGAAGAAGGATACAATGTGGTTATCTTTCTCAACTTCACGGAAAGTTTACGGGAGTTGTCTTCCATGCTGGGTTGCGAATACATTGATGGGTCTACCCCAGCAGATCTGCGCACTGAATATATAGACTCATTCCAGCGAGATGAGACGAACTTACTTGTCATCAATGCTGCCACGGGAGGCACTGGTATCTCGCTTCACGATACTTTGGGTAACAGACCCAGACTATCTTTGATTTCACCTAGCTTCAACGCCAAGGAATTTGCTCAAGTGATTGGTCGGATACACAGGAATGGAGCTAAGTCTGACGCACTACAGAAGGTGCTACTTTCACACGGCTCGATTGAAGAGTATGTGATGGAAGCGATTAATAAGAAACTAGACAACATGAATATTATTCACCACTCGCGCCCATGCGAACTGAATACAACACACTACTAAAATGAAAGAACCAGAAAACACAACGGCCACTGTTGTTCAAATTGAATCCCCTATCATGGGGAATGAACCAATAACCGTAGCCATCAAAGCAAAGAAAGATGATCACCCAATGAATCCTAGCGGATGGAGCATCATTGCTTTCACACCATCAGCAAGTATTCGGTGTGTTCGTGGACACCAACCGATACACTTAGCGTTGTTCATCAGAAGTATCATAGCGATATGCGGCCATCAATTAACCTCTGAAGATTGCAAAGGCTCTGAATATTTAGGCCCTAATTATACTACGCAAAATGTTTTGTTTCAAAAGATTGAAGAAGCCGTACATAAAATAACTCAAGGAGAATTTAATGCGGCACATAATTAGAGCGACTTACCGGAAACCAAACCTTGATTTGCCCATGCTCATTCAAGGCGAGGTGGTTGAAGACTACGTAGACCCATCAACTATAAGAGTGTGGGCGCTGTGGAAAAACTATGAGGGAGAAGAAATAGCTGGGGCCGAGTTGATCTCTGATCCTGAATCTGAATCAACAAAGAAACTCTGCTTGAGGTCTGCTGTGTATTTAACAAAAATATTAAAAGGAATCGATGACGCTAAAACAACTACTTGATCTACACCAAGAGACTACAGACAGGTGTCGTAGTATAATGGAACACAAGAATAACGATTACACAGGGGGCAAAGAAGCTGATGACGTGTTTGCTAACTTCCGTTGTTCTACAATCTTAGACGTGCATCCTGTAGTGGGAATCATGATGCGTGTTATGGATAAAATTCAACGCATAAAAACTTTCACCAACGATGGCAAGCTGTCTGTATCAGGAGAAACGGTGGATGATGCATGCGAAGACATTATCAATTACGCCATACTTGCGAAGGCAATGCTCCATCAAGAAAGACAACAGAAAAAGCCCCCTCACGAGGGAGCTTGCTCTGACGAAAACTATGACGCGTTGAAGGAAGAGATGACTAACGCCATCAAGCAGCAGATACTTTAGTATCCACCCATCCTTTTTTCGACCGCTTGATTGAAGGACATTGGCTTGGCCTTCTTCTTAGCGGTTTTCTTTTTAGCTGCTTTCTTTGCTTTTGGTTTGTTTGGCATTGTCTTGTTTTGTTTTTTAGCGACCTTCTTTGCAGAAGGGCTGAGTTCATTGAAGTGAAAAAGTTTAACACTCGATGAGTTATGTTTGTCGCCAGTATGGAGTTCTCCATTCGGCATTTTGTGAGTCCCACCCTCGTGAAGGGTGCCGTCTTTTTTGTAGTGTGCTACGCCTTTCATAATTAATCTTCTAATGGAATATACCTATCGTATTTGTTTCCGTAGTTAAAGAACTTACGGGATCGTTGTCTCCCAACGGGGGTTCTCATTAACCTGTCTTCTATGAATTTAGATAAGACAGGTCGGTTCATCCACCCGTTGTAGTTCAACGTTAATCTTTCTTTGCTAACTCCACGCGACTTCGCCTGTGCTGAGATCTCATTCCAACTTATTCCTAAATTGTTGTAAGCTCTCATGATTCGACGGAACTCATTGTTCATACTCAATCGAGTGGTGTAGATGTTATCGTAGATATCGAATATATCACTATCCAGCATACTGGACTTCGTACTCAGCAAAGCATTTTGTTTGGAGTTTATTTCCCGATAATCTTCTGTGTGAGTTCTAAGATAATTTCTAAGTGAGCTATTGAGATCTAGCTTGTGTGGTTTGACTGGAAGGAATTCACTGAAGATAACTCCTAATGGGCTAGTGAACATATCGTTCGAAGGATTATCTCCTTCGATTGATCGATAAGCCTGCCGAAGTTTTGCTAACGCTCTAGGTTCATATGCTTTCTCCCAAATGTATTTGAAACCTCTGAGCACGTTCTTAGGCACATCATCTCCATACAGGATCTTATCACCATACTGGTTTTTATTTGAAATAACATCTGACACAGCACCAGATAATATCTGCTCGTTGAAGTATGGCCTAAATAAACCAGTGACTAATTCTATTCCTGCATCAAGTGGGTTTATCTCGCCCTCATCAAACAGTGCTTCAAAAGATCTAGCTACTGGGTCGGCGATAACTGAGAAGGGGTTGAGATACGTAAGATCTAATGACCATACATCCCCGTCCTTTTCTTTGAGATAGTAGAAGGTGTGATCTCTCAAGTAGAAAGGCATACCCAATCTCAAAGCTTCATCCTCATCTTCACCTATGCCAGCTAAGATCTTGAGGAATGCTGGAACTGCGAACGTGAAGGACATTGTCCCGATCATGCCCGATAGCCTTTTCCTGTATCGTGCCCTCATGACGGGGTTTGTTTTCCCCTGTCTTTTTTCTTCCCTAATCAAAGAGAAAGTATTCGCAGTAACTCTGGGGATCTCTGCCGCAAACCTGACATACGGAGCGACAAGCAATCCGACTGGGTGACGGGTAAGAGCTTTGATTACTGGAGGTGCTTGACTATAAGATTGAGATACTTTCTTAACTTTGAGAGCCGCTGCCCTCTTCATGTTAACTGAAGGATTGCCATCCGCATCTAGCAGTCTCGCGAACTCTCCACCTGCTGGGTCAGCTTTGGCCGCCCTTAACAGTGTGTCTAATTCAAACTCATACAGCCCGATCTTGTAGTAAGCATCCATCGCAGAAGCGAGTCTAGTAGCCATGCCCACTGCGCTATCGTAAGCTTTATTGCCTACCTTTACTACGCCCTCTACCTTCTTCGCTATTTTAGCGAGTTGAGATTCTGCATCAGGTATGGTCATTTTTCCGGTTAACAAATCCCTTAGAAGGTTAGCTTCTAGTTCATCTCCGAATACATTCATCGAAGCTAATACCGTAAGCTCTGCATCCATAGCTGCCCTAGACCCCATTGCGGCCCTGACTATCATGGATTTACTACCTTCTGCATCACCCAGTAATGCCTTGCTCACACCACTTACTTCTCCAAAGGCTTTACCAACTCCACCTACGTAACCCTGCATCGGGCCAAAGAACATCGCATTACCTAACATGTTACGTACATAGAATCCCGGTGAACCAAGAGTCTTAGACGCCAAAGATAAACCAGTTCCCCTATGAAGATACCCAAGTAATTTACTGGCAACATACAAAGCTGGGTTGCTTGTCTCTTTGCTGACAACCTCTGCCTTGGACATGTTGATTAGATCATCAAACTCCTTAACGATTTCTGGTCTGGTGTAATAGCCTTTGAGTGGGTTCCAATCTGTTGGCCCTCCGTCACCTTTAAGTTTTTGCCAGCCTGTATATTTTTGCTGAGACACTGGAAGATCTAAATCTTCTTCAATCATCTCTGCTGTAACCAGCCAAGGCTTGTTACCCTTAGTTCCATACTCAACAATTCTGTTAAAGAAGGCTTGGTTAGCCATGACCGTAGAGGTATGGACAAGAGTATGAGCTAAGTTGCCAGCCGCCGACTCATCTCCAAACTCCCCAAGCAATCTTCTAATAGGTGATGGGATGTTCTGCTTCTGGTTAAGATTCTTGGCGAGTGCATTGAGGACGCTGCCTTTGAACTTCTTCTCGTTCATCATTATGCTGCGCCCACCATCTGCTGATTGATAGATATCTAGCTCCTTGGTAATTGCATTCTTCTCATACGCGTTAAGGAACTCAGTCATCAAGTCCTTGCCTTTTGTTCTGGCAGAAGATCCTTTCTGTTCTAAGTCTAACTGCACATTGAATCGTGCATCCTTTTTACTGAGTCCTTTCTCCATCTCCCTTGCCACATGGTAATCCATGTATTGCTTGGCGAAGTAGTTGATGGCGTCCTGTCTTTCTTGAGCATAGGTAGGATCTGTTTCATCACGAACCCTAGCTAAGTAATCGTTGTCCTCAAACATACGATACCTCCTCGTGATGTAGAGGCCGCCGTTCATGTCGAACACAGCGTTGAACTCATCCTTGCCTTGGATGAAATCACTAAACAATTCGTTGCCCTTGGCAGATAGATCATCGATCAACTTACGTAAGTTGAGGATCATCTTGTGTGCGTCCGGTGAGATAGCTAGGAGATCTTTTAATGCCTGATCTCTATCGGCAAGTAACACCTTTCTATTTTCTAGACGCAGATTCTTGGCGTTTTGTAATTTGTTTTTCTCAGCAATTTCCAGCAGCAGTGCTCGCCTCTTGGGGTCGGTTGCTCTGTTGGCCTTGGCTCTCTCTTTATTGAATCGAGCTTCGACATTATCTATTTGTTCATCAGTTAACTGCGTCCCTTGATTTGATCCAGACGCACGAGAAATAAGTTCCGGTGGTATCTCTATTCCGTTCTTCTCTGCTTCTTTGATTAACCTGTCGTGCTCTTGTTTAAAATCTTCAGCGAGTTTCTTGGCTTCCCTAACAAAGGAATCACGCTCTTCTTTCAGACGTATTAAGTCACGGTCAGCGTAACCTTTGACTAACTTCTTGAATATACTAGACGGAGATTTGTACGTCCCAAACTCCATGAGTGGGATGTCCAGCATCTCTACCCAGTTGCTGAAGTCTACTGACGCAGCGTCTATCTCCTTGGGTATATAGGAGTTCGCACCGTAGCGCGATTGTAACCTTGGGGTTACTGTTCCTTCTGTGTCCGACGCGGTCTGGAGAAACCTCTCCCTCCTATCGCGAACTTTCTGCTGAATATCGGGTGTGAGTCGGGGGCTGAGGGAAAGGATGACCTCTCCCTTTGAGTCGGCGTCCCAGTCGTGGAATCCGTATTCTCCGACTGTTGCGATGGTTTCAAAGGTTGCTTGTTCTTCATATCTTTCTAAGAGCTTAGTTGAGAAGGCTCCGTCTGTCAACTCAGGGAGCATATCTTTATAGTCGATCTTAAAGTTGATCACAGTAATTTGATTACTGTCTATTTTTGTAAACCCTAAGTCTGGGTGTATATCACCCAAGGTGTCCTGTATCTCTTGTTCTTTCTCTGCTGTTAAGTCTTCGTCGAACGTGAGAATAAATCCGTGTGACTGTTCGTTACCTGCGACATAAGTTAGGATAGATTTGTTGGCAAACTTTTCGGCATCTGACTGAGCATTGCTATCTGCGTCTCTGACAACCCTTGCTTCATCCCAACCATCTTCGAAGATTCCGTCTTCATCTTGATGCTCGTTCCTTAAAGTGTCCTCGTCTGGTTTAAAGACAGGAATCTCTTCCATCCTATTGGTTTCCTTACTCTTTAATTTGTAAGGCTTGCCTTTTGAATTAAGGATTTGATAACCCCCATCAACTTTGACAACTTGAGGTGTGTCAATGGCAGCATTCTTTTCTTGGGAAAACTTTATTGCTTCTTCTTGAGTTGCAAACTTGCCACCTTTTTGGACTGCCTTGTCACCTTTAAGAACTCTGTAGTGAACATCTTGTTTGTTGTTCTTAACGTACCTCACCCACGGCACAGCATCTTGCATGAAAATATACTGTAGTGATCTGGCATAAGCGCGGATAGCGTCATCATCGTAATCACCTGCTGGTTTGTTAGGGTAAAGGGTGGACAATACATTCGGAGTAACCCCACCAGCGTAACCACCCATAGACATTTTAGCTGTAGATATTGCTATGCCTAAATCTCTAGCAAGAGTATCCTCACCAGTAACAGGATCTACAATAAGTTGCATAGCCTGCTGAGTGAATGACCTCTTCTGCTCAGGAGTCATAGCTGCAAGTTTTTTACCTATTGGTGTTTGCTCAGACGCAATAACTTCCCACGTTGCCGTGAGTCCCATTGAATTAACGAAGTAATCAAACGAGCGAGATGCTTCGATAAAGTCTACTCCTTCTGCGGCGAGTGCGTTCTTTGTCCACCTGAGTTGATGTTTCCGCTCACCCTCTTTGCTTGTAAACTTTCTGGTCTTCTTACCTTTAGGATAAATTAATTTAAGATCTCCTGCTCTTATACTCTGAGCTTCAGTCTTTTCTTTAACATCTTTATCTTCTGACCTAGCTTTAATTGCTGTCCAAAGCATAGCCTGTATCTGGTGTGCTTGGAAAGGAGCAGCTTCGGGTGCTCTGTTTTGGTTGAGAGCATAAGCAAGTCTGTTGATTAGTTTCTCAGAAAACCCAAACGCACCCTGTCCTTTATCATCCGTAAGACCAATGGTGTCATACCCCATGGCTCTGTAAACCCACATGTCTACAGTTACTGGCTGCTGAATATCGTTAAGGAACTCTGTGTCTATCTGCATCGAAGCTAACTCCTCAGGAGATGCTTTCGAAACCAAGTGGAACATTAAGTTCTTGTAGAAGTTGTCTGTCTTACGCCCCTTCCAAGGTGCTTTATCATACAGAACTGCCCTCGCTTTATCATCCTGCACTTTGGTTTTAACTTTAAGACCTGCGCGAGAAACTCCATTTGCGTGTTGCTCGTAAGCACGGACAGCAAAGTAAGTATTAACTTCAACACCTGTCTGTGGTGAGTAGATAGCGAGAAGGGCAGTAAATTTTTCTGCTTCTACTAGGTCTCCATTAGTAATCTCTAGGATCTTGTCGGCAGCATCTTCATACCAGAATCTACCTACAGCTCCTTCTATGGTCAGTTGTTTGAGCCTGTCCATTAACTTCTCTACTCCCTTGTCTGATTTAACTTGGGGAGGAGCACCTTTGATCTTGCCACCCTTGGTCTTGAATAAATCGAACTCGCTTGGGAAAGAGTCTACATCAAAGTCAGATAACTTCAGGTCTGTGTCAGAGCCAACCCTTGATTGTAGTCTCGTAGTATCCTCGTCATCTCGTGGAGTAATAGACTGATGCATCTCTAACTGTCTGAGGATTTGGTTAAGACCTCCCTCAGGGTTGCTGATATCAAAGTGCATACCATTAGGAGTAAGCCTGTAGCCTGCTTCCATAGCTCGCACCTCAGCCACTACTCTGTTAACTGCATCCCTCATTTCAGGGGACACGTCTTTAAGTTTTCTAGCGTATGTTACCTTGGTAAGGTAAGTCTTGAAATACTCCTTAACGGTATCAAGTGTGGTCGGATTCTCTAACAAGAAGTTAACCTGCTCGTTAGTCTCAGTGCCTCGTAATACTCTTTGTACGTGGATTCGAAGTTGTTCTTCTGCCAGAATAAACCTTTCAGCTTCACTGACAGCAGCATCCTCACTCCTAAATCTTTCTAAAGCTTCTGCTCTCTCACCCTCTGGATAATACTGTTCGATGATACTCTGTGCATCAACGTCATTCAGACTTGCCATTAAGTTTTGTATCTCCGCTTGCGATAAGCGAGCGAACGAAGCAACGTGTGCAATCTCTTCGTTAAGAATCGCAGCTAAAATATGATCTCTTCTGATTGGTGCGCCATCTACTTCTGCCACCATTTGATTTACTTTTGCCGCAGCCCTTCTTCCGTTGAAGACAATAGACTCTGTCTCGGCATCCCACTCAGCAATAACGTCAGTGGTGTTATCCATGACTACATTGATTTCATCGGGAACATAATCGACTACGAAAGCGAAGTATTCTACAGCAGCATTATCGAGGGCTTCGTTGACATTAATGTCTTCAGCCATTCCAATACTAGTCGCCAATCTTGATCGACTGATCTGCCTGCGGTTTACAGTTGCTGCAACATGGTTCGTGAATCCTGTTCTTGATTCAGGATCAGGGAAGTTACGCTTACCTACAAGTGTGAGGACATCCTGCATTGCTTTATCAGCTTTAGCTTGTGCCCTACCAGCTCTTGCAATTAACCTAGATATGGCAGCAATCGCGCGAGTTAAAAAACTTCTTTGTCCGTCCCCTACTTTCATGCCACTCAAGAAAGATTGGAAGTCTTGAGATGTCATTATAGCAGCCGAAAATTCTTCTATGTTTGTTAGACCGTAAAGAACGGAGTCGGGTGCGTTCTCTCTAGTGGCCCTCTTCCTCAACAACTTTATCAACGATTCAACTCTGTTGATTGCGTTGTTCTGCTCAGGTGTTCTAGCTTCGGCAGGAAGATCAATGACACGGTTAGTAAACGCGTGTGATAATTCATGAACTAGAGTTTGAGCTACACCACCCTCTGCGTCTCTTGCAAGATTGATGACGATATTCGTTACACCATTTCTATCCGTGTAAGTTTTACCTGCGTAGTTCGCAGCAGTTGCCTCAAAAGAAAACTTAATCTTCCTGATAAAGGACGTGTCCGTTAAGAACACTTCAGCTGCGGCACCTAAAGGACTCAAAGGAGATTTCTTGTTTTTGAAAGTGGTTAGCTTTTCGAGCGCGTTAATAACTCCTTCTGGGCTATTGTCCGTGATACCTAGTCCTTCTAAGTGTGTACGGTTAATAGCTTCGTTTATGTCCATTGACCTACCATTAACAATAGCCCGTTGATGGTTAGCCTCTTGAGATTTAGATATGTCGGTATAGAAAGTAACTACTTGATCGTCTGTAACGGTGTAGTCAGCACCAGCTATTTGCTGTAGGTCTGTCTTAAATTCTTGTAAGAAGAAAGCATCATTCTCAATGGTCGCATCTACGTTAGGGTTCATCAGGCTAAACGTCCTGAAAACCTTGCGAACTGTCTGCCCTTGTTCACCATACAATCCACGCTTTAAGTCTGACTGTAAATCAACAAGAGGGCGGTTGTTTCTAAATGCACCTTTGGAAGCAAACTGAATAAGTTCGTCAAACAATTCGTCTGGCTCTAAGTCAAAAGCTCTGCCAGCCTCATTGTGATATTCCTTGTCGACTATCGCAGCTACTTTAGCAGTCAATTCGGTGCTGCCCTTCATAGCTTCCACCCCCTCTTCAATCAATGTCTCACCATAGTCTTTTACTTTTCTCGTTGGCAGAGGTGGTAATGGGTTAGGCTTAGGTGCTACGTAAGTATCTTCTGCCACCGCAGCAACATTGGTGTCTTGGTAAAGATCGCTGTTTGGATCTAGCACACTGACAAAACTTCTAGTGGCTCTCTTCTTTCTAGCAATCTGCTGGCCCATTGCATACTTACCCTGTCTTCTCAAGACCGCAGAAGCGTTGAATGGGGTCGGGTCTACCTCTGCATTAGCAGAAATATTTTGAGCATACTCAAGAACAGAGATCTGCATCTCAAGGCTGGCAGCTATATTTGCCGTTTCCTTAAATGCTTTAGACATTCCTTTATAGAAGCTGTCCGTAGCATAAATGTTCTCGAAGATATTGGTGAACGTATTGAAGTCTTTTACTCTATCGTAAATAGTAGACAGCTTAATGCTCTTTGTTCTAGTGTTAAACGGGTTAACAACTTTGAGATCCTCAAGTTGATTGAGATTAACATTTTGTTTCAGCTCGTTAAGTCGGCTCGCAAGATTAGCAATAACAGAGTAGTCTTCTTCCAGCGCACCAACTTTGTTGAACGCTGTCTTTGCTGATACTGTGCCTCCTGATTCCTGAACCCTGATGTCTGTAACATAACGCTGGCCCGTTCCAGTCGAGAGTTCGAAAGAAGGATTAATAGTCCCACTATCTATAGCGGTGGAAGGTACAGGAATCGCGATGCCGCTCTCCAAGAAAGTGAGCATGGCTACAGGATCGTTATTAAATATACCCCTACCTTTATCGTCTAAGAAAACTTTGCCCTGACCTCCATAAACCTTAGGCATTGAACTAGCCTTCTTGGTGAATGAGTCTGTCTGAACAGGATACTTTTCTTGAATCCTCTTCTTCAGTTCCTTAGTCAAGGTGTTCAATGACGCCCTGTCCATTTTGTCAGTAGCAACACCCAGACGTTCCAACTGATCCACAGTAAGTTGATGCGCAAAACCTGCGTTAACCAAAGGGTCTATTCCTGAGGCTTTTATTCCTCTCTGTTGTGCTATATTTTCTCTCTGTTGTGCTTCAAACTTTGCTACTTCACTACCAACCAAAGGTTGGTCACTATGTCCCTCAGTTAATTTAAAGGTACCGTTTTCCTCCTCTTTGATATTCTGTGCCGTATTTTCGGGAGCACCTACTTTTCTTACTCTAGCAGCACGAAGCCCTCTTTTCTTGTCCTCTTTATACTCAATAAAAATTGCAGTATACGGGGCACCTTCACGGTCGTAATAAGTCACCTTATCACCTTTTTTGAACTGCCCTCTCTTTGAAAATTGTTGCTCTAATGTTAGCTCAGTACGAGTATCAACTCCCTTGGCATCTGACTCAGCTTGCTTTGCTAAGTTTGCATCGAGAGTTTCTTTTGCTTTCATCCGCATGAAAGCCGCTTTCTTCTTTGAGAAAGCACGGTTCTCATTTTCAGCGAGCTTGAGTTCTCTAGTAGCTCTAATAGCAGGGTTACCTGTTAAGGCCATGATACGCTTTTCCATTTTTTGATGGAGCTTCCTCTTCGCATCTATGGATAGAAGCGTGGCCTCGTAGTCTTGTTTGTAGTCTGGGTTTATTTTCTTAGCTGTGTGCTCAGAAGTAATTGCAACACTACCAGCTACAGCTTGTCCTTCTGAATTAGCCAACGCCTGTTCAGCGGCAGTTCCCTCTAC
>TARA_R100000231_G_scaffold17882_1_pt1 | contig 15110 bp, 3 predicted proteins | sample TARA_R100000231 | Tara Oceans TARA_R100000231 (sample SAMEA2620565) | marine metagenome | biome: marine biome (ENVO:00000447); feature: surface water layer (ENVO:00002042); material: "saline water (ENVO:00002010), including plankton (ENVO:xxxxxxxx)" | depth 5 m | reverse complement strand
TTAACCATGAACCCTGACTCCTGTACTCTGGGCTAGGAATAAAGCTAGAGGAGAACTCTAGATGAGGCGTTATTTTTTGCATAGTTGTTCAATGCGTCTTTGATGAACACCTAGTTCAGACTACAGGGGTCAGGGTATTTTCTGTCTTGCTTTTATATCATTTTAGAAATATTGTTAAAGACCATGAACATTTTGAGAATATACTTTGAAGAGTTTGAAATCCTTATGTCCATGCAAACAAAGAACCACAGAGTAATGCCAGAGACATTTAAAGTTTATCCTGTATTTAGGGATGAGACTGGAGCTAACCCTAAAGTTGGGGAGGAAATCTTTATGCCTTTGGGAGCTGCCAAGGCAATTCTGCCGAAGCAATATTTCCATGAGTGTTAAACGCTACATACAAACGGATGCAGATAGTAGATATGATTGGATTGCGATGTTGGAGAAACAAAACTCATACGAGATTGTTGCAAGCATCAAAGATTCAAGAGTCCTTCTGTATAGAAACAAAGACGAACAAAAGAGCATAGATACTTTCAAGTATCTCGCCCATAAGCATGGGGCGTTATCAGCTACTATTCCTTTCAGAAGTTTTGCGATGGCTTAATCTTCTCTGTTGTGATAGTAGAATCTAGGTAAGTTTTTAAAGTAAGCATCAAGCAAGCGTTCCCTTCTGAGGAACTCTTTGTTCTCGGTAAGTCTGTACTTATCTCTTAGTTTCTTTTTCAAACCTTTGTGAGTTTCTCTTGGGGTTTCTGTTTTGCCCTGTAATAAAAACCCATATCTTCTTTTTCCAAACTGTGATCCATATACTATTTTTTTAACATCTTGATCTGATAGTCCACCAAGAGTCGCTAAGTTTTTGAGTGTATGGGCTACCTCTTTATCTAGCCTGACCCTATGATCTATCTCATCGATCACGAGAGCTTTCATTTCAGCATCAGTGATTGGGTTATCGCTCAGAACTTTGTTTTTCCTTAACGATATGTTCTGTGTTTCTCTTCTTACATCAAATAGATATCTCCTCATGTTGTTTGAGATATCTACTGTGTATGGTTTAGCAGGATAAAATTCTTTTGCTATACGCTCAAAGATTTCTTCGACAGGGTTTGTGCCGATCATCTTAGCGACTTCCCGACCAGCTTTTATTGTCCTTGGTTCCAAAGCTTCTTTAAGTAGGAATGAAGCCCCTTTGATAAATACATCTTCAGCTTCGTCTCTCTCCTCCCATATCTTTTTATTTGTTTGAGGATCTCTGTTTGCTTTTAAACTTAACAATCCCCCTGCAAAGATTTGGTCATCTAAGTATTCGTTAAATATCAAACCTTCTATAAAACTCATTGCCATAGATGCTGGGCTTTCCCCTCTGAATCCTTTCTCAACTGAACGTAGTACAGGATCAGCTAACATAGCGTATGGGTTTACGTATGTTAGATCCAAAGTTTTTAACTCACCATCTTCTCTGTACATTATGAAAGTATGCCCCCTCAAGTACTCGACTAAAGTTCTTCTAAGGGCAGCTTCTTCTTCATCATCTACATCAGTTATCATACGAGCTATCAACGGACCAACTGCGGATAGACCAACTGTTGTTCCGAGGAAACCTGAAAGCCTCAAAGCACCCCTCCTTTTTATAGTGGGGCTTTGATCCTTCATCTCTTCTACAGCGAGGCGTATTGTATTTATAGATATCCTGACTATCTCTCCCTTGAATCGAATGAACGGAGCGAACATAACTCCAAGAGAGGACTTAGTCCATCCTCTTACTAAAGGTGAAGATCTACTATATGATTGAGCAGTCCTTAAAACTTTATCAGCAGCTTCCCTTTTGATTTCATAATCTGTCATTGTAGCATACTTACCTTCGCCTCTCTCCTTTGCTTTATTTAAAACAGACAATTCATTTTCGTAGTAAGATATCTTGTAGAAAGTATCAACAACAGCAGATAGTTCTTTAAGAGAAGTATATAGTTTGTTAAGTGGTGATCCTATTTTCTTTAGGTCACTTTCTTTTGTATTCTCATCAGTTAATTCATCTATCTGTTTTGTTTTCCTGTATACCTCATCCATCAATTCGTTTGGAGTAGTCTCTCCTCTGAATATTTCATCAAGCATTTTAGGTCTTATCTCGTCACCAATAATATCTAAAGCATCTAGTTCAGCATAATACTCATCCAATTTAATTTGGCTGGCTTTGAACCTTTCACCTGAGTATATACCTCTATGACGTAAGATTTCTTTACCCATATTCTTTGTGTACCTTATAGGTGCTATCATTCCTTGAGACAAACCAAAGTAAAGTACGTTACCAAAAATGTTTCTTAGATAGAATCCTATAGAACCTAAAGTCTTAGTTGCCATTGAAAGACCTGTCAGATTAAAAGCCATCCTATTTAATTGAGTGGCGACAATCTCAGATTCATTTAAAGCTACCTTAGTACTGTCACCTAAAAGTTTTAAAGCTTCATTCAGATCTCTAGTGGCATAGTACTTCTTACCTGTAGTCACGTTTACCCAAGGGTCGAAGCGAGCATCCCCGTCTGCAAAGATTTGTTCCCAGCGGTTTACCTGCTGCCCATTGACGATTACAAACTTCTCGTCATCTGGTAGGTTTAGAAGAACATCCTCTTCAATTATCCATCCATTCTTTTCTTTCAAGCCAAAGTCTAATACGTTTTTTAAGTAGGCTTGGTGAGATGCCATAATACCAACGTGCATATATGTACGCATGATTGCATCATAACCAGTGGCATCACCTTCTTCACCCATCAAAGCCCTCAACTGTTGTGGGATATCTTTCCTTTGTAACAGACGCTCTTTTAATATATGTGCAAAGCCCATACGCCTAGCAAGATCTTCCCCTTCTACTAGTTTCAATCCTCTGTTCTTTGTAAACAAGTTATCCTTGTTTGAGAAAGAGTTTAAGAAAGAAGCCATCATATTGTGTATGAGTGGTGGTTGATCAGAAGGAGACTTAGTTCGGTCTGCTACCAATTCTTTTTCAGCTATTTTTCTTGCGTCTTCTATTCTAGTAACAAGATTACCTTCAGCATCTGTTTCTTTATTTAAAATAATTTGCGTAGCTCTGTGGGTTTTATATTCTTCCGCAAAGAATGCAGCAGCTTCATTACGTACTTCAGTGTACTTACTATCGTACATTACTTGATCAGCAAAACCTGCATCTGAAAATAACTTATATGATCTTGTCAGATACACTTCTAGATTTGCATCAATGGTAGCATTTAATTGTTTTTTAATTTCTGGATCGTTAGGGAATAACTCCCCTATCTTTTTAGAGAACTCATCTGTCTTCCCACGAAGAGCAAGTAGATGCCTAACTATTTCAGATTTAGGGTTTCCGTTTTCATCATAACCACCGAGTTGTTCGATAGCATATTCTCTTCTCTGTTCAAGCAAGGCTCTTTTATTTTGATAAGCCCTATTAAAAGCTGTAGATTTCTGACTATCTAAATCCTTAATATCCTCTGTTAATCTTTTTATATTAGCCTGTAGCTCTTTGTTGTCTGGTTCTTGAACCCTCTGCTCATTAAGAGCTGCCAAGACTTGAGTCATTCTTTTCAATTTAGTATCGAAAAATTTATTAAGGAAGTCAGTAGTCTTTGGATCAAGTCTTAAAACTTCAGCGTCTCCTGTTATACTTCTAAATAAATCTACAGGAGCATCCCCATCTGGATATAACTTAGCAACTAGTTTGTCTAGTCTATCTTTGTAATTTTGTATTTCATTAAATACAGCATTACGAAGAGCGACTGATTGCTGGTGTAGCCTTTGCAATCTTGGGTCTGGTGACCCGACTAACGCATTCATCCAAGACATTATGCCTTTGTAAGCACCACGATACTTACCTGTTTTCATAACAGGTATTGTTAACATACCTGTTAGGTTACCATGCTTGAATATTCTATTTGTACTAACTTCTGTTGTAGTATTACCCTCTGTCTGAGATTCGGTGACTTCAATTATAGTACCAACTTCTGGGGCTATATCAGCATCTGCTTCTGAAGTTTCGGTGTGTCCTGTAAAAGCTTTCACTACCCTTAAAGGATTGTCTGGATCAAACATAGGTATAGGCTCTACTTGATAACCAGCTTTCATATCGTTGTAAGCTTGGACAACCCTGTTAACTGCCATTGACATATAAGGGTTTTCTGAATCTCTTCTCAGAGCAAAAGTTATTCTGTTTACAAATCCTTTTAAGTATCTAAGAATTGCTGCAAAGATATTAGGGTTCTCTAAATAGAATGCTCTGTCTTGCTCTGTAGTAAATCCTTTTAAGGCACGTTGTGCGTACATACGCAATGCCTCTTTACCCAATGTTCTTTGTTCATTAGCTACTACATCTGGATCTTCACTTGTGAGCCTTGCTCTTGCAGCTTGCTTATCTGCTTCCGTTAGGTAGTAGTTATCTATGACACGATTAACTTCTGACTGAGGCATCTCCCCATACAAAGCAGAGATCTCTTCTGTAGTGAAGTCAGCGAAAGTGGCTGCGTGTATTATCTCTTCTATCATTACAGAAGATGTTAATGCTTTTGCATTTCTATTTGATAAGCCATCAATTAAATTACCTAGTTCGCTAGGTTCTATCTGAACAAAACTTCCGCTCTCAGATGTAACAAAACTAAAAGGTTTTATTTCTTGTCCTGACTCTTGAGCTGCTTTCCTTTGTTCATCAGATACTAGTCTGACATCAACACCAAATAGCTGTCCTATTAAACTAAGATCTGCCAAGAGGTTTTGTAGTTTTAATAAGTCTTCCTGACTAATATCATCCAAGGATTCAAAAGCTTTTTCAGGTGACAAGCTTCTTATTTGGGATTCAGTAGTCTCATCATTAATATCGTTAAGTTTTAAACTTAACTCATGTTGATCTTTGGCAGCTTTTACAGCTTCTATTTCCGTTCTTAAACCTTCAGCAACACCCTGAGTATCCCCTTTCTTTAGCTCGTCATTAAACTCAACCTGACGATCAAGAGAATCTAATAGCTTATTGATGTCTTTGTATTTAACTTTTCTTGTGATGACATTACCATTCGACCAATCGGGTATATAACTATATGAAAGTTCTACATCTTTTTCTTGTTTTGTTTTAGGAACAAATTCACCTGTTTTCCCTACTCTTACATAACCATTATTTTCTACATAATCTGCAAGTGCTACTTCACCTTTACGAAGATAATTTCTATATCTTTTATTCGTGATATGTGATAACTCATCCATGATGATGGTAGCTCCTGCTTCCATCGCATCATCTATAAGTTTGTACTTACCATCCAATTCACCATCTTTTACTGGTATGATTGCATCTTTCCGTAGGCCATTAGACGCTACAAAGACAACATCAGAAGACTTGTAGTTACCTGTATTAGCACGCCCTCTAATCTCATACATTCTACGATAGTTATCGGTTGAAGAACCCACTGCACCATCACCAATAAACTGAGTAGCTTTCCTTGTTTTAACTTGTTCTTTAGGGACGTGATGTTTAGCACTTACATTAGAGAAGGTTACTATATCTTTTGTTGTAGCTCTCTGTAGTATTTTATTTTCATATATCTCTACTAAAGGACGAAGGCTCTGGGCTTCTTGTTCATTAGCTTGTGCTACAGCTATATCAGTTGGTGCATCAATATTATCTAATTCTTCAAGTCGAGCTTTAGCTTCAGGGAAACTTAATTTTTTTGTTATTCTTTCACTAAGACCAATTTCTGGTGAGAAAAAAGTGTACGAATAAGTTATAGGTTGTCCTATCTCTGGCTCAAATATAGATTGGTCATACTCATTTATAGCTTGTTGTAATCCTTCAATGTGTCCTAGCTTTTGTATCTTCTCTCTTGTTAAATCATTATCATTGTAGAAACCTCCATAGAACTCAAGAGTATGATCAATTTGTGCAACATCTTTACGTAGTTGTTCAAGCACCTTACTCGCTTCTTCTATTTGAATATTTTGAATATCAGAAGTTATTTCTTTAGTACCATCTACACTTGTATACGTATATTTATATCTTAGTGTACTATCTACAGGCTTAGAGGGGGTGGTTGTTTCTTGCTCTAAAGAAAAGTCTGAACCCCTTCCCCTAACTTCAGCGACTGCTTTTTCTAAAGAAGCAATACGTGCTTTAGAATCTTCTAAGTAATTTCTATCTATAAAAATATCAGAACCAAAGTTAGAACCTGAGTCATAAGCTTCTGTATCTGATGCAAGTTTTTCTTTTAACTCTTTAATTTTTGCATCAGCCTCATTTAACTTAACAGAATCTGTACTTTCTGTAGTGTTAGTCTCTGGATCGTTTTCTCCCCAAGTATATCTTATATTAATATTTAAAGGTTTAGAAGCTTCAGTTGTTTCTTGTTCTAAAGCAAACCCTCTTACTTCAACTACATAGTCTCTCAGTATTTGGGCATGGTTTAAATCACCCTCTTGGTGATACAAAAGTTTTTGTCCATCTAACTTACCTTGATTGATTTGATCAAGTACCCATTGCCTACGCTCTTGCTTAACCTGATTAATTTTATAACTTCCACCGCCCTTCAATTTTACCGTGAAATCAACACCCCTTAACCACATTCCGTAGAACCTTAAAGTCTCGCCTAAATTTCCTGTCTTTATGGTATCACGAGTTTTAGCTTGCGGAAGATCGCTAAATGGATTTCCAAAGTGTTGTTCACCTTCTTGCCTGAGTGTGTTAATGCCTTCTCCTTTTGCTGCTGCTGCTCTAACTGCTGCTGGCCCTTTTTTATAAACAACCTCTGGTGATTTTTGTTGGTTATCTGGCGTAGTATCTCCTACATACTTCAAGGTGTAGGGGTCACGTAGTTTTTTCTCAACTAAGATATCATGGATAGCTCTTGCTTGTGAGTTAACATTTATACCAAAGTTGTTCGCACTCGTAGGTTTTTGTGCAAACTTATCAGTAAGTATTTTACCTGAACTAGCTTCTCCAATGACTCCTAATTGTTCTTCATTATTATCAAAGTATATTTTCCATAACCCTTTATATACTTCGTAGTACCTAAATTTATCGCTCTCTGCTTTTTGACCTTTGCCTGTTCCTTTAGCAGCTTTGTAAAGATCTTCTATTGTTGCAATTCCTTTATTAGCTTTACCATCTTTTTGTAGGAATCCTAATTTTCTTGATATGGGTATGCCTAAACTTTTTAAAAGTTCTATCGCTTGTTTATATTTTATAGTTGCATTCTTAGGGGAGAATGTTTTACCAACAGAGGTTCCTGCTAATGAAACCTCAAAGGTATCTCCTTGTCCTTCAGGAACTTCTTTAGCATACCCCACTTGTTTTAAAACTGGTTTAGTTTTAAGTGGAATAGTTTCTAGATAGGCATCTATACTTTGTCTTATTGCCCTTATTTGGGACTCTAAAATCTCTACACTGTCATCTCTTACAGAAGGATCAAAATTCTTTATCTGTTCTTCTAATTCTTTTATACGACTGTTAGCATCAACTAGTCGGACAGAACGTGTTGAAAGCTCATTATCGTAGTTTCTATAGCTATATGTTATATATACATCACTAGCTCTGAGTGGTTCCTTTGTATCTTCTTTAGACTCTACCTTCTTTTCGTTCTTAACTGCGAATTCCTTTTTAAATCTATCATAGTTGCTCCTCGCCTCTTGGTCGTACGCAATGTTTTCAATTAAACCTCCCTCATCCACTTGTTCTGAGCGTTTATCTTTAATTAATTTATAAAACCCTTCTTCAAACACCATATTAGGTGGTATATAACCTGCGTCTAAAAACATTTCAGCCATCTGCTCTCCCGTCCAACCACTCAAACCGCCTTCAGTCCTCTGGGCTACTAAGAATTCTTTATCTGGATTAGCACGAGCTGTCTCATATAGCTTACTAATATTTTCAGTTATCTGTGTTTCCGATAATGATCTTTTAGCTGTTGGTGTTTTCTTAGTTGGGAGCGCATAAGAAGTACCCTCCGTCCCCTCCTGAAGTCCTTCAGCTTGTCCCTTTACATTCCACTTACCTTTTGTACCATCTTCCTGCTTATTATAATTACTGTCTGATCTAAGTTTCCTAAATTCATCTACACTTTTCCCCTTACCGAAAGTTGCAAACCCTGCTGCCCCCGCTCCGTGAAACCCTTGTAGGTTGGAACCAAATACAAACACTTGATTTTCGTCTAATGAGGTTATTTCACCCTTGTATGTTTTTGAACGGGGTTCAGTTGTTGGGTCATATTCCTGATAGCCATATTGTACATACCGCCCTCTCTTTTTAACTATTTCGTTATAGGCTTCTATAATTATAGCATCCGTATTTTGAGCAAGTACTTCATCTCTTGTTTCAGGATCGTAAGCTCCTTGATCCTCAAACCTATTTATAATCTTTTCAATTTCGGCTGCCATCGCACGTAGCTCTTCCTCCGTAAAATCCATTACACCTTGGTTATCCAATATGGGAGATTCTATTAGTTTCCTAAAACCTTGTTCACCACCGTATCGATCAAAGTCTGGATCTCCAAGCGTTAGTATTTCGTCCCCTTTGTCATATTCAGGCATCTTCCAGTTTAATTGTTCATCATCAGTTTCTGGTAAGCCTTCATTAATTTTACTAAGAGCAGACTTTATATGTTGCTTGTTTATTTCAGGAGGATCTTCCTCATACAGAGTAGGTATGCCTAAATGATACCCGATTGTTTCTCTTAGCTCCCTATAATTTATATCCAAAACCTCATCAAGTTCTCCTCTTATATCTCCTATCGATTCATTAAGCTCTTCCGATGCCTTTCTTAAAAGTGGACTATAAAAATAATTACTTACGACCTCTTCGGGAATCGCTTCATTAAACCAGTTAGATCCTTTAAAACCAAGATTTAAAAGAGGATACCATGTACCAGCTTTATTTTCATTACCTGACCTTCCTGATGCGAGATAAAAAGTAACTATGACTCCGTTTACCTTTTTGAAAACAATAGCCCGTCCAGTTAATTCAAATATAACTGATTGATTCGGACCAGAACCTTTAAACAAAAGAGAGTCTTCACTAACTTCATCAAAGCCATCTTCATTTCTAACAGCAGATAATATATCATTCATTTCCTCACCGCTTGGGAAATAAGTATCTTCTAGTATAGGATCTCCTTCTGTATCAAACTTCTCTGTCGGGGTTTTAGCTTCGGCTTTTGGTATATTTAATTCATTAGCTTTTTGTTGAGCTTCCTCTTCAAGTTCCAACCCATAGTTTTCAGCAATGCTCTGCTTATCAAGGTTATCCATGTCCTCTATGAGCTGTTCATTTTGGGCATCTAAATCTGCTCCTTCTGGAGCTGTTGGCATATCAGCAGTATCTTTACGTTTCTGTAAAGAACCCCAATCAATACCAAGAGCTTTTGCTGCTTCTATGTTAGCTTCCTTTTCATAATCAATAGCTATTTCATTAGTCAGATCAGGGTTATCATTTTCATCTTTTGGATAATTTACATTATGCCCTAATTTGATATGAGCTTTCTCATGTTCTTTGATAAACTCAATATATCTTTCAACAGAACCTAAAGCTTCTTTGAATTTTGCTAAGTCAACCTCTTCAAAAACTTTTTTCTTTTGTTCCGAAGTAGGACTATCTATCTTTCCAGATAAATAAGGGAGGGGTTCTTTCGCATTAAAATCATTTGCTATATTGGTTGTATATAAAACAATTTCCGCTTCTGCTTCTGTCGTAGGCTCCCCATCAATAGACTCAGTAGTTTTAGTTGATACTGCTGGAGTACTTCCTAACTTTCCTGAAGTATCTTTAGTGTTCTCAGTTATTTTTATTTTTGTATCTTCTGCTGCTTTTTTTCTTCTAGCTATTTCTTCAGTCGCAGCTATAGCTTGACCTATAAAAGTTTCATACTCAGTTCCCGTAACTTTAGAAGCAGGAGTTCTCAACTGCGCTAATGTTATCTCCTCCATGACCTTCGCAGTTAAGGGAGAATTATTATCTTTTAAAAATTTTATGAGCTGTTGTTCTTCGTCTTGGCGTACCATTTCCAACTGACCTTTTGAAAAAGCCCCTTGTTTTTCTGCAATAGAACGTACACCAGCAGCACCTTGTCCGATGATACCACCAACTAAACCTGCGTACATAGCACCAGTTACCCTATCAATCATAGGGGTATCTTCATTTAGAGCAGCGTCTACAATGAATGAATTTACAAACTCATCTACACCTTCCTCGAAAAATTCTTGTGTACCACTTTGAAGGAATCTCCTATACAAACCAGTAAATCTTTGGGGTACAACTTCCTTAATCCTTTTTGATAAGTACTCCCTCATTAAGTTTCCATATTGAGACTGAGCAATCTTAGTTCTCAGCATCCTTTCCAAAAGGGACTTATGTTGCTTGGCAGTAATACCTCTAAGGAAAACATCTTCAAAACCACCTGCCCCTACACTACTGAAACCTGCTGTAATAAGACCTGTTGCAGTTCCTGCCATCATCGCTGCTCCAAAAGCGGCATCATGTTTTTCCTCATGTGTACCTTCCAAATTGCCATACACTGTAGCATAAGTAGCACCAGCCGACCTATTAGCAGCCGTTACAAATAGAGCAGATGTCTGAACACCACTTACTAAATAAGAAGATGCTTGTCTTTTAATAGTCTCTTTACCTTTCTTCTTTGTAACAGTTCTAGTTAGTGATCTATTGAAACCATCAATAGCTTTTTGTACGTCGGCTGCATTACTACCCTTTGTAAAAATACCAGCGTCGGTAAGTCTCTTAGCTGCTTGCTCCGTAGTTTCTCCAAACCTTTTCTTTAATACACTACCAGTTACGGTTTTAATAGCTCCTTTGGCTGTTAAGTTTACACCCTGTTTACCTGTTATATAAAGTGCGCCACCAAATCCAAATGTACCCGAACTAAGTAAAACAGTAGCTGTTATGTCAGTAACCATAGGTGCAATCGCAGTAGATACATCCATACCTAAACCAAACTTGTCGCCAAATATTTCAGCTACAGCTCTACGGTTTTGTCTGTCCTCGTCCTGTTCAACCAAAGCATCAATAGCAGCTTGGTTTTCAAACAAAGCAGGTATTACAAACGCTAGACCAGTGAACGAATCAGCAATAGAATCACCGATTGCACCTAAACGATTTTTAGCCCCACTATAATTTTTAGGGTCGGCTATAAATCTTTCTAGTATTTGACCATTAGATAAACCTTTTTGTTTACCATCTATCTTTGCAGTACCCCATTTCTTCTCCACTGTAGAATCTCTAAATAATTCATCGTATTGAGGGAACTGTCTTGTGAAAAAATCTTTTCTGTAGTTTCTTAAAGAAGTCTTTTGATTTGTATTTAAATCCGTACGGAGTTCCAAAGCTGCATCAAACTTACCTCTATCAAAAATCAACTCTGAGTGTGCTATGACTGCACCATTCTTTGTTACTTTGATGTTCTCTCCTAACTTGTTTACATCACTTATAAAATCTACTTCCCCTTTTTGGTAGGCTTCAAAAGAAGCTACCTGCTCCAGAGCATCCATGATATCTGAATCCTGAAACCTGTTCCTTGAAACATTCTCCCCTATATCCCTGCTGCTTGAATAACCTTTAGCTAACAGAGTTCGGGCTTTAGTAATCAGGGCAGAGGGATCAGTTTCTTCTTTGTTATTGATGAAGTAATCTTTAGCATCTTTAAGTACTTCATTATAGAGTTCCTTATCTTCCGCTTGGGAAGCAGCAGAAAACTCTGATCTTACTTGATTATCTCTTATTGCTTTAAAAGAATTAACACCAGAGTAAATGTCTTTCATACCCCTAGCTACTTGCCACATATCACTATGTCGTATAGCTCCTCTACTCAAAGCACTAGCAACTGCTTTCTTACTATCTAAAATATTTGAATCACCTATAAGTTCATAACTTATAGATCCGTCTGCACCTTTTCTTCTTAATGAAGCAAGACTTAGTCTACCATGTTCAACTAAGTGTTGTTTCGCTTCATTAACTTCTGCTGAGAAGTCTTCTCTTTTAGCTCCATTTTCTAATGCGTTGTAATAATTATCTTTTGCTTCTTGTCCAAAGGCTTCAAACAAAAGGTTAGCATCAGTATCTACAGTTCCAGAATCTAATGCTGGTCTATACTCTGGATCTATCTGAGCTATCTCATTATTAATAAGTCCACTAATAGCTGCTTCAGCATCACTATCTAAAGCCCCACGTTCAAATTCAAACTCTCTTAGATAATTACCATAACCAATAAGCTTATCCTTATCGTCGGTTATGTTAGATCCAATAGAGTCCCCCCATTTATAAAAAGGTAAGGGATTAGTATATGCGTCATCACCTGACGAATCAGTTATAAGTTCTCCTGTCACAGCAGTTCGGGTTATGTTATATAGGTTATTCTGTTGGTCTTCTCATATAAGAGCCATATTGAGCTTGTTTTTGAGCTACTCTATCTACCGCAGCTCCTTCTAATTTTAATTTAGCGGAGGCAGCCGATATTAAATTTAATAATTGTTGATAAGTTTTTACGTCTTCTAGTTTACGGATATCATCACCGAGAAGATTTGCGAAGTCCTCATCTGTAATACCTGTCTTAACTATAAGTTGAATCAACTCAGTTAAATCTTCATCATCTACTGTTTCAAATTCGTCTACAGTTCTTAATAAACTAGCTGCTCTTGATGCAAATTCTTCCAAAGCTTCTAGCTGTTTATCACTTGTTATTCCTTGTAACTCATTTGCTTTCTTAATTCTAAGTAAAGCAAGTTGCTTTTCTTGTATTTGAGTAGGGGCTTTTAAACGGCTTGTTATTTCATTAAAACTATTTGGGTCAGCTCCCCTTAAATCAGGTATAAGCGCAGCAAATTCTTTAGCTTTCTTTAGATCTTCTTTCGATTTCTTAGTAGCTTCAGCTAACGTAAGTGCAGTATTATAAACTCTTTTACCTCCCTTAGTTTTGTCGCCCCTTAAAGTATTGATGACATCTGTATTGCCAGCAGCAACAGCTTGAGCAATCATATTAGACTCTTGAGCTTGGCGCATGGTTTTCTTTTTCTGCCTTGCTTCAAGTTTGTCTCCAACATTCTTAAAGGCTGTATCGTACAAAGTTGCTACTAAAGGATTGCCAAGGGCTTCAGGATTTTGGAAAAGAGATTGTTGTAGGTTATTAAGTTTAATTTTATTATTATCACCAGAGGACATTATCTGCTCTATCCTTTGAGATACAGGGACTTGTAAAGCATCAGCAGCCTGTGTTAAACGAGCTTTCCTTTGGGCTTCCCTTAGTTGCAAGAAACTTTTTTGCTCTTGCATATTCTGTAAACTTTGCTGCCTAAATTCAGGAGTAAACTTATCAAGAATAGCTGCTTGTTTGAACTGAGGTAACCCACTTGCACTATCAAAAAATTCTTGTCTTAGTGGGGATACTATATCAGCAGGATTAAAATCCCCCTGTATAGCCATCTTCTGCCCTGCCATTATAGCACGTTGAGCTGCATCCTCAGTATCCCTTGTAGCCTGTGTTGACATCCCCCGCTTGGTTTCATACACAGCTTCTTTGGCAGCTTCCATTTGAATAGCTGCTTTAGCAGCCCCCTCAAATTTTTCAGACTTTCTACGTAATCTACTAGATAAAGGAGTTATCTGCCTAACCCCTTGTGCTGATCGTGTGATGTATGCCATACTACTGGTTAGCTTTTAATTTCTTTAGTCTCTTTTTAATCTGTTCCGCTGTCGGGTTTGTAGAAGGCATTCTCGAATCATCTGGTTCTACTCCTGTAGTAACATTACTACCTGAATAATTAGCACCACCCGTTGCCGTATCCCTGAGTCTAGCTGTATCAATAGCTTGTTGTTTTGCGTCTCCTCTTGCGTCCATAAACTCATTAGCTTGAATCCGTCTATCTCTCTGTTGCCTTTCTGTATCCTCTCGCATTAATCTATCTGTAGTACCCTCTGTAGCAGGAGTACGTTGCATACTTAAAAACGGCTGGTTTGTTGTTCCATATGAAGGTGTACTTGGTGTTGGTAATGCTGTACTCCTACCTATTGTACTTAATGAGCCTTCACTTAAATTTTTTGAAGGTATATTGGGTTTAGCTATTTCGTTTTGTATTTGCTTTAGGCTGGGTGCTTTACCAGTAAAGTTTATGGGAATATCAGCAGCATCAGCATCAGGATTTACTGCCAATCCTGTATCAAAAGGTCGTATCTGTTTTTCTTGAGCTTCAGTTGGACCACCACTCATTAAGTCTAGCACTTGTTGTTGTCTACTTGCCATACGTCCTTTTACAGCATCTCTCGCATCTAACTCAGCTAGGGAATCTGCTGGTTTACTAAAATCAAAAGTACCTGTAGCTCCTTTATAACCACTACCTAACGCTCTCCTACCTGCTTTTGTTGTTGATGTACCAATTATCTTACCTGATTTATCTCTGATAACCCTACCTAAAAGCTCTCCTGAACCTGATTTGATTTCATTCGCCTGTCTTTTTTCTTCAGCTAGTCTAGCTCTTTCAGTTTGTTGGGCTAATATCTCAGGTCTAAGCGTAGCGAATCTTTGCTCCCCTGTTCGCCTACGTTCTAAAGCTTCTTTACCCATAGCTTCTTTCGCTGCTTTATCTCTTGCCATCATGTCCTCTCTTGAACGTAGATAGCCTAACCCAGAACCTGAACCACCAGAAGTACCACCTCCGCTTGGTGTAGCAGTTGAGGCTTCTTTAGTCCCTCTAGTCCGTGGTAGCTTTAATTGAGATCTTATTATATTGGGAATAGCTGATGACATTTCTTTAGCCTTTTCATCATCTGCTTCAATCTGAGCCTTTCTTTCTTCTGCTGATTGTTTTCTAAAATCTCTACTCCCCCTTTTAGGTGTTTCATTCCTTACTTCCATTGTTTGCAAAGGAACTTCAATTTCCCCTGACCTTCTCCCATCTGGACCTACTGCACCTTGTGAGGTAGGTACTATAGGATTTCCTTCATTATCTACCCCCATTGGAGCCTCTCTCGGATCAACGTCCATAAATCCTTTAGAAGCTGGTGCGCTTTCAGGAGCTGGTGCGCTTTCAGGAGCTGGTGCGCTTTCAGGTTGTTTTTTACTTTCAACTGTGTCTTTTATAAACTTTTT
>TARA_R100000231_G_scaffold15532_1_pt1 | contig 15190 bp, 16 predicted proteins | sample TARA_R100000231 | Tara Oceans TARA_R100000231 (sample SAMEA2620565) | marine metagenome | biome: marine biome (ENVO:00000447); feature: surface water layer (ENVO:00002042); material: "saline water (ENVO:00002010), including plankton (ENVO:xxxxxxxx)" | depth 5 m | reverse complement strand
CTCTGAGCAGTTTATGTTAATAGAACACCTAGCTGACCAGTTGGATGAACTAACATCACAAATAGATGAAGGTCGTGCGCCACATGACCAACAGCAAAAATTAACACTAGAGTTTTATGAAAAGCGAATAGCTGCTATAGAAACACGTATTGAGAAAATGACAAATGGTCACTGAAACAATAACATTAATATTATATCTTTCAGGGCATATTGCGGAGCACACACCATTTGAACAAATATCTAAATGTTTAAAAGCTAAGCGCACCATAGAAAGAAATTTATACAAAGATACGGGGACTGTACGGTACTCGTGTGAAAACAAAACAGTAGAAATAGACAAAGGGCCAGACGGTAAAACTTATATCGTAAAGATTGTGGAGTAGCAAATGTTAGCAGAAATAGCGGCAGCGAATGCGGCATTTGCGGTAATCAGAACAGCTGTTAGAAACGGCAAAGAAATAGCTGATGTTGCTTCTTCTGTAGGTAAATATGTAAATGCTACAGAGGACTTACGTAGAAAAGGTGAAAAAAAGAAACGTGCAGGAGGTGCTGACTTAACAGAGTTCATGCAACTTGAAAAGCTCAGACAACAAGAAGAAGAGCTAAAACAAATCATGATATATGCTGGTAGGCCCGGATTATGGCACGATTGGCAGAAGTTTCAAGCACAGGCACGTAAAGATAGGCTAGCCGCTGCAGAAGCACAAAGAAGAAAAATACAGCGGTGGATTGAGATAGGAACAATAGCTATACTTTGTATAGCAGGATTATTTGGGGTTGCGGCGTTAGTCGTTTGGGCATTGTATTTGAAAGGTTTATGATGGCGTACAAAGGAGGATTACGTAAATGGTTCAAGGAAGATTGGCGGGATGTTTCAACAGGAAAACCCTGTGGGCGTAAATCATCAACTAAATCTAAGAGAAAGTATCCAGCGTGCCGCCCGAAGGCGGTCGCAGATAAAATGTCAAAAGGACAAAAAGCTGCAGCCACCCGTAAAAAAAGAAAAGCGGGAAATCCAGGTGGAAAACCTACCTCAATCAAATGGTCAGTTTCACCCACTGGACGTAAACGAAAGACCAAACGGAAAAGCACAAAAACATGACCAATAAGCGTAACTACAGAAAAGAGTATGATAATTACCAAGGCAAACCAAAACAAAAGAAGCGTAGAGCTTCTAGGAATGCTGCTCGTGCTAGTATGGCTAAAAAAGGGTTGGTAAAAAAGGGTGATGGCAAGGATGTGCATCACACAACGGGAAATCCTATGAATAACAAGAAGTTATCCGTTAAGCCCCGTAGTAAGAATCGTTCTTTTGCAAGAACAAAAACAGGAAGAAAGAAGAATCCTCGTGCCTAACAGAGAACTCACTGACTTACAGCATAAGTTTCTTGCCGCCTTATTTGGAGAAGCAAAAGGCAACCATGCAAAAGCTATGAGATTAGCTGGTTATTCTGAGTCATCAAATCCTCATGCCATAGTTAAATCCCTGCGTTCCGAGATTATGGAGCTTGCAGAACTTGAATTAGCGGCTAATGCACCGAAAGCAGTTATGTCTATGGTTGGTGTTATGGATGACCCAACTGCCATAGGTAACAGAGAAAAACTAGCTGCATCCCAACAAGTCCTTGACAGAATTGGCATTTCTAAGGTAGAAAAGTTAAATGTATCATCGGAAAAGCCGATGGGTGTATTTATCTTGCCAGCGAAAAAAGATGACGACAGTATCAACGAGATTGAATCCAACGAATAGGTATGCCACAGCGAATGGCCCAAGAGTGCCGTGGGGATACAAGCGTAATGATACTGAACCCCATAAGCTGGAACCTATTGATGAACAACTTGAAGCTCTTGAGCTAGGCATTGAATATTTAAAGATGTCATCCTATCCAGAAGTAGCTCGCTGGCTTACAGACTATACAGGGAGACGTATAACTCCTATGGGTCTGTGGAAACGTCTAAAAAGAGACGAAGACGACAGACGGAAGTATGGTAAACAAAAACGCAGTGCTGCCGAGGCCTCGGGCGAAACCTACGCCCAAGCCCAAGACTAAAGAACAGCGTGCACAAGATAAGTTACGTAAAGAAAAACGTTCTGCTCGTATACAATTAAATAGAGCTCAAAAGAAACTTGCTAACTTAGACAAAAAAGACCAACAAGAAGATGAGGTTTCATTTGTCGGTAGCAGTGCTTTTGAAAACCAAGAAGAAGTAAAAGAAGAAGTACTTTTTCAACCCAACGAAGGCCCACAAACGGATTTCTTGGCTTCGTCTGAACGAGAAGTTTTGTATGGTGGGGCTGCTGGTGGCGGCAAATCTTATGCTTTGATTATAGACCCGCTACGATATTGTAATAATCAAAACTTCAATGCTCTTATATTACGTCGTACCAACGACGAGCTTAGAGAACTGATACATAAAAGCCAAGAAATGTATCCAAAGGCATATCCGGGTGCCAAATGGATGGAAAAAAAGAGTCAGTGGACTTTTCCGTCAGGTGCTAGAATCTGGATGACATATTTAGAACAAGATAAAGATGTTCTACGTTATCAAGGTCAGGCATTTACTTACATAGGTATAGACGAATTAACACAATATAGTACGCCATATGCTTGGGATTATTTACGCTCGCGTCTTAGAACAGCAGACCCATCGCTTCCCGTCTTCATGCGGGCAACGACAAACCCCGGCGGGCCAGGTCATGTCTGGGTTAAGAAGATGTTCATTGACCCTGCTGTGCACAATACACCATTTTGGGCAACGGATATATCAACTGGCGAAACGCTTAAATACCCAGAGCGACATAGCAAAGCAGGACAGCCTCTTTTCAGACGTAGGTTTATTCCTGCTAAACTCATGGATAATCCGTACCTTTATGAGCAGGGCGACTATGAAGCAATGCTGTTATCTTTGCCAGAAGTACAAAGAAAACAGTTGCTTGAGGGTTCTTGGGATATAGCTGAAGGTGCTGCTTTTGGAGAATTCGATAGGAGATATCATGTTGTTGAACCTTACCAAATTCCTAATTCGTGGCGAAAATTTAGGGCTTGCGATTATGGTTACTCCTCTGCTACCGGCGTTCTTTGGTTCGCTGTAGACCCTGCAGACGAAACTCTGATTGTTTACAGGGAGTTATATGTAAGCAAGGTGCCAGCTAAAGAACTGGCTCATATGGTTATGCAGCTAGAGGAAGAAGAGTCTATACACTATGGTGTGCTTGACTCATCATTATGGCACAAACGTGGGGACACAGGGCCAAGCCTAGCTGAACAAATGATTGTCGAAGGATGCCGTTGGCGTCCCTCTGACAGAAGTCGAGGTAGCCGAGTTGCTGGTAAGAACGAACTGCACCGTAGGCTACAGATAGATGAGGATACAGACCGCGCTGGTATTGAGTTCTTTAGTAACTGCACTAACTTGATTGCCCAGCTTCCAACACTTCCTTTAGATAAGACAAATCCAGAGGATGTAAACACAAAGGTTGAAGACCACCTTTATGATGCCTTAAGATACGGCATTATGTCCCGTCCGCAGTCACGGTCTATATTTGACTACCCTAGTCAGATGAATATACAAAAGTGGCGCCCAGCGGACTCTAGCTTTGGATACTAAATATGGCTGAAGAAGAAATTACCGAAGAAATGATGTTCGTTCCTAAATCGGGTTCAGAGCTTTTAGCAGAATATGTACGAGAAAAATTTACATCTGTTGAAAGCAGCAGACAAGATGAGGAAGAAAGATGGCTAGATTCATACCGTCAATACAGAGGATTGTACGGCCCTGAAACTCAGTTTACTTCATCAGAAAAATCTCAAGTATTTATTAAGATTACAAAAACAAAGGTGCTGGCAGCATACGGACAAATAATTGATGTTTTGTTTGCAGGACAACGCTTTCCGATTGGTGTAGATTCTACACGTATTCCAGAAGGTGTTGAAGAAGCTGTACACTTTGACCCTAAAGACCCTGATAATGCTATTGAAGAACTTAGTAAAACATATGGTTTTGAAGGTGATGGGCGTGAGTTACCCCCCGGTGCTACGAAGGGTAGCTTAGAAGAATTAAACTTAGGCCCACTTGAGGAGTCGCTTAGCGAAGTATCAGAAGACTTAAAAAGTGGGTATGGTTTAACCCCATCTTCCCAAACATATAATCCTGCAGATGAAGCAGCGAAGCGTATGGAAAAAAAGATTCTTGACCAGCTAGAAGAATCAAGCGCTTCTAAGCATTTGCGTAACACTGCTTTTGAAATGGCATTGTTTGGCACTGGTATACTTAAAGGGCCATTTGCTTTTGATAAGGAGTACCCAAACTGGGACGAAGAGGGCACTTATGACCCTGTAATTAAAACTGTTCCTAAAGTTGAAAACGTTTCAATATGGAATTTCTACCCAGACTCTGATGCTAAAAATATGGATGAATGCGAATTTGTCATACAGCGTCATCGTTTGAGTCATTCTGATATGCGTGCGTTACGTCGTCGTCCTCTGTTTGATGAAGACGCAATCAACGATTCAATTGAAATGGGCACTGACTATGTCCGTAAATGGTGGGAGTCAGACTTAGAAGATTACCGTAATAGCTATGATGTTGACCGATTTGAAGTTTTAGAATTTTGGGGTAACATTGACCGCACTATGGCTGAAGGAGCTGGGTTAGAAATTCCTAATGAATTTAAGGATGTAGATACGTTACAGATTAACTGTTGGATTTGTCATAACAATATTCTTAGAATTGTTGTAAATCCTTTTACACCGAAGCGTATTCCTTACTTTGCTTCACCTTATGAACTTAACCCATATAGTTTCTTCGGTGTAGGTCTGGCTGAAAATATGACTGATACGCAACAGCTCATGAATGGTTTCATGCGTATGGCTGTTGATAACGCGGTGTTGTCAGGTAACCTAATATTTGAAATTGATGAAACTAATTTAGTGCCGGGGCAAGACCTTGAGTTATATCCGGGTAAAGTATTTAGACGTCAAGGCGGGGCGCCGGGACAAGCGTTATTTGGAACCAAGTATCCAAATGTCAGTGCCGAAAATATGATGATGTTTGATAAGGCACGGGTGCTTGCCGATGATGCCACAGGCATACCGTCGTTTTCCCATGGACAGACAGGAATACAAGGCACCGGTAGAACTGCGGCAGGTATCTCTATGTTAATGGGGGCATCACAAATCAGCATCAAGGGTGTTGTAAAAAACATTGATGATTACTTACTACAGCCACTGGGAGAAGCCTTCTATGCCTTCAATATGCAATTTGACTTTGACCCTGACATAAAAGGTGATTTAGATGTTAAGGCTCGTGGTACAGAAAGCCTAATGAAGAACGAAGTACGTTCACAACGTTTGCTACAGTTACTTAATGTGGCGTCTAATCCAAACCTTGCATCCTTTGTTAAGTTTCCTGTTGTGCTACGAGAGTTGGCACAAGCTATGGATTTAGATGCTGAAAAACTTATTAATGATGAGCGCGAAGCTTTCCGTCAAGCTGAAATTATTAAAGCTGCAGGTGGAGGTCAGCAACCTCCTCAACAAGCTGAAGGTATGAGTCCGATGGATATGTCCGGTGGAGGAGGCGGTAACATCGGTGTAGGTGGGGCGGCATTGCCCGGAGAACAAGGGTTTAGCGCACCTGGACAACAACCACAAGAACCATCTCAAGATGCTCAAGCACAATTATCTGCTATCCTAGGAGGTTTATCTCAGTGACACCAGAAATAGCTAAAAAGCTACTACCGCTTGTAAATACAAAACGTAATGTAGATTTGCTAGAGTTATATGTAGAAGCTCGTATTTCAGAATCACATAAGCTTATGGAACAGTCAGATGACCTAAGAGTTATCCAGATGGCACAAGGGGCTATTAAAGAATTGCGTAGATTTAAAACTTTGCGCGACGAAGTCACTAAGAAAGCTGAAAATGGTTGACCTTTTAAATAAACAAGACCCTGGGTTTTCAGGTTTCCGTGACAAGGGCATTGAGATGGTGCCTTTTCTTAAACGTATGCTTGACCCAACTTCGGATACCATAGAAGTTGACGGCAAACCTGCTACGGCACGCACTATAACTGTAGATAATGCGGTTATTCCAACAATCGTAGAACGGACGGATGAGAAGGGAAACAAAAGATTAATTAATCTTGAGGATGTAGCTCGTGCTACTAATCGTTCTCTTGAAGATGTAGCTCTTGAAGAAGCATATGTAACTGGTAATTTTATACCAACGCTAAGCCCAGACCGTGCTGAACGTTTGTCTAAAGTACTTAGCAGAGAAGCAGGTCTTAGAAGAGAACGATACTCTTTAATGCAACAAAGTAAAGGTCTAGGTGACGTAGAAATGCGTGCTGACCTAGAGCCTTACATACAGGATGATGCTTTAGCTCGTTTAGGATATGAGTTAGCTAGACGAGGGGAAGTAGATTTAGCATCTTATGCATCGCCCGACCCAAATACATATTATGGATATGGTGGGGGGCAAGTGCTTGGTACTTATTTTTATGAGGGATTGCCCCCAGATAATCCTCGCGCCGAACTTATAGGTGAAATTTCTCCTGTAACGCGCAGTTTAATGGCAACATCTGATAAACCAGCAGCCATTTATGAAAATGCTCCCCTTAAATTAAGCGACGAATTTGTATCTAAATCACGATTACACCCTGCAGAAGCTGAAAAAGACACGGTATATGAACGAAGACAAGCAGGACAGGAAAAAGACACCGCTGTACATGAGTTACGTCATGCAGCTATTGATTGGTTGTTAAAAAATACCGATTTAAAAAACAACGAATTATTCAATAAGACTAATTTTCCTACAGTGCGTACAGAAGAATACCTTATGGATGTATTGTCCATGGAAGCAGGCGAAAAGGGCAAAGAGGCAAAACTTCCAGAATTCACTGGAACACGGTTTACAAAAAAGATAGACCCAGAACAAACACAAAGAAGAGCAGGAACAGATACAGAGACTCGCGGCAGACCTGATGCCTCTATTTTTCCCGAGCAAAGACAATTACTTAATACTTATGCAAATGATGCATTGAAAGATTTTAATGTACCTGATTATACAGAAAGACAAGAATCTATACAAGAAGAAGAGCCTGAAAAGTTAAATTTTTTCCAAAGAATATTTGGAAAAAAAGAAGGAGGATTAATGATGGCGCAAGAAGGACAGGCATTACTGCCTATGACACAGGCTACATCCGCACCACAAGGCGGTGGGCCCAAGGCGGCTAATCCAGCGGCACGACAAGCTTTAGCCCAAGCTCCTAAAAAAGCACCACGTCCCGGTTCAACAGACCCTCGTGACGCAGCTGTACAAACTTTAGCGCAAGATATGCAGAAAAAACAACTTGCATCTGCGCCTCCACAACCCTTAGCTAATGCCCAAACTCAGATGGGGGGAATGGCAGCACCTACTAATCAGGCTGTTCCCATGATGGCAAAAGGCGGTACTAAAAAAGATGCGCCTGAAGGTCTTGCTGTTATGATTGGCCTTGGAGCGCCTCCCTCCGCCGATTTCGAACGAGCCGCAGAAGGTAATCCTCCGCCTGGTGCAACAAAGTCCGAAGTTGCAGATGACCAACTTGTTTTGTTAAGCGAAGGAGAGCTAGTAGTCCCCGCTAATGTTGTGCGGTATCATGGCTTAGGCACATACGAAGGTATGCGTAGAGAAGCTTTAATGGGATTACAGGGTATGGAAGAAAGCGGACAAATCGAATATGTAAGTGGCGGAGCTAAAAAAGCAGACCCTATTGATGATAATGGGGGATTGATAAAAGCACAAACAGGTACAACAGTACTAGGTGCGCCTACGACTACCAACTTAGATAGAACAATTGCACCAAATACTCAAGCATTTACTGTTCCTGAAGCTGCCTCTGCTAGATTTATTCAAAATCCTAATCAACCGAGCACACAACTTAAACCTACAACACAAGGCACATATAGATTTTTAAAAAGACTTAATGCACCAAACGTAGGGGATTATGCAACTCAACAACCAGTAACAGAAGAGAAACCTTCTGAAACTACCCAGCCATCAACTTCTGGCGAACAAAGGGGACAAAGCAGTCAAGATTTTAGTGAAGAAACATCTATAACTCCAGAACAAAGAGCAGCTGAGCAACGTTATGAAGAACTTGTAGATAACAGAAAAAGTGCTGCCGCTGACCTTGGATTTACTCGTGAACAAGGTGTAGGAAGTGCCTTACTTGGATTAACCCCAGCAGGTTTTATAGGTGGTAACCCTCCTGCTGGTACAGTGTTACTTGATGGCACTATTGCAGATGGTAATGGTAATAGCTTTGACCCAATAACTGGTGACCAAGTAGGGTTTAAAGGTGGCATCTTAGGTAATATTGCTAGTCAGCTAGGTTTAATGGGCGAGCCAGAGCCTGTTAAATTTGCTGAAAATATAAAAGATATGAACAGAGGATTGGGAGTATCAGATGGTGCTAGAGCAGATGCTGACTTAGCGTTTGAAAGATTAGACGACACACTTCCAACCAGTCAAACTCCTGCGGCTACTTCCCGAACCCAAGAAACATTTACGGGGCCAGAGTTTGTTGAACAAACTCCTGCTGGTCTTGGGTTTGCTCCAGAAGGGACAGGTGTCCCAACTAATCGCGGCACAGTATTTGATTTTGACACAACACCTGTAGGTATTGCTGCTCCTACGGTAGATACAGTGTTTGATTTTGATACTACTCCGTCTGGAACAATAGGTACACCGCAACGAGCGGACGAGTTTGCAAATCTTGGCGCACCTTCAGGGCCACCTCCTATTGGTAGGGATGTAATACAAGCTGCAATTAGAGAAGGATTTGAAAGAGGGGTTGATGCTTCTAGGTATCCAGCAGGAACCACACCTATGAATCCTGCTGAATTTGCTGGTACACGTAGCACACCTATGGATGCGGCAGAGTTCTCTGGCACAGGTGTGGGGGCTACTCGAGGAAGAGGCACACCTCCTACAGGAAGGGGCCCAACACCTATGGATGCTGGGGAATTTGCAAGAACTTCTACAGCTAGACAAACTGAAGAAGCTTTCCGACCTGATATCCAGAGACAGTCTGCGGCAGAACGTGCTGATGAAATACGTGCGGAGGCAGAAGGCGGTTCACCTTTCGATGATTATTCAGATGATTACAATCGTAATTATGACAGAGCTAGAGATTCAGGATATAGTAGGTCACAAGCAGATGAGTATGCCTATAATAAAACCGCTGCAGATAATGAGGCTCAAGAGCAAACTGGTAGCGACTTTGCTACCGCTGTAACAAGTAGCGATGGCACCCCTGTGCGTAGCGAAAGTGGCAACGTAGTAACAAACGATTATGAAGCTGCTGAAGAACGTTCTGATGATGGCGGTGGTTGTTGCTTTATTATGTTAGAAGCACGATATGGCGACGGAACAATGGACGAGGTTGTAAGACGCTATCGTGATGAGCATATGACTGTTAAAAACAAACGAGGCTATTACAAATTAGCTGAAGTATTTGTACCGTTGATGCGTAAGTATCCAGCATTTAAATGGCTCGTTACTAAAACATTTGCAGACCCCCTTGTGTCATACGGTAAATATTATTACGGGCAAAATAAGCATGGCGTAATATTTGCACCTGTAAAAGCATTTTGGATGAAAGTATTTGATGTGCTTGGTACAGATACAGAGTTTGTTAGAGAAAATGGAGAAGTAATATAATTAGACTTTGTAGTTAAAATATGTTATCATATTACCACGACGTAAGTCGTAGCTGGCTACCCATCACCCCATTTGGCTACTGGTGGCCCCAATAAGGAGTAAATTATGGCAGAAGGCATGGCTGTAAAGCAAGATATCAAAACTGTACCTATGAAGTACAAAAAAGACCGTTCTGAAGAAACCGCAGAACTGGCACGGTTAGAAGAAGAGCGCAATCAAATTCTTCAAGACCAAAAAGAGGAGGAAGAAGACAAGGCAGAAACCGAAAGTCTCAATCCTGAAGAAAAAACATTTAAAAAGCGTTACGGTGATTTACGTCGCCATTCGCAGCAGAAAGAAGATAAATTAAAAGAGCAGATACGTGCACTGGAAACTCAACTTTCTTCCGCTACTAAAGAAGCAATTAAATTGCCTAAGAGCGATGAAGAGATTGCATCTTGGGCGGAACAATATCCAGACGTTGCTAAAATCGTTGAAACAATTGCAACCAAAAAGGCTCAAGAGCTTGATTCTACTATTGAAAAGCGGTTGGAAATAATTGCTGAAAGAGAGGCTGACGCTAATCGTAAAAGAGCTGAAGCAGAGTTATTACAGCTTCATCCCGACTTTGACGACATTCGGAACGACACTGAATTTCATGAGTGGGTACAAGAACAGCCTACATGGGTGCAGAATGCTCTGTACGAAAATGAAAATGATGCTAGGGCAGCTGCTAGAGCAATTGACCTCTATAAAGTTGACCGCAATATCCAAGGCAAAAAAGCTGATAAAAAAGATACCAGTAAAGAAGCTGCTAAAGCAGTAACTTCTCGTGGTCAGAATAATGTAGCGGATACTAAAGAATCCCAATCCAATCAGTGGAAAGAGTCAGATGTTGCAAAGATGCGTCCTCAAGAATACTCAAAGCATGAAGAAGCAATTATGGACGCAATTCAGTCAGGAAACTTCATTTATGATGTTTCTGGACGCCAATAATAAAGTTTCCCCTTTACAAACACTTGTAAATGTGGTAAAAAATATAGTAAACTTAAAAGCGGCCCCCATAGGCAACCCGCAATAGCTCTACGTACCTGATGCTATTTTATTTACTATATATAAGTTGTAACCCTGTTACGTAGCAGGGTATACGATTTTCTCCCCTTATAAACTACCCATGAGATGTTTGGCCCTGCTCAACGCAGATACCTAAACTGACTGGCCTTTAAAGTGTTCAGAAAATCGGTGTTTTTAGCCTCACTTAGGAGAATACGATGGCTTTTAAAACTGCCGCTGGATACGGTAATCTACCGAATGGCAACTTTAGCCCGGTAATTTACTCGCAAAAAGTCCAGCAAGCTTTCCGTAAAACTTCTGTCGTTGAGTCAATCACTAATTCCGATTATTTCGGTGAAATCGCAAACTTTGGTGATACAGTGCGTATTATTAAAGAACCAGAAATCACCGTTAAGGAATATGCTCGTGGTGCACAAATTACTCCACAAGACCTTGACGACGAAGATTTTAGCCTTGTTGTAGACAAGGCCAACTACTTTGCATTTAAAGTAGATGATATTGAAGAAGCTCACAGCCATGTTAACTTTGAATCATTGGCATCTGACCGCGCCGGCTACCGTCTGCGTGACCAGCATGACCAAGAAGTTCTAGGTTATCTAGCTGGTTTCAAGCAATCTGCACTTAGCACTGCAGCTGGCACCGCAAACGATGTAGTTAGCGGTTCAAAAGCTGTTGCTACTGCAGGTTCCGATGAACTTCTCACAAGCATGAAGCTCCGCAAAGACAGCTTTGGTAATATTACCACTGGCTCTGCTGGTGACCACTCAATTCCTCTAGCAGCACGTCTGCCTGGTGCAACTGCACTTCCTACTGCAACAGCCTCACCACTGATGGTTATTGCACGTATGGGACGGTTGCTTGACCAGCAGTTTGTTGACACAACAGGTCGTTGGCTTGTTGTTGACCCAGTATTTGTTGAATTGCTCAAAGATGAAGATTCACGTCTTCTGAATGGCGACTTCGGTGGTTCTGGTCTGCAGGGCGGTCTTGCTATAGGTCAGTTGCATGGCTTTGATGTATATGTATCAAACAACCTTCCTTCAGTAGGAACAGGTGCTGCTACAACTGGTTCAGCTAACCAAAACGCTAACTTTGGCGTAATCGTTGGCGGACATTCATCAGCGATTGCGTCTGCTTCACAAATTACAAAGACTGAGTCATATCGTGACCCAGATTCTTTTGCGGACATCGTTCGCGGTATGCACCTGTACGGTCGTAAGATTCTTCGCCCAGAAGCAATTGTTACTGCCAAGTACAACGCAGCTTAAGGGAGAGAATAATGGCTACTTTTGACATGACCGCATCAGCAACTGCTGGTGTAAACTCAAATTCCATTGCCGTGCTTCCTGCAAGCCGCAATGGTATGAATATGCGCATGGTTGAGGCAATTCTAGACATCAGTAAAATTACTGACTATAGTTGCGCCGATGGCGATATTTTCCAACTGCTTGAAATTCCTGCAAACACTTTTGTGTTGTTTGCTGGTGCAGAAGTGCTAACTGCTTTTAATGGGACATCCCCAACTGTAGACATTGATTTTGCAGAAGGTGATGATATCATTGATGGTGGTGATGTAACTTCCGCTGGTTTCCTTGCAGAGGGCACCAATGGCCAAGCAAATGATGTCACAACAGGTGCTGCATCAACATTTACTCAATTTGTAACTACCACAGATACAATTGATGTAAAGTTGATTGCAGGTTCTAATGATGTTACTTCTGGTAAGCTCCGTGTATACGCTTGCGTTATAGACGTAAACGGTGCACAGGAACTGGCAACAGAGGTTGCACGCGACAACGCATAATAATGCTGGGGAGGCGAGCAATCGCCTCTCCTTTTATAGATATGGCACATTATGGCAACTTACCTGACATTAGCAAACGCAGTTTTAAATCGCATGAACGAAGTAGAGTTAACGTCAGTTACCTTTTCAAACGCTCGCGGTTTTCAAATTCAATGTAAGAACGCTGTAAATGATGCAATTGATTATATAAATCAAAGAGAGTTTGGATGGCCTTTTAATCATTCAGCTCACACACAAACTTTAGTAGCAGGAACAACTAGATACACAATTCCTACAGATGCTAAGCACATTGATTACCAAACTTTTCGTATATCCAAAGACTCTTCTCTAGCAAGCCCAGGCAACTCATTAAGTGTGTTAGAATATAAAGAGTACGTAGATAAATTTATAGACCAAGAAGATGATGCTACAGTTATAGGAGGTTTACCTGAATTTGTATTTCGGGCGCCCGACAATAACTTTGGTTTATACCCATACCCAAACAAAGCATACCAACTTAAATTTGATTATCACACAATTCCCACAGCGTTGACTAATGCTACCGATACACCAAGTATCCCAGACCAATTTAGTCATGTTATAGTAGACGGTGCTACAGCGTATGCATATCAGTATCGTGGCGAGTCCCAGCAATACCAATTAAATTTTGCAAGGTTTGATTCTGGTATCAAACATATGCAGTCGATTTTGTTAAACCGCTTTGATTACATGCGGTCTACATATATTGAAAGGTCAAAGGTATACGGGTCAGGATTACTTTAGGTATAAAACATGGCGGATGAATCGGGCCTCAATCCTTTTGTATTTGCGTGCGAAGGTGGTCTAGTTCTTGACCAATCTACGTTTGCTATGCAACCTGGAATGGCGTTAGAACTACAGAACTTTGAGCCTGACATACGAGGTGGTTACCGTCGTATATCCGGTTATGCTAAGTGGAATAGTAATATTGTTCCACAAACAGCATCTGCAACAGAACCAGTTTTAATGTCAGCGCACTTTAATAATAAAGTAATCGCTGCACGTGGAACAAAAGTATACGAAGCTGGAACAACAGGTAGTTGGTCACAAATAGATACTGGCCGTACAAGTGCGGGTAAATACAGCCACTTTCGTTATAATTTAGCTGGAACAGATTTTATAGTATGGGCGGATGGGGCAAATCATGCGTCTAAATATGATGGCACTACCGTCACTGATTTAAATGCAAGTGGGGCACCTGCCGACCCTAAGTTTGTTGTAGGGCACAAAGATAAATTATTTTTTGCTGGAATGTCTAGTACCCCACAGCAAATTACATTTACAGCACCTTTCACAGATAATGATTTTCAAACAGGTAATGGCGCTGGTACAGTAAAAGTAGACAGCAATGTAACAGGTTTATTTCCTTTTCGTGAATCGTTATTTATTTTTTGCGAAGAAAGAATATTTAAGCTGACAGGAAACACTGCGGCTGATTTTGTACTTCAACCTGTGACAAGAGAAATAGGGTGTGTAAACGGATTTACAATTAAAGAAGTAGCAGGAGATATAATTTTCCTTGGGCCTGACGGCTTACGCACAGTTGCTGGTACAGAAAAAATTGGTGACGTTGAACTAGGTACAATAAGCCGACCTGTGCAAAGAAGATTTCAAGCTGTATCTGATGTAGATGAATTTGAAAGTGTAGTTGTTCCTGATAAAACTCAGTATAGAATTTTCTTTTCAAACTCAGCCACATCTAGGACTAACACAACTGGTTTAATTGCAGTTAGAAAAGAAAATTATGAATTTTCAGATTTAAGAGGTATACGCCCAAGTTGCACAGATTCCATTGTAAATGCTGGCGAAAGCATTGTTTTACATGGAGAATTTGATGGCTATGTCTATCGTCAGGAACAGGGTAATGATTTTGATGGTAACATAATAACTGGTAAGTACAGGTCTCCAGATTTAACCATGGGAGACGCAGGTATACGCAAAAACTTCCAAAGAGTTATTATTAACTACGCACCAGAGTCTACCGTTAATGCAGATTTATTTGTAAGATATGATTATGAAGCCCCTAATGTCCCAAGACCTGCTGCGTATCCATTTGATACTGCAACCTCTGTAGCGGTTTACGGAAGTTCTGTTTATGGAACAGCAACATACGGTGGACAATCAAATCCTTTAGTTAGACAGCCAATTGAGGGGTCTGGTTTTGCAGTTGCCTTACGAGTTAATGACAGAGGAACATCAGCACCTTATTCACTAAAAGGGTTTCAATTAGAATTTGACGCGGGAGCAAGACGTTAATGAGTGGTACAGGCTACACTAGACAATCAACATTTACTGACGGAGATATTATTAATGCTTCGGACAGTAATGACGAATTCAATAAATTATTAGACGTATTTAGTAATACAACGGGACACAAACATGATGGCTCTGCTGCTCAAGGGCCAGTCATTGGTTTAATTGGTGACCCTGGTGTTGCCACACCTATCAATAAAGTTGTCGTAGATGACACGAATAATCGTATAGGTGTATTTGTTGATGTATCCGGTAGTACAACAGAACAAATTAGATTTCAAGATGGTGCTATTGTACCCGTTACTGACAATGATATTGACCTTGGTACAAGCAGTCTTGAGTTTAAAGATTTACA
>TARA_R100000231_G_scaffold16589_2_pt1 | contig 15237 bp, 1 predicted proteins | sample TARA_R100000231 | Tara Oceans TARA_R100000231 (sample SAMEA2620565) | marine metagenome | biome: marine biome (ENVO:00000447); feature: surface water layer (ENVO:00002042); material: "saline water (ENVO:00002010), including plankton (ENVO:xxxxxxxx)" | depth 5 m | reverse complement strand
AGGACTTATATTTAAATTTGTCTTTTGTGGCATTTTAGAACTCTAATACGATTTTAATGTCCTCTTTTTGACGGAGACTTCTGTTGATTTCAGGTCTGTTATCCAAATAGATAATTTGTCCCGACCCTTTATTTATCTCTGAATCAGATAACCCTGCTTGAAATCTAGTTCCTAAATTGATTAATTGGGCACCAGATGGGTTAGTTGTAATACCTGAAAATGCAATTTCAACTTTTCCAGAAAATCCAGATGATGAACCATTTATATCATTAATAATAGAACCAGTTTCAAATTGATATATCCTTCCAGTTGTATTCACACCAACTTCATCAGTATGATCAAATGTTGTATCATTAAAATATAATGATCGATCCCTAAAATATTTAAGGACTCTAGTGGTTTCATCATAAGAACTTACATATCCCTTTGCAACTTTTCCGTCATTAGGAGGGATTGTAAGTTTTTGAGTTATTTCTTCACCAATTTTAGGTGGAACACTTGTGTTACTAAATTCTTGTAATTTAATTGCTTGTAATGAAGAAAAGGTATTGTCTGTATATACAACATCACTATCAATTTTAGTGGGATTCTTAACTATACCTACTTGTGAAAATGTGGTATCTACAGGAAAATCTTTAGTAGAATCATCAAATCTTGCATAAAGAAGCACTTTATCAGTTCCCAATTCACTATAAATATCATCTCCATGACCTCTAGCTGGTGGAATAATGGGGATTAATTTTGCCTTTACATCTGCATTATTATTATAAGTTGATAAATCAACACGAGCCCATGTATATCCTTTACCTCCTGCACTTACGGTAACATTAGTTATTTTTCCATCTTCTATATCAATTCTTGCTCTTCCTCCAGTGCCATCACCTACAATATCTACTTCTGCACCCACTACATCAGGGGCATATTTATTACCAGAGTTTTCAATAAAAATGTGCTTTATTTGATTTGAATTGATATTAGAATTACCATTTTCACGCACTGCTCTTATCTGTGCATCAGTGCTTGTTGACCAATTATTTGGAACTGTTATAAATTCAGTTGAATCAAACTTAATAGTATCACTAGAAGGGACAGTAAATAAGTACTTCCATACATAACCATCACCACTGTTACCTGCTTTTGATGGTTCTGTACCTTCAAAGGTTGGTTCATCCTGTGAAACGTTACCTAGTGGATTAGAACCTGTAGAACCGTTATCAATGCAAATATAAACTTTTAGTTCAGAAGTTACAACATAATAATTTGCATCATATAATCGTGTTGCCGATGAATTTGGACTTGGACTTGATGCACTATAATCATCCCTATAAATTTCATATCTTGTTCCCTGAACCCATTCTATTCTCCTTATCAATCTTCTAATGTTAGCAGATGATACTTTTTTACCGAACATCATCGTGTCACCTGCATGCCTTCGATATGAAAAACTATCAGATGGTGCTGGTGTGTTTATATTCCATTCATCAGATCTACCAAACCCATTTTCTTTAGGATTTGTTAAACCTAAAAAGACATAATAAGAATTATTTGTATCTTGTACGGAATTTACAAAATTATTTGCATTCAAAATTCTGAATTGATCAGTAATAATAGCTGACATCTGTAACTGAGTATCTTACTTTTCTTTCTATTTATAGTGATTTTGGCATCAAGTTATTCTGCAGTTAATTCTGCTCTAATCGAACCACTATTTCGATGACCTGTTTCACCAACTCCATCATAATTTTTTCTTTGAATAGTTGGGAATGTTGAAAGACCAGCATCTACTGTCAATCCAGTGACACCAATTGATATGGGATTGGATGAACGTTGCAGATCGTTCCCTGAATCTGAACCGTATAATCTACCCCAACTTAGTTTACCCAGTGAAGTTGTCGATGCTTTATTCTCTTCAAAAAATCCCTCTTCATCAATACCGTTGATAGAACTAGCACTATTTGAATGGACATGACAAATAACCGTGCCTTTTGCACCACCAATACTGTAATCAACAGAATTGACAATATAAACATTATCAAGGAAAGTTGTTCCGATACCAACTACATGTGCGTCTGTAGGATTTACAGATGTTAATCCATGTCCAACTTTTGTATCTGTAATCAATATAGGGAAACCAACTTCAAGTATGCTTGCATCAGGAGCATTTTTGAATCTTCCAAAATTCGGTGAATCTGTATCTGTTTCCCTAACCACTGCAGTGAAATCAAATCTTAACGCAGGTTTACTGCCTGGTCTAGTTATTTGTGTAATACCTGTTATGATTCCAGTATATCCTTCAAAATTAGCAATACCTGTTATTTTTTCATATTTGAATGGAGGACTCTCTATTATAACTTTTGGTGGATTATTTGAATCATATCCAAGACCCCCATCGGTAATTTGATCAAAAGCGACTGAACCATTAGAAACTGTAAGTGTTGCTGTTGCTGTATTTCCTACACCAGCACCAATACCTGAAGGTGGTGCTGCTATTCTTACATCAACTGTGCCATCATATCCAGAACCTGATTCTATAATAGTTAATGAAGAAATAGTGCCAGTCCCAGATACATTTGCTATTGCAGATGCAGGTGTATTTACTTCACCTGATGACACTAATGCGTCTACTCCACTAACAGTGAGTCCATATCTTGTTTCAAAGAAAAATGATTGGGCATCATCAACAAAAATACTATTATCACCTTGCACTCCCAATCCAGATGTAGTTGTAAAGTCACCAATTATTTTAGATGTAGGATAAATTTGAGGTTCTAATATAGATCTTGATTTAGAAACTAATGTTCCATTAATAGTTAAATCTCTTTTTTGTTTCATCCATTTTACTGGTTTTTCATTTAAATCATCAATCCCCAATCCTGTGTAAATATCGGTGTCTAATATGTCTGTATTAAGTATTTCTTTGACAACTCTTGAACTAGTTTGTGATGTTGTTATTCCAGATGATCTATCACTCTTAAATATACGAAGTTCATCACCAATTTTAACTGTTTCTGGAACAACTTGTATCTTAACATCTTTATTATCTTCACCTTTATAGAAATAGATATCAACTTGATCATGATCATTCAATCCTTCACCAGTTTCACCTTGAGGAGGTTCTTTAAATGTAAATGTTGTTCCACCATTAAATTGATAAGATTCGCCAGGTTTTTGTAAAACACCATTCACAAATACGAGTAATACTGCATCTAAGTCGATTAATGCAGAAAGATCATTTGATCTATCTTTTTCAAAACTTAATAGTTCACCATTAAAGAATAATGGGAATCTAGTTCTTTGTCCGTCTTGTAAGAACTTTATATTGTCAATTGAATCAATTTCACCAAATTGCCAAGCAGAAAACTTATCATTAAATATTTCAAGAACTTCCAATTCAAATTCTTGTATTGGTGCTGATAAATGTGCAGCAGTTACAAGACCAACAGGTTTGAATTTGTCTCCTTTTTTAAATGAATATCCTGCTCTTGCTATTTCAAATTTACTAATCGTGAATAAAGTTGAACCAATTCCAACAGATGTTGTTGCTGTTCCAACATCAACATTTAATAATAAGTTAGCACCTGTTTCTTCTGTAGGTCCAACACCCAATCTTGATATACCTACCACTTCAAGATTTTCATAGATTGGTTCAGGTATATTAATCTGTGGATTTACATATCCAGAACCTGGATTTGTTATTGTAAATGCAAGAGTTCCTCCTACACCTACAGTTGCTTCTACAACAGCACCAGTACCACCGCCACCACCAGGTCCAACATTAAATGTAATTGAATCTATAGATGTTGCTCCTACACTTACAAATGAACCAGCAAATGGATCTGAGTTAGGGAAACTAGTTTTAGATACTGCACGAGGATATGGATGATTACCTAAAAATCCATCTTTAGAACATTTGAATACGATTCCACCAGTATCAATACCAACTGTTTGACCCGTAATGAATGTATGATTTGGTATGACTAATGTAAGAAGTCCACTGTGAGATTCGTAAATTGCATCAGTTGCAGTGAATGCATCTCCATTGTAAGCAGTTTTTCTTATAGAACCTATACCCGAACTTACAAATTTATGTTCATAAGCAATATCTGTAACACCTATTGCAACAGTGCCACCACGATAACCTGATCCGAACGTTAAATCTTCAAAGAATTCAAAAGCATGACCACCACCTTGATAAGTATGTGGTATTGTGCTAGCACCTGCCTGTACCTCAAAACTTCTTTCAGATACAATACCAACAACAAATAATGGTCTTTCATGATCTTGGAAAATAGTTGTTGTAACACCCACATATCCACCACCACCAATAGTTTGAACAGCTGTATCTGTCGCTGAAACAAAGTTATGAGGATATTGATCACCAGGTGCAGATGCACCAACATTTACTCTAAATGTATTTGTTGTGACATTATCTACTGTTAAATATTGATTTGCTGCAGGGTCAGTTGCTCTTGGATAGGTTTTAGGTTGACTAGGATCTAATGTGCAAGTAAATGTGAATGAATCAGTTTCAAGAACCACAGCATCACCATTTACTAATCCGTGATCATTAAGTGTAATAACTAGATTACCATTTGATGTATCATATACTGCATCTGTTACTGAATTAATTTGATTACCATCCTCATCTTGACCAACTATATCTTTGGGGCATTTAAATTCAAGATTCTTCAATTTAACTGTAGTGGGTCTGTCTAATGCAAATCCATGAACATCATTTGTCGTTACTGTAATAATGCCTGATGTATTATCATATACAGCAGTTTGAATACCTAGATTGAATCCAGAAGATGTTCCAATTCCAACAATTCCTGTCAATTCACCAGATGCATTTTTCTCTGCTATTACCTTTGCACCTACTAATGGTGCATATCCTAATCCTGGTGTTGAACCTAATGATACAATTAGACCACCTCTTGGTATTTGATTTTGATTAATATCATCAGGAGACACAATAAATGAACCATCTGTTGATGTAATACCAGTAAATCTTATTGATGATATTCCAGCTATGGTATCTGCTACAATTTTATAATTGTTTTTACTAGAACTTGCAGTAAACGGTCTTTGATATACTCCATTAATGAATACAACACCGTTTCCTATCTGCACACCAGCAGATGTATTTGCCCCTCCTACCTTTAAAGTATAGTTTGTTGTAAGACCAGTAAAATTATCAGATATGTCATCAAATAGCATATTTGTTTCATAATCTTGTCTTGTAAATGTTCTTCCACTAAAATCTGCTTTTACAAAAGGTAATTCGGTATCTGTTTTTCTTGAACGTGTATTACCTTTAGGTGGACTGACAAAATGAACACTACTATCAACAATATTAAACGAACCTCTATGTACTCTAACCAAATCACCAACATCATGAGATGTAGCACCGATACCCAACACTCCCCTTTCGACTCTGACTGTTGGAACTGTTGATAAACCTTCTGATATGTTTTGTTGATCGTCTATTTTCCCGCTTCCATCAGATGTGCTTGAAAATCCAACTTCAATTATTTTCATAAATTCATCATTTATCTTTAATATATCAGATGTTGCGATTGAACCAATTCCACTGAGCGAGAATTGTGAAGTTCCAGTGCCAATACTAACATCTAATGTATGAGTTAAAGATGTGAATGTAACTGGTTGTTGTACAATACCATCTAATCCAATCATAGTTTTAGATAATTTTTTAGTCATATTCAACTTATGACGATTACCTGAACCCACACCAGTAAAGGTTATCGCAACACCAGATGTTATATCATCTCTTGTTGGGAATAATTGGAACTTGTTAATATCACTTAAAACTTTTACAAAAACAGTTGAGGGTAAAATATCTGTTGTTAGACCAACATTATTTACAGTTGAACCAATAGAAACTGGTGTGGCAGCAACACCCACAAAAGATGAACCAGGTGTATATTCTAATTCCTCATTTGTATTGAAGAAATGATTTGGTATTGTAAATGTACCTGTTGATTTTTCTAATCCAACACCATCGGGATTAAATGTTTTAGTGTAAATTGGTGTTCCTTCATGTTTTAATTCAAACTCTGTTTTATCAGCTCTCTTACCTTCTAAACCATCATATGCAGATAATAATACACTTTGTGTTACATTACCGTAAGATAAATTTAATGGATTATTGCTAAAATCTTGGTCAGTGTAAAATACTTGATTATATGCTTGAACTTTAACCTCATCAGTAATATCTGAATCAGGCACAAACGATATACTAATATCATCACCAACTATTGAAGAGGTAAATGAACCTATTCCTGAAGTTGAACCTAATGAAACATATGGATATTGCACAACTAAAATATCACTATCATCTCTAATTGCTGTAACTTGATGTATTGCAGAAGTTTGTCCAGCAGATACTTTAACTAGAGATTTAATTGAACTATCAATTGTTTTATCAATAGAAGCAAAACTAATTGGTGTTGCAGTTCCCTCGTTAAATGTAGATTCAAATCTTATACTCCTTTCAGTTTCTGAAGGTTGCCCTTGAGCTAAGAATCTATGAGTTCCAATACCAGCGGTTGTAGTTCCTAAACCAACTATACTTGATTTTGTGTTTATATTATTATTCCTATCATTTTCAATTTGCAATTTAACTAAACCGTTTTCCAATTTAGATGTTATAATTCCAACTTTATTTGTAGAAATTCCTATTACATCATCAGAATAAATTTGTGATAAAGATGTGTTAACACCATCAAAATCAAGTAAAATTTCATTATAATTATATTCTTTGGTTACTGTATCTTGCACAAATATATTTGCTTGCAATCCATTAAATTCATCTTTATCAAACTCAAAAATTGATGTGGTGCTGTTTGAATTAGCATCTACATTAGCACTTATTAAGTTGATGCTACCAATAACATTTGTGGTAGTTCCTAGTATATCAATATCATAAAAGGTTTTTAATATTTTGATATCATGATCTCTTGTAAATTTTTCAACAGGTTCAAATAACAGATTTACAGTGTCAGTATCTGTCGTTTCAGTTTTAAATTCACCTAATTTTAAATTACCATCAGTATTATCTTCTCCTACTCCAGCAGTATCACTTGTTTTTTCAAGTAGTATAACATCATCCTCAGTTGTTAAAACAATTATTTCACTTAATTGTGTATCAAATGTATCAGGATCTACTACTTGAATAAGATAATTTACAAATCTACCATTTACCGTATCAATAACACTATTATTTGCAGAAAAACCAACGCTTGAAAATCTACCACTAATATCATCATGCATTATCACTCTATTTGTTATGCATTTATTAAAGTTGGTTAATCTTCTTGTAGAGAAAAGAATAGATTTTGTTTTATTTTTTAATCTTTCATAATCTCTTACATAATCAAAATTATTAATTGCGTCTACACGATTATCATCACTTACAAGATCTAAAATAAAATTCCTTATAACTTCATTTGTTTTTGATGAACGAACATCTACTCGACTCTGTATGAATGTATCTGCAAAATTCTTTAATCCTGAAGGATGAACGATACTATTGACACTATTAGAAAATTGATCCCAAGTTATTGGACTTTTAACAGAATAAGATAAATTTTGATAGTAATCATTATCAGGTATAACTTGCACATCTTCATTTAACTTACCGATATTATTGATCCAACCATATTCCCTACGATTTGAAAAATCAATAGAAAAGAAACCTTTATCAGATTTAAGAGCAACCACCTCAGCTGAAACACCTGTTGTTCGACCTGTAATTCTATCCCCTATACTAATTAATTGCAATCCATCTAATTTTATGTAATCATCTCGTGTTTCAATAACTGATACATCAACTTTCTCGTCATTTAGTAATAATTTTTCATTTAATTGGAAAACACCTCTTTTCTGAACTGGCACTATATTTGGATATTTTTGTTTATTGATTATAGATGCAAATCCAGATTGAAATGTTACTGCAATTCCTGGATTTGTACTCAATCCTGCAACACTATACTTCACGATAACTTCAGTTCCGCCAGTATACTCTTCAACTTTAAAGAATTTAAAATTATAATCAGAAGAGTTAAATCCATCCCCTGATTCATCTACTCTCTGTATACCCTCAATAAATATTTCATCACCGACTGCAAATGGTTCAGGATTAAATCCGCTAAATGGAACTTGCATAAAACATTCTATCAAACCCTGTTGATTAATTCTTATAGAGTTGATACCTATTCCATTTGAATTGTTAATTGCAAATATTTGATGTGATGTAGAATCTAACCCATGAATAGGTGCTATCAAATTGATATCTGAAATTGTCTGGTTAGGACTTATAGCTAGTATTGAAGAATCATCTATAATTTGATTCGTAGATGGATTAAATAAGATTAAATCAGGTGGTGTGGTATAATCAGAACCACCATTAACAATTTCAATTTCAGAAATAGTATCTAAATTATCAATATTTAAAATTGAAGGTATAAAAACTTCAGGTTGTAGTGTTTTATCAGATGAATATTCATACCCTATATCAAGTATTCTTGTTTTTTTAACTCTACCGATATCGTTAGATCTAATCACTAAATTAGCATTTGTGCCCTCTTCAGATAATACAGTATTAAATTCTGGTAATTTTTTGTAATTATATCCTTTTGAAATAATATTTAATTTTTTAATACCACCTTTAACGTTTTTTGAACTTGTTGAATATTCAATTTTTTCACAATCTTCTTCATTATAAGTTAAAAATTCAGGTAATTTTGGTGAGAAGTTAAATGTCTCAGATGTAACTTCTGATATTTTATATTCACCATTATACACACTATCAAGGAAAATAATTTGGGAATAATTTTGCACATCGTTATCTGCTGTGCTGATAAAACCACCCTTAGTAATACCATAATATAATACTGATGGTGTTGAATTTGTAGGTTGTAAAGTTAATGTTGCACCTTCAGGATTAAAAATATCAGTCCCTAAACCAATAGTACCCGCTACACCAACATTAAATATTGATGAATCTTGAGAACTTAAAAATTCATTACTGCCATTTTGGTAAAATATTTTGAAATCAAATTCAGCAAGAGTGGTTGTTGATAATCCAAACTTAATTTTTGAATTTTTATAGACCTTAATTTGAGGGTTTATTGGTGATATAGTTTGCTCACTTCCACCTGTATTTGGAATTATTTCGATTAATCTTATTGGATTTGCAAATAAATCCTTATATGTCTCTGCTAATTGGAAATATCTACTATTAATTTTATTAATAAAATAAGATCCTGTGCCTAAACCAGCACTTCCTTCATAAAATACTTTATCACCAGTGTTAAATCCATGATCCTCTATATCAATTCTATTTGATTCAACATCAGCATTTGTAAATTTGATTGGATTAATTAATAATTTTTCAAATTCAGAATTATAATTTACTTCAATAGGCACAGTGGTTCCTATCCCAACTGTCAAATTTGGCACGACATTTATTTTAACAATATCACCATTTTGTAAATTATGTGTTGTTGTTTCAGCAGCAGCAACTTTTGTTGTTACTGTGCTTACAATTTTATCAACAGCACCAGTTACTTGATTGAATTTTGAGGATATATTATAAAGAAAAGTGGATAATCCTACAACAGCACTTGCATTTGAATTAAAATATAACCCATCACTTGTATTACCAACACTAACTGTAGAAAGACCAATATAATTTTCACTTTTTTTAATTACAAATAATTCAATTTCAGTGTCTAACGATCCATATGGTATCGCAAAGTTACCGTCAGTATCATTAGGATCACCAGTCATAGACACATTAATCTGTCGATTGGGCACAGGTGGAACTGTTAATATTACCTTTTGTCCAGTTTCAAAAGGATGATTTGGAAGATATATTTGCCTATTTGGTATTGAAACCGATTCAATAGTTTCACCAACTAGATAATCAGTGCTAATTCCAACTCCATCAGTACCAACTCCTATAGATTGAACTGAATTGAAATATACTACATCGTTCAATTGTGAATCAAATTTTTCAGTTTTTACTGGAATAGATATTATATTATTCAATAAATCAACGTTTGAACCAAAAGTATGACCCGCCCCGTTAATACGTCTTAATGAACGAATTATTTTTAAATCTTCGTAAACATTCAATACTTCGATAATTTCATCATTTAAAGCGTTACCAGAACCAACTCTAATACTACTACCTACTGAAATATTTTCTGGCAATTGATTAACAAAAATATCTTCAACTACACTACTTAACCCAACAATACTCATGCTTTTTGCTAAAGCAACACGAGATGTGGTAACACCTACTTTAAATGAATCTGTTAGATTTTGTATTGATGTGCTTAGACCAGAAACAAAGACAAAATCTTGATCATTTAGTTCAATAAAAGGTTTATAATTTCCTATGACAGTATTCTGATTTTGTCTAGTAAATACTAAATCTTCAAATCTATCTAATGTAGTTTCAATACTAGAAACTCCCAATCCAACTATTTCACCAACTTCAGCACTAAAACCTTGACCATTTGTGCCCGTTTCATTAAAAGAAGTAAGATCACCAACTTTATAATTTTGACCTGGATTTAATATCTCAATATTATCAATTTCACCCTTTAAAACTGATAACACCTCTGCTGATTGTAAAGAATTTTCATATGATTCAATTAAGAAATCATTATCAGCAAATCTTTCTCCAACATTATAAGGATAAGTATTTCTTTTTAAATTTGAATTATTGAAATCAAAATCTTGATTTAAATTTAGATTATTTTCAGTTAAAGATGATCTAAATGTTCTTCCTATAAAATAAGGATAAACACCATCAATTTCACCATTATTATCTAATTCAATAGTAGCAAAGTATGCATAAATTCCATTTGGAAAATCAGGTGTTTTACAGAATCTTCCATTATGAATATCTAAATCACCAGAGTTATCAAAAATAAAATCGTCAATAAACATTCCATCGGCAAATCCAACTGGTCTATTTTCAACTAGGTTAATATCTTTACTATATGAAGACTCTAAAAGTTTTAATTCTGAATTGATATCATCAGGATCGCTGTAACCAGTTGGTCCATAAATTGGATTTCCATCATATGCCCATCCTATAATAGGAGAATGTTTTTGTGGTTTTTCATTTATTAATTCAAAATCACCATTTTCTAAATTGCTTAATAATGATTCATTACAACTAAGCACATTATAACTTAAATAATCATCTCTTGTAATTAATGATGTAGATTTTTCTCTAAAATGTTTATTTAATTTTAAAATTCTTATAGACGAATCAAAATTAGCATTTATTCCCCTTGTAACTACATCAGCAGTTGTAGTTGCTTGGTCGTATCCTATGCCACTGCTGATGACTATAGCATCTATTAACCTACCTTCTGATATTATGGGCCTTACAATCGCTCCTTCACCTGTTCCAGAGGAATTAATTATTATGTCTGGAATAGAGTTATATTCCATTCCCTGATCTAATACTGCTACATCAACTACTTTACCATTTTCAATTATTGGTTTCACACCTCCTAATCTACCATTTAAGATATCAACTTTTGGATTAGAAAGATTATTTACAATTGTAGATCCATAATCTGAACCTTCCTCATATAGATAAGCACCAGTAAATGAACCTGTAATTATGGGAGTTACATTAAAAGAACCAGTAACATTACCATTATAAACAACTTCAATATTAACTTTGATATCTGGATAATTAAATGTTTGATACCCTGTTCCAGTAGAATTTAAACCAACAAATTTACCTCTTTCAAAATCAACCCTTGAAGTACCACCTACTCCTGCATTTGCAAGTCTAAATGAATTATCATCTATTTTCATTACATGGTAGGATAATGTGGTATCTAATCCTTGAATCGCTTTTGGTATTGTAGAACCAATACCAACTGTTGGTGAGTAATTAACTAAATCACCATTTTTGAATCCATGATTATTAAAATTAATAGTATCATAAGAGGTTGATATACCGCTTGGTTTTACATGTAATTTACGATGTTGATATCCACTACCAGAATTTAATACATTAATACTTGTTATAGTATTTTTTGATTCTGTTCTAAAGGAATGATTACCTGTTGCAGAAGAATCTGTTGCTAAACCTACTGTATTAATTCCAGCAATACCTGCTAATGCGTCATTTTTCTTATTAAAAATTCTGATGGTTGTTGGATTAACAACTCGCACAAAATATGGATCTGAATTACCCAGTGAACCTGTGATCTCAAATATTGGACTATATGCACTACCAATTCCAAGAGAACTATTACCATTATTTTGATAATAAACTAACTGACCATCCTCTAATTTATGTGGATCATTAAAGGTAATTGTTTCATTAACAATATCAACACCACCACCAAATTCTATTTTTCTACTATTAAAAAATACCTCTCTATATCTCGCACCAACATTTGCTTCTAATTCACAACCTTCACCATTTAATCCTGTTAATGATATACTTTTAACTGATTTTATATCAAAATCCTGTGGGTCAATTAATACTTCTCTAACTGAACCACTTAATATTGGTTCAGCAAAAGCACTTGAAGCAGAACCAACAGTATGAGCAATACCTGGTTCTATGAGTAACTTGGGAGGATTAACTATATCGTAATTCTCTCCAGCATTTATTAAATTTATTGAAGTTAAATTTCCATAAATCACAGAATCTTCAGATAAAGGAGACCTTATCTCTACACCATTAGTTAATAATCCAATATCACCTATAGTTTTATCATTTGTAGATTTATCAATTAAATTTTGTGATAATGGGAATTTTCTAAAAATCTTATTTGCACTTATTTTCTTATTATGATGCCTTAATAAAGTGAAAGTATGTTCATCTTTTGTTGATATACCTAGACCAACCTTTACAGTGCTAGCACTTCCTATTTGTCCTCTTGAAGCGTAAAGAGCTATTTTTGTAATATTTGTGTTAGATGGTGCTGGTTGTGGATCAACATAATAAATCTGACCGTCATTTAAACCTGTTATCAATTCACCTAGACTAGGTGTGGTAGTTGTGCTAGGATCTTTAATAGAATTGTAAACAACAGCATCTCCCTCTATAAATTTAATATCTCTAATTGGATCAAAATGAAATTGTAATATACTATACAAACCAGTTATTGGATCTTGACTACTTGGATCAAATGGAAAGTTATCAGTGGTATTAGCCATTCCAACTATTGTTTCTTTAATAACATCATCATCTATATCAAATTTTGGAAGTGAATTGGATGCAACATATCCATCAGTATCACCGTCAACATACACGTTCAAAACATTTGAGATAATTGATTCATTACCTTCTCTTATTTCTACCTCTGAACTGGTTGCTTTATCTACAACTCTACGAATATCATACTTCTCGGTATCTACAGGAGTAAAATTTGGATTTTCTGCAAATTCAAATTGCTTTGAGTTTAATATATTTTTAACAATTAAAGAGTCAATAACTGTTTGTTCACTTCTTCTTAAAATATTAAATTTGTCACCCACTCTAATAGATGACTTATCAATTAAAGTGTTTAAAGTTACAATTGAATCTTTTATACTTTCAGTTTGAAATCTTGAACTGGTATTGTATATCCATGAGTTAGCAAATATTTCTTTATAATTTTTTCCCTCATTACGTATTTTTACACCCAAATTCTTTACACCTATATTTTCACCCTCATCAATTAAATTAACACGATCATCTACTATTAATTGATCTAAAACTCCTGTAACTCTTAATTCAATTTTTTTAGATAAATCCCCATCTTCATATCCAAAAATAAAATCATTTGAACGAACATCATCAGTTATTTCAATTGGATGACTAATACCTGTGCACCCAAAGAATTGATTAACTGATTTAGATGTATAGTTAATTGTGTTATTACCGCTAATTATTATCCCTGTCTTTGCAAATCCTACTGTTGAGTCAACTGATATTACAGAATCACTTGTTGACACTCCTGAGATAACTTTTGTGTATGGATTAACCTCAAATACTCCCTTTATTAAGTCTCTATCACTATAACCTACAAATAGAGATATACGATAATATGATTTTCCCCTCTCATTTAATATTTCTACCTCAGATACTGAAGCGTTTGTTTTTAGATCATCACTTTTGTAAATTGTCTGACCAATTAATTTTTGTGGATCTGCATCTGGGGTTATCAAATCAGCGATTATAACTTCTCTTCTTATAAATTCTGCACCAGATGGTTTGATTAAATTTCTTTCAAGATCAAGTATTGTAGAATCAACACCATACAATACCTTGAATAATATCTTTATTGACTCTTCAATTCCTTTTGATTGGTAAAAAGAACGTGCAAACTTAACAAAATTACCGACATCCAAATCAGATGTAAATTTAGTATCTTCAAAACCTGGTAAAAACGTTTTCTTTAATTTTTTATAAAATTCTTGTATGAATAATACTGATAGATTTTGAACAGTAGAACCACTTATATGATTATCTGCCCTTGTTTCTTCAAAATTAACTTTTTCCTTATTGACATCTAATAGAGAAGATGATACTCCTACATTATATCCTGTGATACCACTGAATCCACGTATACAACCAGTAAAGAAAAATCTTTCTCTAAAAAAAGCAAATTTGCCTGTTGTAGGATTATTTTCGGTTGGATTTAAAGTTGTGGTAATGACGTTATCAACAGTTATTTTATCGTCTTCAATTTTAGCGACTCTAGTTCCTTTTGGAACATTTATAAATTCATTATCGCTTAAATGAGGTGGTGGTGTTATTAATTCTACAATATCATTGACTTTGATATCTAGACCCTTGGTAGGTAAATTTAAGACTTTACTGGATTTAGATGTAAAATTAGCGTTCACAGAGCTAGATTTTAACTCTACTGTTTTTTCTTTACCAGTATAAGTGATAATTTCATCATTAATTTTTAATAGACCATATTCATCAGGGTATCCCTTTGAATTTTCGACTTCTATCGTTTTATCAGTTGATGCAATACCAGTAACTGTGCTGGTTTTTCCAGTAACAACTTCTGGTACAAGATTATCACTTTTTAAATATTGATCTAAATTACTAATTAAATCAGTTGGACCTCCCTGAAATTCTTGAGAGATATAGTATTGTTTTAAAAATTCAACAGCATTAGGAAAATCACTAGTGACAAACTCTGGTAAGTGATTTTCAACTATTGTGTTGAT
>TARA_R100000231_G_scaffold39691_1_pt1 | contig 15242 bp, 31 predicted proteins | sample TARA_R100000231 | Tara Oceans TARA_R100000231 (sample SAMEA2620565) | marine metagenome | biome: marine biome (ENVO:00000447); feature: surface water layer (ENVO:00002042); material: "saline water (ENVO:00002010), including plankton (ENVO:xxxxxxxx)" | depth 5 m | reverse complement strand
ATCTCCAATACTTCTTGGTATAAAAGATAACACAGGTTTTGGAAATAATGCAGAAGAATTAAGAACAGCATCTGTTTTAATGGACAATATTGTTATTAGACCATTTCAAACAATGTTAATAAACGCATTTAAAGAATTACTGTCACTAAACGGTATAAATTTAAACTTATACTTTACTACTTTACAGCCTATAGAGTTTACAGAACTTGAAAATATAGAGACTAAGATAAAAAGAGAAGAAGAAACAGGAGAAAAGCTGTCTAGTCAAGAAAAAGTTGATTTTACTGATGAAGAAGGTGATGATTTATTATCTCAACTAGAGGATTTTGCTGAAAAAGTAGATGAAAATGACTGGGAGCTTGTTCATACTGAAAAAGTAGAAGACACAGAGAAAGAATTTGACTTTACAACTTTATCTATGCCTAATGAAGATGACGCTAAACCTAATAAGGTCTCTTCACAAGACAATAGTGGTTATAAAATTAGATATTCTTATGGTCCAATCAAAAAATCACCTACTAGCAGAAGATTTTGTCAAAAAATGGAGATTTTAAGTGAAAGAAAGCTAGTATTTAGAAAAGAAGATATAACATTGATGTCTTTTAGAGGTGTAAACAAAGAACTAGGTCATAAAGGTCAAAATTATAGTTTATTCAAGTATAAAGGTGGTGTAAATTGTCAACATTACTGGGAAATGAAGGTTTATAAGAAAAAAGTATCAGAAGATAACTTAGTTAACGAATCTGAAGCGATAAATGACGGAATGAAAGAACCTAAAAACCCTAGTGAAGTTTCTATAGCACCTAAAGATATGCCAAATAGAGGACATCACCCAAATTATAAAAAATGAAAGCATTATTTATCACACTTGACGAATTAAAAAGAAAATCTATAATAGATGGAAATGTAGATACTGATAAACTCATACAGTTTGTTGAAGTAGCTCAAGACACTATTATACAAAATTATTTAGGTGGTAAATTATATACCACTTTGCAAAGTCAAGTTATAAATAATAATTTGACAACTGTAAATCAAACTTTAATAAATACTTATATAAAACCAATGCTTATATGGTACACACAAGCAACATATATTCCTTATGCTGCATATCAAATTAGTAATGGTGGAATCTATAAACATAACAGCGAAAATGCAACTTCTGTATCTCAATCAGAGATTACTCAACTAAGTAAACACGCTACAGAAACAGCAGACTTTTATGCTAAAAGATTTTTAGATTATATGGATGAAAATTCAAACTTATATCCAGACTATACGGCTAGTCAGGATGGAGGTATGTATCCATTCAGAGATGTTAATTTTACTAACTGGGTTCTATGATAAAAAAAACACAAACATATAAACCAAAAAAAGAAAACGAAATTAAATTAAGTAGTTATTTAAAAAAGATTAAAGATGTCATTCGGTTCAATATACGAAGTTAGCTGGTTTGGGAACACTAATGAAGCAAATGGATGGGGTATAATTTACCCATTTGATGCAGATGGTTCATTCTTAAGAGTTGACTCAACGTTAGAAACAGTAGATGACACGAGCATAACAGTAGATAAAACTATATATTAAAATTTAAATTATGGCAAAACAAGCAATAGGAATTGGTTCTTCAGCAAATGATGGTACAGGAGACCCATTGAGAACTGCAATGGACAAAACAAATGACAACTTCAATGAGGTGTACGCACTTTTTGGAAATGGGTCAACACTTGCAATAAGTGGAGATGCAACTGTATCAGCAGGGGCTTTAACAATAGCAAGTAGTGCTGTAGAAACTACTATGCTTAACGATATAAAAATTAATGACAGTACAAATATTGTCTATACTAATATTGCAGTAACAGTTGTTAATCCTGGTTCAGGAAATAAGTATTATTATGACGGTGGTTTACAAGCAATAACATTATCAAAAGGACAAACGTACAGGTTTGACCAAAGTGATAGTTCAAACGCAACACATCCATTAAGGTTTAGTACAACTTCTGATGGTACGCATGGTGGAGGTTCAGAATATACTACTGGTGTGACAACTAATGGTACACCTGGAAGTGCTGGTGCATATACACAGATAATAACAGAGCAAGACACACCAACATTATATACTTATTGTACATCTCATAGTGGTATGGGTAACACAGTAAGTTATGGTGCTTCATTAGACTCAAGAGGTTTAGTTTCGCAAATTGGTTTAGATACTAATGATTACATAAATGTTCAGTCTGACCAAATAAACTTCTTTATTGACGGTAGTGAAGATATGAGATTACAAGATACAGGAACATTACAAGTTGAAGGTGATGTAGTTGCTTTTTCTACTGTAATATCTTCTGATGAAAAATTAAAAGATAATGTAGAAACTATTGATGGTGCATTAGAAAAAGTAAAACAAATAAAAGGAGTAACATTTAAATATAAATCAAATGATAGAAATAGTGGTGGTATAATAGCTCAAGATGTTGAAAAAGTTATGCCTTCATTAATTCAAAAACAAAAGACATTAGATGGAACAGACACATTTAAAACGGTAGATTATAACGGATTGACTGGTCTTTTAATAGAAGCAGTAAAAGAATTGTCTGACAGATTAGATAAATGTGAAAATTGTAAAAACGATTAATTATGGCTTTAGTAGGAACAGTAAAATTTTATAGATACGAACCTGATTTAGAAAATGGTGAAACAAGTTTAGTAACCTATCCAGAGGATATACCTGAAACACACCCCAATTATGATAAAAGGGGAACTGAAGAAGAAGTAACAACATATCCAGATATTAGAGTGTTAGATAATGAAATTGAAGATGCTTATGTAATTATCAAAATGTGTGCAATGCACTTGCAAGGTGATAATGCAGGTAGCCACAACAACAAACATTTTAACGTTTTTTATAGAGTAAATATTTACGAAAGTTTTGAAGCAAGACAAGAAGATATTTACGAAAATGTTTTAATGGAAGTAGATATTGACCCTATTCATTATGACGATATAGATGTAGAAGATTGGGGAACTAAGAGTTTATTATCATATTGTTATGAACACTTAAAAACACAAGAGGGTTACGAAGATTTAGTTAACGATTAAAATAAATAATTATGCCAGTACCAGCGTCAGGACCTTTACAATTAAGAGGTGATATAGCTTTAGAAGTTAACGGAAGTGCAACAGGAACAGATGTTTCATTAGGTGCATTGTCAAATACAGCAGGTTTTACTGAACCTGATGCAATGTCAGATTTTTATGACTTTTCAATGGTATCAGCACCAACTGTTCAGACGGATGCAGCTTCAAGTGTAACTGCTAGTAGTTTTACAGCAAATGGAAATGCAACTAATGATAATGGTGCTAGTATAACTGATAGAGGTTTCTATATAGGTACAGATTCTAATTACGCTAACAACACAAAAACAAGTGTTGGTGGTAGTGGTACAGGTACTTTTTTACTAGCTAAGACTGGTTTAGTTTTTAACACAACATATTATATTACTGCTTATGCAACAAATTCAGAGGGTGAGGGTAGAGGTGCAACAATAACACAAAATACATCAAACGCATCACCACCTACCATAACAACAGAAGCTATTACTAGCGTTAGCTATACAAGTATGACAGGTAATGCTGACCTTACAGCTGATGGTGGTGCTACTGTAACACAAAGAGGATTTTATTATGGAACAAGTTCAAGTTATGCAAGTAATACTAAACTTAACTTGGGCGGTGGTGTTGTAAATCCTTTTTCTTATAGTTTTGGTAGTTTAAGTACAAATACAACCTATTATGTTACAGCTTATGCTATAAATGCTGCTGGTGAAAGTGTAGGTGCAACTGTAAATGCACAAACATTAACACCTGCTAGTTACAATTTTATCAATTCAAATACAAGATATTTTAGTGGTCCTGATAAAGAAAGCTATTCTCATTGTATAGGTAATTCTAGTACATCTGCAAGTGGTTCATTTAATTGGCAATATAATCACGCAAGTTATGGTTGGACTAATATTAGTTCAGCTAGTAGAAGTTTAAGTGGTACTAAGTGTGGTCAGTCAGACCCAGGTACAGTAACTGTATATATAAAAGGTGCAAAAAGAACAGATGCTACTAATAGAACAGATTTAAGAGCATTGATGTCGCAAAGTATAAACTCTCATTGGACACCATATTATAGAATTTGTGGTATTACACAAGATATGCCTGCATTATCTACAAGTGGATGTAATCCTGGTAGTACAGGAACAAGTGGACACACAAATAGCAGTTGTAGTTGGAGGGCAAGATATGGAGGTATTTATACATCTTGTTGGGCAGCAGCTGATGGTGGTGGTTTTTATGGTGCATATTTTATTGAATTTACTGATACTACACCAAACCCTGGTCATAGTTCAAGTTTTAACAAATACATATTAACTTATTGTTAAGATGAAACAAATATTACAAATATTAGAAGGCTGGACAAATGTTTTAAAAGATGAATTAGAAATACTTGACGAAGAAACGCAAAAATTATCTTTAAGTAGATTAAAAATTTGTGATAGTTGTATGTTAAGAAGTGGCATTTTGTGTGCTACTAATAGGAGAGGTAAAAATATAAAAACAGGACAAATGTCAAGTGGTTGTGGTTGTGTTCTTATAGCCAAAACAAAAGTAAAGGAAGCTGAATGTCCTTTAGGTAAATGGTAAAAAAATGGCAGATTTAGATTTAGAAGAAATAAAGAAAAAGAAGTTTAACATAAGTGTTGAAAACTTAATTACAATAGGAATGGTAATTGTAACTGTTACTGGTATGTGGTATTCTCTTCAGGGAGATATAGAGGAAGCTAAAAAACTTCCTGAACCAGAGGTTTCAAGAACAGAGTATGACCTAAAAGACCAACTAATTAGAGAAACAATAATTAATACTCAAGAGAAAGTACAGGAAAATGGAGAGAAGTTAGAAGACATTGACCAGAAATTATTTGAGATTATAAAAGAAAAAAGATGAGATTAATAGTATTAGCTTTATTGATTAGTTGTTTTAGTTATGGTCAAGATATAACTACAGTTCATTTTAATTATAAATGGAACGAAAATAATAGTTATGACAGATTAAATAGGTTAAAAGACACAAAAGTACAATATGCTTTTGTAGAAGACCAAAGTGATATTATTAAAAAATCAATAAAATCTGTACCAACTATTGTAATTTATAACAACTCAAAACCAGTTGCTAGATTTGAAGCTGGTTTAACTATGAGAATAAGTGTTTCACTAGATAGCATACAAGCTATCATAAATAAATATAAAAGATAATGCAAGGGTTTGAACCAACATTGTTAGGAGTTGCAGTTTATGTTATAACAATAGCTCAAATAAACGAAGCACTACAAGCACTTCTAATTATTGCAACGTTGGTTTACACAGTAATTAAAATTATACAATTACTAGAAAAAAAATAAGTTATGGTAAGAATATTTCAATGGTTAGCGATACAATTTAAAAACTTTAATAATTGGTTCAAGTCAAAATGGAATCATATAATTAGTAAATTATTGTTTAAGTAAATCTTAAACATAGTACGTCATTAAACACAGTATGTTAGACACAATACTCAAAATATTAGGAGTAGGTAAAAAAGGCAATATGAGTGGTTTAGGAGGAGAAATTAGAGAGCTTCTTAAAGGTAAAGAGATAGACCCTCAAAAGCTTATAGAACTACAAGGAGAGATTAATAAAATTGAAGCTCAACACAGAACTATATTTGTAGCTGGTTGGAGACCTTTTGTTGGATGGGTTTGTGGTGTAGCTTTAGCTTACAATTTTATATTAAGAGATTTATTGTTATGGTTTATAGGACCAGAGCAAGTACCTCCAGCTTTACAGATGGAACACTTAATGACAGTACTTATAGGTATGCTAGGTCTAGGTGGTATGAGAACTTTTGAGAAATTTAAAGATAAAACTAAGTAATGCCTAGAAAGGTTATATCAACTTATATCTTTAAACCAAAGAAAAAAAGAAGAGGAGTACATTCTAAAAATGCTTCTAAAAGTCAGACAGGATATAAAAAAAAATATAGAGGGCAAGGTAGAAAAAGATGAGTCCAAGACAATTTGAAATTTACACACAAGTTTGGGCAGACTTTATTACAGGTATAGATTTAAAAAATGTAAAGCTATCTATAAGATATGAAAGCAGTATTGAAGATTATGAATCTGCTTCTGCTAGATTACTAGCACTAAATGAATATATGTATTACAAGGACGTGATTAGGAAATTATTAAAAGAAAAGAAAGAAAAATGATAAAAAGAAAGAAAAGAAAAAGCCCTAGTAGAAAAAGAAAATATTAAAGTTACCTGGACCAACAATATTCCTATTGAAGTTTAGTAACTTTTTTCGTAGATTTACGACTACGTTAACGCAAATATATAAAAAAAATGGAATTAAGATATTTTAAATACGAAGAGTTTGATTCGCCTGACTATCCAGGAAGTGGAGAAAAGTTTATGGACAGAGAGTTCTTAGACTGCTTAGATGAAGCTAGAGATATTGCAGGTGTACAATTTAAAATTACTTCAGGTTATAGAACTCCAGCACATAACAAAAAAGTAGGTGGAGTCACAACAAGCTCACATTTAATTGGTAGAGCAGCAGACATACATTGTACACATACTGGTAAAAGGTTAAAAATAATTGAAGCATTATCTATGGTAGGATTTCAAAGGTTTGGTATAGCTAAAACATTTATTCACGTAGATAATGATGACCAAAAAAAACCTGCGATTTGGTTATATTAAATTTTTTTGTATATATTTGTTAAAACTTTAATTATGAATATAACAGATAAATTACTTAAAATTACCACAGAACTTAAAGCACCTAAGAATCAATTCAACAAATTTGGTGGCTATAAGTATAGAAGTGCTGAAGATATTTTAGAAGCACTTAAACCACATCTTAAGAAATACAAATGTGTTTTAAAGATGCACGATACTTTAAATATCGTAGGGGATTATCCTTATGTTGAAGCAACTGCTAAATTAGTAGATTGCGAGGAACCTAATATGCAAATAGAATCATCTGCACAAGCCATTATAGACTTCAACGCAAAAGGTATGCAACATCCACAAAGAACTGGTGCTGCATCTTCTTACGCAAAAAAGTATGCAATAGGTAATTTGTTTCTTTTAGATGACACGCAGGATTCTGACGCTACAAATACACATGATAAAACTGAACTTAAAACAAAGCCTATACTTATGGCAAACTCAAAAGCTTTTGTTGAAGCTGCGAAGTTTGTAAAAGATAAAAAAGGAACAGTTCAAGACATTATGAAAAAGTATAGAATTACAAAAGAAGTAGAAGAAGCATTATTACAAATAAATTAATATGAGTGCATTAGGACAAATAAGCATTAAGACAAAAGATGGTATGTATAAAAACTATACTATCTCTATAAATGACGATACAAACGAGTATGGTCAGAACCTCAAAATGTATGAGGAACAAACGAAAGAAGACCGTGAAGCTGGTGTAAAAAAGAATTACGTTGGCAACGGTAAAATCTTCTGGACTGACGGTAAAATATCTGTAGCTGATAAGGTTGACAGAGAAACCACAAAGACGAGTTCTGATGTGGATTTACCGTTTTAATTTTTTTTCATTAATTGGTTTATGTTAAGGGGTGCTTCGGCACCCTTTTTATTATGAGTAAAGAAGAAATAATATTAGAAAGACTTTGTGCTTGGTTTGCCTTGCAAATGTTTGAATTACATCAAGACAATATAGAAAAATTAAGTTCTTTATTTGTAGAATGGAAAATACTTCGTAAGTTAGAAAGTATTCTTGATACAGATTCAAAATATTATTATGAAATGTTAGACGCAAATGTTTTTGCTCATGACATAATAAACCAAAATAAAATGAAAAAACCTGGAGAGGTTGCTAAGAGCATGAAACTTCTTATAAATGAGCTTATAAAACATAAAATAGAAGATGAAAAAAATACAAACAAAAATCAATTATGAAGATAAATACGAAAAAATATTACGACAAAGTTACGTTGACCCACAAGAAAAGATTGAATATCCTCCAATCGCTATCTCAAAGGGTAACACAGGTGGAAAAAATCCTATCCCTTTACCAATAGGAACTTATGGAAATTTTAGTTTTATATCTGCTGCACCAAAAAGTAAGAAGACATTTTTAGTTTCTTTACTTGCAGCATCTTATATGGGCTGTAGTAAAAAATACACTAAAGACTTATTAGGTGTAAAAAAGAATAAGAAGCTTATACACTATGATACAGAGCAGGGTAGATTTCACGCACAAAGAACATTCAACAGAGTAACAAGAATGTGTGAAAACACCGAGGATTATTTTACTTATGCTTTACGAGAATATTCAGCATTTGAAAGATTAGATTTTATTAACTGGCATTTGTACCAGATAGAAAATCCTGGGCTTATTATTATAGACGGTATTGCAGATTTAATTTTAGATAGTAATGACTTAGTTCAATCTAACAAATTGATACAACATTTAATGAGGTGGACACAAGACTTAAACATCCACATAATAACTGTTATACATTCTAATTTTAACAGTGATAAAGCTACTGGTCATTTAGGGTCTTTTATGGAAAAGAAAACAGAAACACAAATCAGTTTAGATTTATCTTCTGAAGATAGAGATTTGGCTGTTGTCAAATGTAGAAGGTCAAGAGGTTATCCATTTGAATCTTTTGCTTTTAGGGTAGAGTCAGACGGACTACCTTACATACAAGACTCAATACCTTCTAATATAAACAAAGAATCATTTTTAAATATATGATATTAACGTTTGAATTAAATTTAAGACCACTTGCTCATCAGTCATTTAAGATAGGTAGAAATGGTATTAAGTACAAACCAAAGAAAGTTACTGATTATCAGAAATATGTCAGAGACCTAGTAGGTAAACAGTTGCCTTCTGATTTCAACATAATACCTTCTGGTACTCCTATCGTAGTAAATTATATAGAATACTCTTATGCTTATCCAAAGAGTTTAGCTAAAAAAAGAAGACTGCCTAAAGTTCCTAAAGTTACAAAGCCAGATTTACAAGATAACTTAAATAAAGCTTTCTTTGATTCTTTAGAGGGTTTTATATATGAACAAGACCAGAACATAGTAGAGATAAAAAACATGGTTAAATATTTTGGACCAGAAGACAAAATAAAAGTACAATTTGAATACTAATGAACATACAATTTGAATTTATAAAAGGATTTATGGTTGGCATAGACTATGTTGACGATATTGAAATACCACAGATTAATTCTACAGCAGAATTAATTAGGATTAGTTTAGGTATATTTTGGATAAATATTTTTATCTTTAAAGATGCTTGAACTATTATCTAAGAATCATAAAACATGGATTGCAATGGGAATGTCTATTGGAATACCAAAACATTTAGTGGGAGACTTTGTCCACGAAATGTACTTGAGACTAGATAAATACATGAAAGAACCAAAAAAAATTATGTATAACAATACGGAGGTAAATAAATTTTATATTTATGTAACTTTGAAAAACCTCTGGAATGATTATAATAAAGCTAAAGGTAAACATAAAATAATTAGACTAGATGATTATGAGGTTACTTATGAGGTTGTTGACCCTAAAGATGATTACTATGATACAGAAAAGCATAAAGCAGAACAAAAAATAATAGACAAAATAAAATATGAAGTTGATGAATGGGAGCATTGGTACGATAGGAAATTATTTAAAATATATTATGAGACAGATATAAGCATGAGAAAACTTGCAAAAGAAACTCATATTAGCGTTACATCTATATTCAATAGTTGTAAAAATTACAAAGATATAATCAAGTCTAAATTTGGTGAAGACTTTGAGGATTATCTAAACGGAGATTTTCACTTAATAAAAAATAACAATGAATAAAATACCACCACAACCAAAAGATAAAAGAACTAAAAAATATAAAGAGTGGGTTGCCAAGTATGGTAATCAGTCTAAAGGTCTTGGAGATACTGTTGAGAAAATTACTAAAGCTACTGGAATAAAAAAAGTAGTTGATACTGTATTTGACGCACTTGGAAAAGATTGTGGATGTGATAAAAGAAAAGAGATATTAAATAAAATGTTTCCTTACAATAAACCTAATTGTTTATTAGAAGGTCAATATAATTATCTAGGTGAGTTCTTTGCAAGAAACACTAACGTAGTAAGACCTTCAGAACAAAGAGATTTGTTAAACATATATAATTATGTATTTAACACTAATGATAAAACAACGAGTTGTGGAAGTTGTTTTGCAACTAAAGTAAATAAGCTTAAAGAGGTTTACAATAAGTATGAGCAGCCTAATTAAAAATAGCGATAGAGTTAGACAGGTTTTAGATTTTACTGGTGTACAGAATGGTAAAATGCACCCTTCTGACATAGACGCTGTATTAGAGTTTGACAATAAATATCTAATACTTATGGAAGTAAAATATGATGATTCATATATTCCTGTTGGTCAAAGAATGTTACTAGAAAGATTAGCTGAAGCTTGGGTGGCTGCTGGTAAAGACGCTGTAATTTTAAAAGTATCTCATAACTTTGAAGACGATAAAAAAGATATACCACTAGACAAATGTGAGGTAACTTATATTTGGGATAGAGTTAAGAAGTGGAAACAATTAGATAAATCCGTAAACTTAATAACTGTTATAAATAAGTTAGGCGAGTTCTGGAAATGTAAAAAGTGTAAATTTTGATAAAGAAAAGTAAACATCAGATTAGAAAAGAAATGCCTGTATATTCAGGTGTTCTTAATTATTTTCCTCTGGCTATAAAATATATATCTAAAGTCAGTTACTTGGGAAATGAACAGCATAATCCTGGTCAACCTCTACATTGGGATAGAGATAAGTCGCAGGATGAGTTGGATGCTTTAGCAAGACATTTGCTTGAAGCAGGGACATTAGACGAAGACGGTTTGTATCATGATGCTAAGATTGCTTGGAGAGCTTTAGCTAATTTACAGAAGTTGTTGGAACAGAAATAATTGGATTGTTTAATACTAGATATAATTATGAATGAACAAATAACATTATTAGACGGAACATCTTGGTATAAGGATGACATCTTATCGAGAATGTATGATGATAAATTTTATTATGATTATTTAGGAGAGGTTGCATTGTCTTCATCATCTGCTAAAAAAATGCTTACATCACCAAAACAATTTGCAAATAAACAAAGTATTGGTAATTTACCAGCTATCAGAGACGGCAAACTATTTCACATGATGGTTTTAGAGGAACATAAAATAGATGACAATTATATTTTTATTGATAGTTCAACTAGAACTACTAATAAATTTAAGGAATTAGCTGGAGCAAATCCACACAAAGAAGTAATCCTGACAAAAGAGTACAACGCACTAAAAGATTTACAGTCAAGCTTAAACAAAAACATAGAAGTAAGCGAGATGCTTAGAGGTGGTAAATCAGAGGTTCCACAAATATCAAACATATTTGGTTATCCGTTTCGTGGTAAAGCTGACTACTTTAAAGAAGATACTGTTATAGATTTAAAGACTACTTCTAAGCTTGATAATTGGCTGTGGACTGCAAAAAACGTTTGGCACTATGACTTGCAATGTTATATATACACTAAGCTTTTTAACGTACAAAACTTCTATTTTGTGGTTATAGAGAAAGGAACAGGTGAGATAGGAATATTTGACATAAGTAAAGAATCAATGGAGAAAGCAGGTTATAAACTTAAAAAGGTTTGTAAATTATATGAAGAGTATTTCATCAGAAAAATAAAAGACCCAAATGAATACGTTACAAGAGGTACACTATGACGAGTATCAAGAAAGAATAGAAAATGCTTACTATTTAACTCTGGTAGATATTTTAATGGGTGTACCAGAGAGTGAAATAGTTTTAGATATAAATGATTACATTGAATCTGAAATGTATGAAAATTGTGCAGGAATAGAAAAAGCTATAAATTTTGCTAAAGACAAGACTTATAGTGAAATACAAAGAGAGGTTTTATTATTAAAAGATAAGTATGAATAAAATAACATTAGAATCTATTGTTGAAAAAGTAAATAGACATCTTGACATTGACATTAGAAAAAAGAATAGAGTTAGAGAGTATGTTTATGGTAGAGTAATATACTATAAATTAGCCAGAGACTTAACTCAACATACACTAAAAAAAATAGGTAAAGAAGTTTTCAAGGACCATGCTTCAGTAAACGTTGGCCTTAAAAACTTTGAGTCAATGCTTTTCTATAAAGATAATTTCTATGCTACATATTTAGAAATTAAAGCTGATTATGATAATCATGTTATGTCTGATTCCTACATAAAGAATCCAGACACTTATTGGAAAAGAAAATATTATGCGTTGAAAAGAGAGATTTCGTTGTTGAAGGATGAGAAGAAGGTCACCTAAAGAAATAGATGAATATAAAAAGAAATGGAACTTACATCCATATAATACAAGATACAATCAAAGCCATGCTAAATGGTGCATTGATAATGGCTATCGGATTTATAGGGAACCTATTGGCTCTTGTACTCCTCTTTGTAATAAATTTAAAATCATTGTGGAGAAAGACGGAATTAAAAAAAGTGGTACTAAAATATATGGAAGAAAAGAAATAAGTGATGCAATATGGGATGCAATTAGTTATATATATATAAACTATGGGGAGAAAACCTAAACAATATAAATATGTCAAAGAAAATGATGGACGAAGAAACAATGGAAGAAAACAAGGCGTTAGAAACGTGCCTGTTGTACGACCAACATCTTCTGCTGCTCTTAATGATGCCAAACGTAAAAGAGTCGGAATCTATGCACTCAACGCAATGGCAAAAGTATTTGGAAGTGAAGAAGAAGCTTGGGAATCATTAGCAGAACAAGCTAAACAATCTTTCCCTCATCTTAAGTTACTGTTTGAATATAAATATGGTAAGCCACTTGATAAGCCTGAAGAGAAACAACAAAAGGTAAATATCAATATTAAGAATCTATTTACTGGTAGTCAAGAAGAAGATAATACAATAGAGCTTGATAATGAAGAAGCCAGTTCTGAATAAAAAATATAATGCACTTGGTAACGACACAAGATACTTTGTTGTTACTGGTGGTAGAGGAAGTGGTAAATCATTCGCTATAACCACGTTTTTAGCCTTTCTAACGTTTGAACAGGGTCATAAGATACTATTCACTAGGTACACTATGATAAGTGCTGCTAATTCGATTATTCCAGAGTTCCTAGAAAAGCTACAATTATACGATATTGTTGAACACTTTAGGATTACTAAAGATGAAATACTAAATATCAGTACAGGAAGCTCAATTCTATTTAAAGGTATTCGTACATCAGCAGGAAATCAAACGGCAGCTCTAAAGTCAATTAGTGGTATTACTACTTGGGTACTTGATGAAGCTGAAGAGTTGATTAAGGAGGAGGACTTTGACAAGATAGACCAATCAGTCAGAGCTAAAAATAAACCTAATAGGGTTATAATGGTGCTTAATCCAGCTACAAAAGAGCATTGGCTGTATCAGAGGTTCTTTATAGGTAAAGCAGTTAATGCAGGATTCAACGGCAAGAAAGACATTGTAACTTACATTCACACAACATTTAAAGATAATATAGAAAATTTATCAGAGTCTTTTCTTTTACAGTTAGAGGATATTAGACGCAGAAGACCAGACAGATATAATCATCAGATACTTGGTGGATGGTTAGACAAAGCAGAAGGAGTTGTGTTTAATAATTGGAAGGTTGGACCATTTAATGATAGTGCTGAATTTATATTTGGTCAAGATTTTGGATTCAGTGTGGACCCTACAACTTTAATAAAAGTAGCAATAGATAGGGACAGAAAGACAATGTGGATAAAAACTATGTATGCAAAGCCAGGATTATCTACCAAAGAGATAGGAGAACTCAATAGGCGTTATGCAGAAGATAATCTAATTATATGTGATAATGCAGAGCCAAGACTTATATCAGAGCTACAAGAATATTGTAACCTAAAGCCGACCATTAAACGCAGTGGGTCTATTCTGACAGGGATTGCACTTGTTCAGGACTATGATTTAGTAATTGACGCTGATAGTTTAGAGCTGATAAAAGAGCTAAATAATTATGTTTGGCATGAGAGGAACGAAAAACCTGTTGACAAATGGAACCATCAGCTAGACGCACTTCGATACTCTGCACAATATTTCCTCGCCAACGCAAATAAAGGCGTTTATGTAATAAGGTAGTCATTAAACGCAGTAGGTATTAAATAATCATTAAACGCAATAGGTCTTGGATATGCTAGTTCAACATAAAGAAATGTGATTCCATACACAAACAAAAATGTTAAGGTTACAAAAGCAAAAGCCAAACAAATAATTAAAAGTATTTCCATCCAAGTATCCTTGCTCATTAAACGCAATAGGGTTTGTTTAGACCTTACTCTTAAACGCAGTAGGGTTATTTTATTTGGCATATTCATAAATACAAAGGTAGTGAAATTTTAACAAAATTTTAACATATTTTATTATTAAAGTATAAAATCTTTTCTTTAGGTTTGCACCATAATTTTTATGATATGAATAATAATTACGAACACAAATTGAAAGAGTTAGATAAAAAAATATCTGACGTAGAAACTAGCATTAATAAGATTAATAAGCTAGAATTAGATAAGCAAAAAAAGAATATTAAAAAACTTTATGACGCTTATTTACATGAACTAAATACTTTAGCAGACAATGTTTTAGTATGGGACACTAGATTCAAAAAGTTCTGGAGATGTCCAGAGATTACAGAATATGATTGCGTAAGAAATGTACTCGCTACTATGCCAGATTCTGAAAAAGATGAATTACTTCCGATAGTAAAGGAAAAGTCTGGTAGTGAAATAACATACCAAGAATTTGAGAATTTTTATGTTAATGAATATTCACAGGATTCACACACTTTGTTTTTCTATATGTTTGATAAGACTTTATATTGGAGCAAGATAATTCAGACATATCTTGGCGAAAATTCTTGCGGTATGGCAAAGTCTTTTGTAAAAAATATATTTAGTGATATTAGGTCTTGTTGCGAAAATGAACTAACAGGAGCTTATCTAATGTATCAGATTCATTATGAATATGGTCAGAATTTTAGTGAAGATAATAAGGAGTTTAAAGGACTTTATAATTATAAGGTAGAATTT
>TARA_R100000231_G_scaffold139628_2_pt1 | contig 15314 bp, 17 predicted proteins | sample TARA_R100000231 | Tara Oceans TARA_R100000231 (sample SAMEA2620565) | marine metagenome | biome: marine biome (ENVO:00000447); feature: surface water layer (ENVO:00002042); material: "saline water (ENVO:00002010), including plankton (ENVO:xxxxxxxx)" | depth 5 m | reverse complement strand
TTTGCCGTTCGCACGTGCAAAATTGACAGCTACGTTTATGTTTTTGTAACGTGTTGAAATACAGTATTTTATGAAAGGAAGAAAACCAAAACCAACAAAATTAAAACAAATGTCTGGAACTGCACAACCTTGTAGAGTATTAGACAACGAAATGTCTGTTTCAGTTCTTGCAAATATTCCAGAACCGCCGTTTAAATTATCTGAACAAGCAGAACGTGAATATTATATTATTTGTCAAGAATTACATTCAAAAAAAATGTTGCATTTGGTTGATTTGTCATTGTTGACTGCGTACGCTAATGAAATGGCGTTGTATATAGAAACAGAACGTGTTCTTCGTCAACATGGTCGTATTGATGAATTTTACAATGAAGACGGTCAATTGATAAGAAGACAATCAAAACCAGAACAAAAAATTTCAAACGATGCGTTAAACAAAGCATTAAAAATTGCTGTTCAATTTGGCGTAACACCGTCAGCAAGAACAAGAATACAACAACCAGAACAAATTGACAACGTGTTTAAAATATGAGTAAATATTATTACGACAAAGAAGCAGGTGACAACGCTGTTAAATTTATAGAAACGTATTTGACGCACACAAAAGGTGAATTAGCTAAAAAACCGTTTATTTTACAAGATTATCAAAAAAACCAAATAATTAAGCCGTTGTTTGGCTGGAAAAATAAAAACGGATCCAGAAAATACAGAACGTCATTTATATTTTTACCACGTAAAAACGGTAAATCAACACTTGCAGCTGCTATAATTTTAACACTTTTATACATGGACGGTGAACAAGGTGGTGAATATTACAGTGCTGCCAACGACCGTGACCAAGCAAAACTGGTTTTTGAGTGTGCTAGAATGATGATTGAAAACAACCCAAAATTATTAAAATATGTAGAAATATTTAAAAATTCTATTGTCTACAATGCACAAGGTTCTTTTTATAAAGCAATCTCACGTGAAACATCAACGAAACATGGTTTTAATAGTGCTGGTTTTATATATGACGAATTGCACGGTATGAAAGAAAACGACGGTGAAAACCTGTGGCAAGTTCTCGAAACGTCAACTGGTGCGAGAAGACAACCGTTATCAATTGCTATAACAACAGCTGGCTACGATAAATATTCGCCTTGTTATAAAATGTATTCGTATGCTTGTGATGTTCGTGACGGTATTATTAAAGATGAACAATTTTTGCCTGTAATATTTGAAGCAGACCCAGATGACGACATAAGTGACCCTGCTACGTGGGAAAAAGCCAATCCAGGCCTTGACGTATCGTTAAAACGTGAATATATGCAACGAGAAGCAGAAAAAGCAATTTCTCAACCAAGTCTGGAAAACGTGTTTCGTCGTCTTCATCTCAATCAATGGACTACGTCACAAACTCGTTGGCTTAATGACGTTGACGTTGTTGCGTGTGACGGTGTTATTGATGAACAAATGTTGTTAACTGCGCCATGTTATGGCGGTCTTGACTTGGCATCTGTTCGTGATTTAACAAGTTTAGTTTTGATTTGGCGCATTGGTGAAAAGATAATTATGAAACACTGGACGTTTATACCAGAAGACAAATATGAAGGGCGTACAGGTGGAAAAGACGGCGTAAATTACATGGATTGGCACGATTTTCTTGAAGTTACGCCTGGAAATGTCACCGATTACAATTTTGTAAAAGCAAAAATATTTGAACTATATGAAAAATATAATGTTCAAAGTATTGCGTTCGACCGTTGGAATGCTAGCCAGTTGGTTGTCGAATGTATAGAAGAAGGCATAAAAATGTCACCTTTTGGAATGGGTTACAAGTCATTAAGCCCAGCCGCAAAAGAAATTGAGGCTAAAATATTGACAAATGATTTTGTTTATGACAACGATCCTGTTGTTCGTTGGCAGTTTTCAAACGTCGAATTAATGATGGATCCAGCTGGAAATATTAAACCAGCAAAAGACAAAAGTTCAGACAAAATTGACACAATTGTAGCTTTATGTATGGCAGTCGGTGAAGAATTATTTACTGAAGCGCCACAAATAAGTAAATACACACGTGATGACAGTGGTTTCTTTACAATATAGAAATTGTTTTATACAAAAATATTAGTTAAATTGCAAAAAAAGTTTTATTTATGGGTTTCTTTGATTTTTTCAAACGTTCACCTAAAAAAGTTGAACAAAGAAATTATGTTGATTTTCGTCAAGGGTTAAATCTGGATCCAAGACACGTTTTAGTAACACCAGACACAGCATTGACATTTTCAGCAGTTTACGCAGCTGTTCGTGTTATTTCAGAAACAATTTCACAGCTGCCGTTTAATTATTATAAGAAAACACCACAAGGACGTGAAATAGACAACGAAAGCCCGCTTCAATATTTAGTTAATAAAGAACCGAACGCATACCAAACAAAATATGTTTTTTTTGACACAATGTTGACATCATTGTTGTTGTATGGTAATTGCTACGCACACATTGAACGTGACAACGTTGGTATACCAAGACAATTAATTTTTATACACCCAGATGAAGTTCAAATAAAAATTAAAAACAACCGTGTACATTATGAAGTTAGAAACAAAGGCAAATATGACGCATCTGACATTATACACATACCAGATTTAACAACTGACGGTTTCACAGGTGTGTCAAGAATATCTGTTGCAAGAGATAATATTTCTCTTGGTATAGCTGCACAAACATACGGCAAAAATTTCTTTGAAAGTGGTGGAAAAATTTCTGGTGTGTTAAGACACCCTGCTCAACTTGGTTCTGATGCGATGCAAAATTTATCTCGACAATGGCATTCAACTTATCATTCTGGGTATAACGGAACGTTTAAAACGGTGGTTCTTGAAGAAGGCATGGACTACAAACCTATTCAATTACGTCCAGACGAAGCGCAATTTCTTGCAACACGTAAGTTTAGCATATTAGAAATAAGTCGTATTTTTAGAGTGCCGCCACATTTGCTTGGTGATTTGGAACGAGCTACTTTTAGCAACATTGAGGCACAAGGGATTGAATTTGTTCAATATTGTATTTCACCATTATTGACAAAAATCGAACAAGAATTTAATAAAAAACTTATTACAGAAAGTCACAAATTTGTTTGTTATTTTGAACACAATACAAACGCATTATTGAGAGGTGACAGCAAAAGCCGTTCCGAATATTATGCAAAACTGTTTTCTGTTGGTGCAATTAGCCCGAATGAAATAAGAAGAAAAGAAAACATGAACGACATACCAAAAGGAAATGGTTATTATGTTCCGATGAATATGTTAAATACAAAAGACAAACCAAAAGTTAAACAGGATCCTGTAAAACCTGTAAAAAATGAAAAACAAGATGACAAAGAAGAAAATGAACAACAATCTTGAAGTCAGACAATTTGAATGTCATGATTTAAGAGCATACAAAGACGACAAAGACAAAAAGAAAAAAGTTCGAGGTTACGCAGCTGTTTTTAATTCATTGTCCGAAGATTTAGGCGGTTTTCGTGAGAAAATAAATCGAAACGCTTTTGACAATGTTCTTGATGATGATGTTGTTGCTGTTTTTAACCATGATATGAATATGGTTCTTGGACGAACGACGTCTGGAACTTTAAAAATTTCAGTTGACGAACGTGGATTGTTAACTGAAATAGATATGCCAAACACCACACTTGGCAACGATTTAGTTGAACTCGTTGAACGTGGTGACATTTCAAAAATGAGTTTCGGTTTTTATGTTGACCGTGATGCTTGGATTGAAAGCGAAAATGATTTCGTTCGTGAAGTCAAGGAAGTAAAAAGATTAATTGACGTTAGCCTTGTTACTAAGCCAGCTTACAACGATACATCGGTAGCTGTTCGGTCTTTAGATAATTACAAACAACAAAAAACAGAAACAAATTCTATAAATCAATATAAAATCAAACTTTTAAAATTAAGAAAGTGAAAAAGACAATTAAACAATTAAAAGACGCTAAGAATGAGGCATTACAACAAATGTCTAAACTTATCGAAAACGCAGAAAGCGAAGACAGAAATTTAACTGTTGACGAACAAGCTGCTTGGGACGAGGCTGAAAAAAATGCAACTGAATACGGCGCACGTGTTGAAAGACTTGAACGTTCTATGGACTTAACAAAGACACCAATTACGCCAATCACTCACGATTTACAAGACATCAAAAAAACGGACAAAGATTTAAAGAAGTTTCGTTTTACAGATGCAGCTATAGCTGCGTACAACGGACATATGTCTGGTCTTGTTCGTGAAATGCACCAAGAAGCGTGTAACGAAAACAAAGGTCGTTTATTTCGTGGTGTAGGTATACCGTCGGTTGCATTAGAGCAAAACAGAACAGCAACAAATATAACTGCTGGTAATGTAAAGCCTACTGACGTAGGTTCGTTTATCGACCAATTACAAGCAAACTTGACTTTGGGAAGTGTTGCAAACTTTTATTCTGGTTTGAGTGCAGACCGTAAGTTTCCAATTGTAGACAGCATTTCATCTGAATTTGTTGGTGAAGTTCCAACTAACGCAGTTGACAGTTCTGGCGCAATTTCTCAAATAACATTGTCACCGAAAAAAATGATTTCTGTTGTTTCAATGTCTGCTGAGATGATGACGCAAAACGCATCTGCTGAAGCAGCTTTGCAACGTAACATGACAGCGTCAATTGCGGCTACTTGGGAAAAAGTTCTTTTAGCAGCATCTGACGACGCAAACGGGCCTGCTTCTTTCTGGGCTGCTGGACTTGATAGCGGTGTTACAACAATGACACTTGACGATTTATATACGTTAGAACAAAAATTGTTAGAGGGTAATTTTAACCCAGCAAACTCACGATTTGCATATTTATTTAACCCAGCTGCGATTGCTGGAATTAAAACTGCTTTAGGTAATGAAAGCGGTCAAAATTTCCAAGTGTTTAACAACGGTCAATCTGTTAATTCAATACCGTATTACGTTACATCATTACTTGGTGGTAGCGATAGCGGAACGAAAAACGCAGCTATTGTTTCTGGATCGAATATGCACCTTGCAACGTTTGGTGGTTTAGACGTAATTTCTGACAGATATACAGACGCAGCTAAAGGTCTTTCACGTTTAGTGATTGTTAATTTAGTAGACGCAGCTATGTCAAGAATTTCATCAACTGGAACAGTTTCATCTTTTATTAAAGGTGACGTTTAATATAATAGTTTATTTATAAAAGAGGCAGGTGAAACGCCTGCCTTTTTTTTTTATTTTTAATTATGGCAAATTATAAGATTACAGGTATCACAGAAACAACAGCGTTGACTGTTGTCAGTTTAGATGAAGCAAAACAATATTTGCGTGTTGATTTTACTGACGATGACCAAATGATTAAAGATATAATTCTAGCAGTCATAAATAAAATTACAACTGATACACATTATCCATTGGTAACGACATCAATTCGTGAAGACTTTGAGAAATGGCCAATTAACAAAAACAATTTATTTACGTTAATGTTTAACGGTGCATTTGGTGAAGACGACAATATTATTTTTAATTATTTTGACAAAGATAATTCGCTTGAAGAACTAACACTTGGAACTGATTACAGATTGTTAAGTTATGACGGTGTTTTAAAAATAGAAATGATAAACACACCAGTTTTATACGATAGAGTTGACGCTATACGAATACACTACGAAACAAAACCAGTTGGCAAAAATCTTGCAACATTAAAAATAGCTGCTTTGATGTTAATACAACATTATTATGATAACAGAAACGCAGTTTCATATTTACGTGTGAATGAAATGCCACTTGGTTATAAAAATATAATTAATCAATACAAAACTTTTACTTGGTAATGAACCCAGGCGAATTTCGACATAAAACAGTTTTGTCTGTAAAATCAACAACACAAATATCAAATTACGGTGACTTTGAAGAAACATCGAGTGTTGAACATACAAAATTTGCACGTTTAAAATGGTTGCCTGGAACGGAAGAAGTTAACAGCGAAATTGTTCAGTTAACAAAAAACGCAGAATTTACATACAGATATTCAAGTGTAACAGAAATTTTAAACAGGATCGACACAATCACATATAACAATGAAGTGTTTTTAATTAAATCAATTGAATTTCGTGGTCATGCAAATCAACAAACGGTTGTCATTAAAGGTGAAACGGTAATATGATAAAAATTAAAACTGACATACAAAATCAAGAACAGATTGATTTTTTGTTAAAAGTTTTACAAAAAGATGCAATTGCAGATCGTGACATTAAAGCGGCTTTGCGACAACTTGCTAAACCTTTGATTGAAACAATGAAACAAAAAACACCAAAAAAAACTGGTGTATTGCGTAAAAGTATTGGTGTAATTAAAGGCGTTCGAAGTCAAAAAGGTAGACCGTTTATATTAGTCGGGCCAAGATATTATTCGCCATTTGACGGCTATCATGCTCATTTGGTTGAAGTTGGTCGAGAAAAATACAATGTTGAATATGCTGGTGTGAAAATGATCGCAAACGCATACGCAGAAAAAAAAGACTGGATCCAGCAAAAATTGGCAATTGAACTTGTTGAATTATTAAAACGAAAAGTTAAAAGATTAGGTTTATGAGCGCAACAGTAGGTTTTCAAGTTGGAAAATTAATTTTTCATTATTTAAGCACAGCAAATAGTGTTACAGGTGTAAACGGAATGAGTGCTAGCCAAATACAACCAGCACCATTGTTAAGAAAAGCAAATGTAAACGCAGCTGTTGTTTATGAAATAAATTCTGTCAATCCTGTGCCAGTAAAAGCAGATAATACAAACGCTTACAGAAGAATGCCAGTTTTATACAACGTTACTTTTACAGTTGAGTGTGTTCATAAAGTTTATCATGATAGTATATATTTAGCAGATGCTGTTGCACAAGCATTAATGAAACAAACATACGAAACAGAAAACAATGTCACACATAACGGTTTTATTCTTGATAGTATGCAAGAAACGTATGACAAAGAACGAAGAATGTATTCAAAGCTTTTAACTTTTGACGTTCGTATTTTGTTGTGATAAACAAAAAATTTAGTTAAATTGCAAATAAATATTAAATAAAATTAAAATCAATTAACATGGCAACAGGTTTATTAAATGGTACCGATTTACTTATTAAAATGGGCGGGACTGACGGAACTGATTACGTTGTAGCATTTGCAACATCGTGTTCGCTTGAAATTTCAATGGACGAAATCGATCAAACGTCAAAAGACAGCGCTGGTTGGAAACAAGTCATCGGTGGAACTCGTTCTTGGTCTTTATCATCTGAAGCGCTTTATCAAAATGAAGAAATCACCACTGGTGACAATCGTGTAACATTTCAATCGTTTTGGAATTATTTAGGCGATCCAACAGACGGCCGAAAAAAGGTTTACGTTGAATTTACAATTGCAGGTTCAACATCAGCCGCAAATAATGTTTATTATTCTGGGAACGCAATTGTAACATCATTAAGTGTTAACGGTGGAACAGAAGACCAATCGACGTATTCAGTAACGTTAACAGGTTCTGGTCAATTATTACAGGAAGACACACCGTAATTTATTTTTATAATAGATGCAAACAGTCGTCCCAGGCTCAAAAATTGAAGTTCTTTATCAACACCCATTGATTGGCCAAATTTCAATAGCCAACGCAACTGAATTTGAACTTGAAATTGAAACGGATTTAATTGACCAGACTAATAAAGACAGTCAAGGCTGGAAAGAAATGATAGCTGGTTGTCGAAGTTGGTCAATCTCAACGACTGCATTATATGAAAATTTTCGGTTTGCTGGTTATATGGATATGTTTCAATATCAACTGGAAAACAGAAATCAAGTTTATTTAAAGTTTCAAGTTGAACAAGACTTAGGTAAATATTACGCTGCTAATGCTCAAATTGTATCTTTAAATTTAATCGGTAACAATGAAGAACAAGCTACTTATCAAGCTTTTTTTGTTGGAAATAATAAACTAATTGAATATAACTAAATATGAAAGCAACGCCTGTTTTTATAAATGGTAAAGATTACCCAGTCAAATATGGTTTTGCAGCTTTGCGTGCTTTTACTGATAAGACAAATATGTCACTTGGTGAACTGTCTTCTTTAGGTGAAAACATGACTATATCACAAGCTATAGCTTTGGTTTGGGCAGGATTGAAAGACGGTGCAAGAGTAATGAAACAAGATTTCAACATGACAATTGATGATGTTGCAGACTTGCTTGACGAAGACCAAGAAGCGATGACAAAAGTTTTAAAAGTTTTTGAATTGTCTATGTCAAAACCAGACATGAAAAAAAATAAAAAAAAAATAGCCAAGTAAAAGAGTACAAAACCGCTTCGACTTTTGACGATCTCGAAGCCGTTGCTTTTGGTTGGCTTAATTTATTGCCAGAAGAACTTGACAATTTCACGCCACGTGAATTTTCAAATAAACTTACTGGTTTTGAAATGTTAGAAAAACAACGTGATCGGTCTGATTGGGAAAAGTTTCGTTTACTTGCGTCGACACTAATCACACCACACACAAAGAAAGGTAAAGGCATACGTCCAGAAAAGCTTTGGCCGTTTCATTGGGATAAAAAACAAAAAGTTGTTAAAATGACACCAGAACGTTTAAAATACATTTCGCAAAGAAATAAATTATTAAGTCATGAGTAAAAAAGTTTATGTAAAGTTAGCAGCAGACACGTCAGACTTTCAAAAAGGAATGATGAAAGCCCGTAAACTTTTTAATAAGACGGCAAAAAATCTTAAACGTACTGGTAAAACTTTAACAATGTCAATGACTGCACCGTTGACTGCGTTCGCAGCTGCATCAATTAAAGCATTTGACACACAACAAAAAGCAATCGCACAAGTTGAACAAGGTTTAAAAACAACAGGTGGTCTTGTTGGACGTACGTCAAAAGAGTTACAAAAAATGGCTTCAGACTTACAATCTAAAACATTGTTTGGTGATGAAGTTATTTTAAAAGATGCAACAGCTCAACTTTTAACTTTTACAAATATTACTGGTCAACAATTTGATCGTACACAAGTTGCAGCTTTAGATTTAGCAACACGTCTTGATGGCGATTTAAAAAGTGCGTCTATACAATTAGGTAAAGCGTTAAACGATCCAGTTGCAAATTTATCTGCTTTAAGTCGTTCAGGAATACAGTTTTCTGAAGACCAGAAAAAAGTCATTAACAGTTTAGCAAAGACTGGAAGACTTGCAGAAGCTCAAACAATAATACTTGACGAATTAGAAAAACAGTACGGCGGTTCTGCTGAAGCAGCTGCTCGTGCTGGTGCTGGTGGTTTAAAACAATTACAAAACAAGTTTGGCGATCTCATGGAACAGGTTGGTAAATTGTTGTTGCCTGTTTTAAATACTTTAGTTGACGGTTTAAATAATATGATTAATGCGTGGTCAAATTTGGACGAGGGTCTTAAAATTGCGATTGTTACACTTGGCGGTGTTCTTGCAAGTATTGGGCCACTTGTTTACATATTCGGTTCATTGGTTTCCGTTGTTGGTTTCTTTATGTCACCACTTGGTGCAGTGGTTGCTGGGTTAGCTGCTTTAGCGGCAGCTGTTATATATGTTGTTGATAATCTTGAAGCTTTTAAAGAACGTTTTTCAGATATTGGTTGGTGGAAAAACGCAGTCATTCAAATGCTACAATGGTTTATTGAATTCAATCCGATGAGCTTACTCATCAAAGGTTTTAATAAAGTGTTAAAGTTTTTCCGTCGTTCAGAAATACCGAACCCCTACGAAGCTATGTCTGACGGTCTTGAAAGTCTTAAAGTTAAAACAAAAGACTACGAACACGAATTTGGTTCATTCAGTGACGCAATAAGCAACGCAGCTACAAAAACAAAAAACGCATTGTTTGGTTTGGGTTCTGGTCTTGGTGTAGGTGCAGACTTTACAACACCAACAGGTGTGACAACAACAGCAACACAAACGGCAGAACCAGCAACAACAGAAGGCAACGACGCATTAACTGTAATGACTGAAAAAATGCAAGGTCTTGTAAATATTACACAAGAACTTGGTTACACTTTAGCAGATAGTTTGTCAAGTGGTTTTGCTCAAGCAGTCACAAGTGGTGAAAGTTTTATGACATCATTCATTGAAATATTTAAAAACATAGCAAAACAAATTGTCGGTATGATTGTTAAAGCTATGGTGTTGGCTGCTTTGTTTACTTATTTAGGAATAGGTGACGCAAACGGAATGACAAAAACAGCTGGTTTCTTTAAAAACTTTGAAACATCATTGACAGGAAAAGCGTCTGGTGGTGCTGTCGTAGCAGGGCAGCCTTACATGGTTGGTGAACGTGGGCCTGAAATGTTTATGCCAGGTCAATCCGGCACAATTATACCAAATCAAAATGTTGGTGGTTCAGTAATTCCAGACGTACGAATAACAGGCGACGATTTATTGATTGTATTTGACAAAGCACAAAGAAGAAAAGAAAGAAGATAATGGCGTTAACATTTGGTAAATATAGATATAACAATTTTAGAGGGATTGCAAAAGCATATTTTACCATTGAGATTTGGAAAAAAGACCATGCTGATCTGGAACCAAACGGTGATGTTACATTGTACCCAAATGCGTCACAAGCTCGTGAGTTTGATAGCAATAATGCGTTCATAAATTATTGGACTGGTCAAGGCAATACGGTGCCAGGCTGGTCGTGGTCTTCTTCATTTGGTGGTAGCGCACAACATACTGCTGGCGCATCTGATGAATTGACTTATCAACTTGACAACAATTTGCTTGTTAATGGCGCACAGTATACAGTTACAATTGAACTTGACGGCATTAGCAATCCACAATCAGCAAATCAAATACGTGTTGAACTTGGAACTGCTACGACGTCTGGTTTTTATACAAATGGAACGCACACTGAAATTGTGACTGCTGGCGGTGGTCAATTAAGATTGGATCCGTCTTACAATTTTCAAGGTTATGTAAAAAACATAGAGTTAAAAAGATATTTTGCACCAGCTACTGAATTTAAAACACAAGGTGAAGGCTTTACGGTTACATGGAATGGTCAAGGCGGAACAAGAAACAGACAGTTTTTAGCATCTGAATGTAAAATAAATTATTTAGTTGACAACGCAACAGAAGAAAATTTTCTTTATCAAGCGGTTACTGGTGGAAATAGAAATTATTTTGTTAGAATATATCGTTCACAATTTCCATATGACACAACTCAAGGCACAGCTTTAAGTCAAATATTTTGGTATGGTTATTTAATGCCGGCATTTGACGCAATACAAAACAATTCATTTCCGTATGTTTTTACGTTGACAGCAAATGACAGTTACGGTTTATATGGTAAACAAGAAATAAAAACGTTTGCAAATGAAGACGAGAAAACAGCACGTCATTCAATCAAAAACATTTTAAGACAGTTTTTAGTCGATATGGATCTGGGTACAATAGCGGTAGACGGACAATATGACTTAACAACAAATCTTGACTGGTGGCAAACAACAGACACATACAATAGTTTTAACCCAGCAACGTATTATCATGTTGCAAAAGGTTTTGTCACTAAACCAACAACATACAATGAAAACGGAACTGTTGACGTAAACCAAAAACCATTTGAATACAAACCAATTGACGTGTTCAACGGTGTTCTTAAAGCTTTAAATATGGTCGGTTTTCAAAGTAACGGTTCATATTGGTTTATACAACCAAACAGTTTAATTGATAATACAACAGGAACATTAACATTTTACCAGTACCGATTTGCTGGCGCTTTTCCCAATCCAAACGGAAGTGTTACAATTCCACTTGTTACTGAAATAAAACAACAATCAACGCAACCAACACAAGAAATAACAACTGATCCTAAAATATTAGCAGGTTCAACAATAACATATGAACCAGCTTTAAAAAGTGTTGAAATAAATTTTCAGCCTGGGTTTTCAAATTTTACTGTTTCAAGTGGTCAAGATTTAACAACTGAATTTTATGCTGGTAGTTTGCAAACTGGAACAGGTCATTATAATTTCACATTTCACGCAAAAGTAAAAGAAAAATTTGACGGTGACGATTTCAATTTTAATTCGCCTGTTGACAATATTGACTGGACGTTTATTGATAGTGCTTTTTTAACAACTGGATCATTAAAAATAAAAATAACAGACGGTTCACAAACTAAATATTTAGTTTCAACAAATAACAATTTAGAGTGGGTTACGAGTTACGACGATATAACAATTTATAGAGGTTACAACGCACCACAAGATGACGGTGTAAACAATTCGTCAGAACTTTGTATTGGTTTAGTATCTGACAACATACCAACAAATATAGGCGGTAATTCTTCAGGCCCTTGTCAACGATATTTTGCAGGCGGTTCTAATTTTAAGACAATCACAGTTGTACATTTTGAGGGCATTGTTCAAGATCCAGGCTTTAGTGGTGATATATTTCTTGAATTTGATGCAACAAACAATTATTTTCAAGCAGTTAGAAACGATCCGACTGGCGCCTTGCCTTCTTATGAATGGACGTACGACAATATAAACAATCCGTCAATTGATGAACGTACTTGTAAAGCAGTAAACATAACCTTAACACCTACGTCACAAAACAATGAAGAAGACGCAGACGTTACAAACGGAATTAAATACAAAGCGTCACAGAATGAAATTGACGCAATTGAAAACGAGGATTTAGGCGACATAAGACTTGGACGAAATGTTTCAAATTTAATGTATGCAATACAATACGACAGCAATCCAGCAATTGGCGTACAAAACTGGCAAAGTGTTTTAAATTTTCAAAGAGGAAATCCAGCAGTCGACGACGCAAAAAATCCAACGCAACTATTAATTAATGAATATTTGCAAATGGGCGTTGAACCATTAGAAATTTTGCAGGCTGATTTACGACACAGTTTTGCATCACCAAAACAGGTTTTAAAATATTCAATTAATAACGACGGAAATTTTAAATATTATATGTTTTTAGGTGGAACATATAAAGCAAAGTCAGAAACTTTATCTGGTGAATGGTATAAAATAAGCGATCAACCTGCGTCAGTTGTAATTGATGAAACACCAGCGCCAACACCAGAAACTGAACCGCCAATTGACACAGACATTGAAGGCTTTGTTTTAGGTAACACAACAGAAATGTTAATTAATGACAGTCTTGGCGTTTCAAGCACTGCAATAACACATTCAACACAATACACAAAAGTTAATTTTGCAACGACTACAAAAGGAAAAGTTTACAACGGTCAAAAACTGGTTTTGTGTTATCCAGACGGAAGCAATTCGTTAGTCTTAACAGTTTCAGGCGATCAAGACTTAACAGTTTCAGGCATTGACGTAGCTGCTTTTACACCGAGAATTTCATACCCAATTGGCTCAATATTAAGACCATTAATTTATGATTTTACAAATGTTATAACTGGTGGTGGTTCAACACTTGAAAATTTATATCAAGGTATTACAACAACATATATTAATTTAAGTGCTAAAGAATTTAATATTACATCATTGTCTAATTTACATATGTACACACGTGATAATTTAGGCAGCGTTCAGCCTTCATCTTTTGTTAATCGTTCAAAATGTTATGCAACGTGTTTTATACCATTAAATTATGAAGTCACAGCTGTAGATATATATTCAAGTGCAAATAGAAATATACGAGTGTTAACTGCACGAATTACAAACGATACGACAACTGTACAAGGTAGCGGAACAAGCAACACAACGTTAACATTGTCAACTGCATATGCAAGTGTTGCCGGTGAATATTTAATTTTAGAATATGAATTTGGTGCTAATACTGATGAAATAAGAGGTGCAAAAATAACAATACAAGCAGTTTAAAATGGAAGAACAAACCTTTAATATTAGTCTTAAAAATTTGATTACGATTGGCGGAATTATTGCGTTGCTTGTAGGTGAATATATTGTTCTACAAAAAGACATAGAAGAAGCGAAAAAATTACCTGTCCCAATACAACCAGAAGTTACACGTGTTGAATTTGAAATGCAAAATGATTTAATTCTTCAAACAATTGCAACAACAAAACAAGATTTACTCGAAATTAAGGAAGACATTAAAGACATCAAAAAAAAGTTATATAAATGATAAGAGCTGTATTAGTACGTTTAGAAGACAACGGAAATCAAACACTTGGACGTTTGTTTTTGTTTGACGGTTTAGATTTAGAATTTGAGTGTTGCACATTAGAATTGTCAGACAAAAATAATAAAAGAAACATTTCATGTATTCCAACAGGACAATATAAAGTTTCACCACGTCATTCACAAAAATACGGTAATCATTATTTAGTCGAAAATGTTATGATGCGTGATTATATTCTTATACATGAAGCAAATTATTACACAGATCTTAAAGGTTGTATCGGTGTAGGTGAAAATTTTTATGACATAAATAAAGATAAAAATACAGACATAACATCGTCAAGAAAAACAAAAAGACGATTGTTAGAAAAAGCGCCAGACGGTTTTTGGCTTATAATTATATGAGTATAAAAATTAAAAGATTAACACCCCAAGTTTTAGACATTGACCATGTTACAACAAATAATGGTTGGGAACAATGGTATTTGTTAAGTTCAGACCGTCATTTTGACAACCCACATTCAGATAGAAAACTGCAAAAAAAACATTTAGATCAAGCACGTGAACGTAATGCAAAAGTTCTTGATTTTGGTGATTTGTTTTGTGTAATGCAAGGCAAATATGACAGAAGATCGAGTAAAAGCGATTTAAGACCAGAACACCAAGTTGATAATTATCTGGACGCAGTTGTTAACACTGCTGTTGATTGGTTTAGCCCCTACGCAGATATGTTTGCGTTAATTTGTGAGGGAAATCACGAAAGTGCAATTCGTAGACACCACGAAACAGATTTAATTGAACGTTTTGTTGCGTTAATGAATTATAAAAATAAAACAGAAATAAACAAAGGTTTGTATACTGGTTATGTTCGTTTCAGATTTGGAAAAAATAAATCAAGAATGAGATATACACCAATAACTTTAAACTTTACACACGGCTACGGTGGTGGTGGCCCCGTCACACGAGGCGTCATTCAGAGCAACAGAAAAGCCGTTTATTTACCAGACGCACAAATTTGCGTTTCTGGTCATATTCATGAAAGTTGGTTGTTGTCAATACCACGTGAAAGAGTTAATTCATTTGGTCGTGTTTATATAGATGAACAGACACACGTTTGTTTGCCAACTTATAAAGAAGAATATTTGCAAGGCGAAAACTATCATCGTGAAC
>TARA_R100000231_G_scaffold40083_1_pt1 | contig 15404 bp, 17 predicted proteins | sample TARA_R100000231 | Tara Oceans TARA_R100000231 (sample SAMEA2620565) | marine metagenome | biome: marine biome (ENVO:00000447); feature: surface water layer (ENVO:00002042); material: "saline water (ENVO:00002010), including plankton (ENVO:xxxxxxxx)" | depth 5 m | reverse complement strand
TCGTCTCCGGGGCCTAGGTCCAGAAACACCTCGTTGTCCGCGCTAGTCTTTAGTCGCTTTTCAATCTCGTACCAAGGAACGCCCTTCGCAAGCAACTCACTTACCTTGCCAGCCTGACCATCAGCCCATCCGTCAGCCCCTAGCTTTGCTGCGGCGTTATTTTGCCATACCTCTGCGTTAGACAGGGCATCCTGTTCTTTCTGATAGTCAAGAGCCTCCTCGGCAAGCAATCGGCGGGTTTCGTCAGACTGCAACGCACTAAACAAACCAGCCGCTATCTGAGCCTGATTTAGTCCAAGCTCTGCGCCCTGCGCTTTGCTAGATATGGCAAGCTCGTTTATTGCATCAATTAGCTTTGAATCAATGTTACCGAAGCCAGCGCCTGCTAACCCCGACGCTCCCATGCCTCGCATTGCCATCTGCATTGCTAGCTTTTGTTTTGCCGCGTCAGCCTCTTTTTTCAAAGTCTGAGCCTGTGCTGACAGTTCATCGTCAGTAAACAGCCCCTCGTTCTCTCCAATAAGGCCACCCAGGATGGCATTCACCAGATTTTGGTCTAAGTTTTCCATGTCAAAATTGCCATCAGCCGCGCCAAGTAACGACTGAGCCAGCTCGGGGCCCATTTCACCCAGGGCTGACGCATCAACACCAGTAGCCAGGTCAGGCATGGCAGAAAGCAACTGTGCCATGTTCTCCGCTTTCTGCGAGTCTCTAGTCGCCATCGCTTCGTCAAATTCATCCTTCATGGCTTGCTCGGAAGCACCCTCTCCAAAAATAGCGTCATACTTTTCTCGACCAAAAGCGTTCACAAACCCCATTAGCCCAAACTCTTCAATGTATTTGTTCGCAAAGCTCTCGGCTTCGGCTTGGCCCATGGCCATCGCTTGGTCCAGAAGGGACTCAGACCCCATATTAAAATTGTCACCCCCGCTCGGGTCTTCCTGCCCCATGCTTCCGGGGGGAGGGCCTTCGGGAGCAGGGGTATCTCTAAAGTCACCAGAAAACGCCTGCATGTCTCCAGGCACCATATCTGCAATATCAAACGCAGCCCGCTGGGCTGGGCTAAAGTCCTGGGGCTGCGAAGTCTGCTGTGGCTTTGGCGCTTCCTGCGGTGCCCGCTGCATAGCCGATTGAGCTGCTGGCTGCATCTGCCTTTGAGGCATTGCTTGGGGCATCGCTGGCGGTGGTGTCTTTGGCTGCTGCGGCATGCTTGGCTGCATTGGCTTCGGGGCACGGTCCATAAACATGGTAGCCGCTGCCTGTCGCGCTCGATCCATTCCAGCGCCCATTGGCCCTTGCATCGGGTTGAATCGGCCCTGTGCTCGTTGTGGCGCTCGTTGTGGTGCCCGACCCACTGACTGAGCCGCTCCGCGCATAGGCGGCTGTTGCATCTGCGGCGCAGGGGCTGGTCTTGGCATGTTGGCCGGGGGAGTTGCAGGTACAGCAGGGGTTCCGTTTTTACGCGGCTTAAAGTCTCTTGGTGGTGCTTGTGGTGCTGCTTGTCGTTTCTTTGGAATGCCAGCGTGATTCATGCTTTGCGTCTCCTAGTCCGTCAGCTCAGTCTTAACTGTCAGTATGATGGTTACGTCACCAGCACTGCCAGAGCCGGCTGTCCTGCTGATTTGTATTGTATTGATTTCTCCACCAGTGGCTGACGCAGAAGTAAAACTTTGAGTGTGAGTGTTTCCGGCAGATGTAAGTTGAAGCACTGAGGACAATACCGTTGAACCGCTATTGTTTAGCAGGTCTACCTGAAAGGTAGAGCCTGCGGATACCGTGTGAGCCACAAAGCTAAGGTCAACATATGCATACGTCGCAGAGCCAGGAAACCTAATCTTTGGCCTAAGCGTAGTAGAGGACACGCTTGCGATGTAAAACGGATAACTAATAAAAAAGTCTGGGTTCTCTAGGTTAGAGTTGTCCAGCAGGTCGGTATTAATTAGCGTCTCTACTTTTTCAAACTGCGTGTTTAGTTTTGTCGCAGTAAGAACCTCACCATCGCTAAAGTCATCAAATGTTATGCTCGGCATCTGCTTACCTCATGGCCTTACTGTGACCGTTCCTACATTTCCCGCGTTTACGTTGTTTAGTCCAGTTTTGTAAGAGATTACATCAGAGCTAGCTGTAACGTTTCCGACAAAGCTACTTTTCTGCCAATTATCGTCTGCATAGATAGTAGCATTCGGAGAGCTGAATGACGCATCCTCAATTCTATTATTAGTGACCTGGGCATAAGCCCCTGTGCCTTCAAGGTGTATAGGGTACCCGCCAGCCGTTGACCTTATCCTGTTGTTTCGTATAACAGGCCAGTTGCAGTCCTTGGCTTTTATTCCAAAATATGCGGTGTAAACATAACAGTCTTCGACAACCACCTTATCAGCCGCAATCTCAATGCCGCTGCTTGTTCGACTTGTGCCTGACGCAGACACATTGTCCTCAATGACTAATCCCCTTAGCGAGCACTCAGCGCCAGTAACCTTAATCATAGCAACTGACGGGTCTTCAGCTTCTCTAACTAAAAATGTTTGCCCCGGCACAGCAGCAATTACGTTAATGCGGTCCTTGGCTATAGTCAGAGGACTTGCGCCTCGTATAAAATACTTTCCCGGCGCAAGGTATAGGCGCACTCCGTCTGGATTGCTGCCGCCCACGCTTGAGTCCAGCAGTGCAGACTGCAACGAGTCTCTCGGTGTAATAATCCGGTCCCTGCTGTTCAGGCGGTCGTCTAAAGAGTAAAGGGCGCCTAAGTTTCGGTAGGTCTCATTCCAGCCTATCTTGGGCATCAAGGTCATCGAGTGTCGCCTCGATCTACCTCAAAAGCCCAGGCGTTCATTCTAAGATTTACATCCTTGGTTCCAGAGGCAGGGCTCCACAGCGCAACCCTAAGAGATCCATCCGTAGACCGACATCCGCCTCCTTTGGATTTAAAGTACTCTAGAGACCCTAGAAGCATAGACCCCAAAGCCCCTGTTCCCAAAAGCGGTGAGGTAGTTGATGTCATAGTGGTATCAGCCAAGAGCTCAGGCGGGTACATCGGGAGATTGTTGAAAGACTCAGTCAAGTCTATCTGATGTTGAGTTGTGGCATCGTAAACCGCCCAAAACACGTCTTGAAAACTTGAATAGGTTGAGCCTCTCGCTCTAACAGAAAACCTCACGCTCTGTATTCTCGCCGTGCCCATGACGTTCTTGTCAATTCGCCCTGTCGTCCATATGAAAGGTATGCCCATTTCGGTATTGGCGGTTGGCTTATCGGTCTGAGTACCGTACTTTCGTATGCCTCCATTCAGCCTTATAAACCCAGTTGTGTAGAGGTCTTCCTGGCTTTTATCCACCACGCTAACGCCATCGTACATGCAGGTTCCAGATATAGTGCTAGCACTTTCACTGAAGTCCTCCATGCACCAGAAATAAAAACCACCATGCTTGTAATCATGAACTAAGGTGACTGGGAGCTTAGTCGCGGTGCGACTGTCTGACGGTAGCGACCACAGCAAAAGACTGCGCTCAGAGTAGTGTACACAGTTAACATGCCCAAGTGCTGTGCGGCTTGCAACAAAGGGCCAGCCAAAGCCCTGTGCAGAAGGTCCAAACCTAGCAGGGACAAATCCAGAGCGAGGCTCACTAGACCAAAACTGGTCTATGCCTACAGAAACCTTGGTCGCCTTAGAGCCATCAAAGGCATATACGCCATCTCTTGCCATAAAGTACAGCACGCCATTAGCCTCAACAATGGACCAATGAGAAACGCACCCAACACCCGAGTCAATCTTGCGTAACTGAAAATTTGCATCCGTTGCGCCTAGCAGCACGTACATAGACACATCGGTAAATATAACCAACACATCCTTAAAGCTTGCAGCGCCTGTTATCTTTTCTCTGTTTTCCACCCTGAGATTGTGATGCGCCTGTATGTCCAGCGGAGAAAACTCATCGCTATACACAATCCAATCTGGACCCAGCGTGCTGCTTCCCCGGTCTTTGTTTAGCACCACCCCTGGTATAAGCGACTGCTGGTCTTCTACCGTTGAGGTAAAGACAAAATGCGTATCCGCAGACCACCCCATGTAAAATATCTTGTCTGCATGCTCAACGGCTATTGGCCCTCTGGGCACGGTAAGGTGATAACCAAAGTTCAAAGAATTTAGCCGGATGCAATCTCCACCGTTTGACAGCGTGTCCATTATTGCAAGGCGAAATGTTCCATCAAGCTTCATGCAATAAGTAAATGAAGGGGTCACGATAAGCGTTGAGTCAAAAGCAAAATCATTGCCACCCGGCAATCGCACATCTACAAACGAGCAGCGAAACCCAGTAAACCATTGCTCGTTTGTAAGCCCAGAAAGGTTAGTTGTTGTCTTTACGCCCGTGCTAAGGTTTAGCACCTGAGCAGACAATCTTGTCGTTCCGTTTTCTAGGCCGACAGTAATCAGGAGTTTTCCGCCGTGAGGGTGGTCTGTTGCGTGTATCTGGGCGTACTCTGGGCACTCTTCAATAAAGCTAAACCCATCGCGCTCCCGTAGCTCGCCATACGAAGTCTCCACATTGAGCATGCAGTCGGCGGTGATGGCCTCGCCCTCAGTGTCTTGAAAAACATCTCGCCATTCAAGACCCTTCAGGGGTGGGGGAAAGTGCCGGGGCCTCGCCTTTGCCATTATTTTCTCCGGTAGCTACGCACTCGGTTATTTCTTTGAGCTTGCTGGAAGTTGCCGAATGAAATTAGCTCAGACTGTGCGGCACTCCATAACTGTGTGATGCTCGCTGCGTTCTGCCCTTCCTGCTTTGACAGCAGCAAGTATGCACCACAGTAAGCAACAGCCTGATGCATGTGAGGGAACGTCCCGCTTAGAACCTCAACGCTGTCGCTATCTAGCGCAGTGGGATTTGCAGGCACGTACAGTATCTTCAGAAACCGCTCGTCATCTGGCACAGGAGCTATGTCCATGAACTTGCCGCGCATCGAGTAGTAGAGCTGACTCAAGCCACGGGCACTATGGTATCCAGAGCCGTTGCAGTACGCATCGACCAGGGCAGTCTGGGATGTAGGCAGAACTTCCTGCGGCTCGTTATTAGTGCCTACTGCGCCACTCTCGTCCGTTTCCCACACGCGCTGTATGACCATCGGTACGCTATTCAGATATGACGCACCGCTTATGTCTAAAGACTTGGTATCGGCAGGCCAAGTAATCGAACTCTCTGTAGAAAATATGCTTGGGTCGCGCTTTACTAGCAGGTTGTACACAATCTGGTTGGCGCGTGTAATTGCACGGTTGACTACGGCATCACTAAAGAAGTCCTTGCGTGGATCATCCAGCAAGTCTCTGATGGTCGTGTTTACATCGAGCCGTGTCTCACCCACGAGCAAACACCCTTTGCGAAACTGGACGGTGGTAACTAATGCCCAGGGCGTTCGCAGCGCCCACAGCCTTACCATGCAGGTCATACGCTAGTGCGCGGCGTTCCCTGCGTAGTGCAGCTTTAGCCATTGCACGAGTCTTTTCTCGCTTCATCTTCAGCTCGGCTGCTGCCTGGGCGCCGCCTTGGGTGCGGTCACAGGCAAGAATGTAAGTAGGCAAGCGAGGGTCATTGATACACAGCGGAGTGTCGTACTCCCCTGGCTCAACGTCTTCGAAAATCCCTCGCCGCCAGTGTGACCAGATATTGGGTAGTTCCTCGATATGGGTGCGCTCTCGCGAACCAAAGTCGTCCTTTACTACGGTGGACTGGACGTGAGCGATTGCCCACGCCTTGGCGTCACCGTCATAACCAACGACCAACTTGGGATTGCCGCAAAGTCGTTGCAATCGACGGCTGTGCGATGTCTTCCAGTTGATGCCAGTGACCTTGCGATACATCTCCTGGTCGAGAGATGGCCGCAAGTCACCGCGTGTATCGAGGATTATGTTACCCATTAGGCTGGCTCGGCCACCGAAAGCTTGTTCGGCACTGCAACCTTTGCCTTTTGTGCGCCAGGTGTAAGCTTTGGTAAGTAAAAAAGCTCAAGACCCAAAAAGAACTTGTCCTCTGTGAGTCCGGCTGCAAAAGCAAATCGCAAAATAAACTCTATTGCATCGTACTGTTCATCATCCAGGCTACTGCTGTTAATGGTGCCTGCCTGCGTCACCTGCAAGTCTCCTGCGCCAGTGACGTTGTCTGCCGGGATTACAATGTCTAATGCCTTATCTCCCGTGTACCCGGTACCTGAAGACGCGCTGGCAATATCACCGCCGTCTGCAATTTGCCGATAGGTCACTGTAGGGGTAAGCGTGTCTGCTGTTGTGCTGCTGGCTGAAGTCCAATGGCAGCGCACGTATACAGGCTCATTCGTGTCAATAAACGAGGGCATTGCCATTAAGTGAGCAATTTCGTCCGTAGCCGAGCCAATCTTAAATGCAGTAAATGTGCTTCCAACGCTAGCAAGCACCGAGTTGCCGGTTGCTGCTGAAGCAATGTTTGGAGTGCCATCTACAAGGCCCATGCTGCTAAATGATGTAGATGGAATAAACAGGCTCTGGTAAGCCAGCTCTATATTGTCATTACGAATCGCCATGTTGCCCCTCCCAGGGTGCTGTATCTAATCGGAGTCAATCAGAGGGGTCGAACCTCTCCTGTAGCCCTGCCGCTAGACTGACTGAATGCCCAGGGGCCAAGCGGCCCCCAGACTACTTCAATTATGAAGCAAATGCGAAGTTTGTCTCATCAAACTGAAGATCTTCCAACACGCCGTGAGCGTTGCGCTGGAAGCAAACCATGTTTCCGATGGTTCCGTAGACAATTTCGTAAGAGACGCTATTGGAAATTCGCTGAAGAAGCGAATCCGTTTCGTCGAATCCCATGGGCACAGTCTCACACATTGCGAGGCAATCCATGCTAAGGAATACAAGCTTACCAGGCTCAAACATATCGTCAGGGACAATAGGAATGTCGCGCTCACCGTTGTTCCAAGTGAGGAACGAACGCTCGTAGCCACCTTTAAACTTGCAAGGCTCATATCGAACATCGCTAACGAGAGTGTTAGCAATCTCGTCAACCTGAGCATCGTGACCAGTCACGTAGTCAGGACGCTTGCCAGATTGAGTCTTAATGCTTCGGAAAGCCTTGTTCATCAAGTCGTGCGACCAAGGACGCGCTACATTGCTGTTGTCATCGACATATGCAGCCCACTGCGGGTGAGTAGAAGGATTTATGCCATATAGCGTGCCAACGTCATCAACAACGTGAGCGATGCCAGTGAACTCTTCTTTATATGCATTCACGGTCCCAGAGGTACCGCGAGCAAGAAAGTCACCATCCTGAACAGTGATAGCAGCGCCATCAACTGTGATCTTGGTGGTGCTGTCAATGCTCTTGATGGTAAAGGTGTTCTCTGGAGTGCCGCCACCTAGCTGGCCGTCGTCGCCTACAACCAGGGGCATCCCAGGGCGAAGCTGAACATTCCCTGAGTTTTCTTTCAGTGTAATCTGAGTAACACTGCTCTGGGCTTGGTCGATAAGACCAAGAATGCCGGTCTCCGTGCTAGTGCTCACCTTGTTGCCAACCAACGCACGAGCAACCTCGTACTTAAGGTCTTCTTGAAGGTCGTCCATCTTGTCAGCAAGCGCATCAGCAAACGCACCACGGTCAGTCTTAGAAACTGCCATGAGGCGCTTGGTAAGCTGCGCTCGACCCCAGACATCCTTTGGCAAAACCTCGCCCTTTGCACGGGTAGCAATCCCAGCATCAGGCAGTGTGCCATTCTCTGCAATAGCGTGAGCACCATAGGCTCGGCCAAGCTTGGTAGAGAAAACCAACTTGGAGCCCTCAAGCTTCACTTTCTTGGTGCCGGTTTGTAGCGCATCATACAGCACAACGTCTCGGTTGAGCTGATCTTTAATTCCATCCTCGTAAGTCTCCTTGAGTGCCTCTAAAAAGCCATTCGCTGGAGAGGTTCCTGTATTTTCTACAATACTTGCCATCTCTTATTCCTCGCTGCCCATTTGTGGGCGTCAGCAGTTCATTCAATACCCATGCGCTGAAGAAACGCCTCTCGTGCATCAGAAATCGAGGTAATACGCTGCTTTTCGCCAACGCCGCCCATTCCGCTTTGCGGCAGAACAGGTGGGCTATTGGTGCCAGGGGCCGGAGCCGCTGAAGCAAACCGCCCTTTCCAGGTCGAAGTCTCTCGCTCGTGCGATTGACGAGCAATGTCCCGCACCTGAGATGCGGTGAGATTCGGGTTCTGGAACAGGTGCATTGCAATCTCGTGCTTACTTGCATTCGGATAGTCCGCAAGTGCCGAGTCAGCCATTGACCGGAAATGAGTACGCAGACGTGCAGTTTCTACCTGCTCCATCTGAGACTGCTTCCATTGAGACAGTTCCGATAGTTGTTTCTCCAGCTCTTGCGTTTTTCGCTCAAGCGGGTCCACATACTCTGGCTCTGGCTCTGGCTGCAATGCCTTTCGCAGTGCCTCAACGGGGTCTACAACCTGTTGAGCCTGCTGGTTTTGATGCTCAATGTAATTTCTTAGTTGAGCAATCTGGTCTTCGTATTCGCTCGCCTTCGTCTGAAAGTCGTTTTTCTGCGCTATTACCTGTTGAAAACGGTCATACGGCACCGGACCCGGACTAGACGAGGTATCGCCCTCGCTGGCTGCGCTAGTATCTGCCGATGTCGCGGCAACCTCCACTGCTGGAGTGCTTGCCAAATCCTCACCACCTACGGCCTGCGATTCCGTACCGGAGTCTGTGCTCGTTACGCCTTCTGCTGACATGGTTTTCTCCCTGCGCTTTGACGGAGCGCCACCCGATTATTTGGGATAACCACACACAGACCCATTGGCCTGCGTGCATAAATTACAAGCGGACAAATTTCGCTGTCAAAAAAATGTAAACTTGTTTGCCGCTGTCGAACTCTATTACATCTCTTCGGTGGGCACCATGTCAAACTCGCCAACTCCTGGACCCATTACTCCAGCATCCTCTTCGGGTATGGCAATTTGAGTCCCAGTGTTGCCACGAGACAATGCGGCCATCTGCTCCATAAGCTCTGGCGGCATCTGCGGGCCTGCTTCTGGCGGCATTCCAAAGGCATCCATTGGCTCAGGCTGTGGCATCTGCGGCTGACCTGGCTGGCCCTCCTGCGGTGGTGGCTCTTGCATGAAAGGAGGCCACGCTTCAACCTGTATGGCTTGCTCGTCTACGTGAGTCCACCAAGGCACGCCCTGCTGAGATTGCGAAGCGTAGTAGTAGCACCACGCCAGATTGCGCATAAACATATTCTGTATCTCTGGAGCAAGGCGGCGGTACTCGGCTGACTGCATATAATCAGTCCGCTCGTCTATCTGTATCTCCATAGAGTCAATAGCTGGGTTAGGATGTACGAAGGCACCAACCTTCAGCATCTCGTTGACTTCGCGTGCGTATCTGCGCTCACGGCTGTTGTCTCCGTCGATAACATCCGTATCGCCAAACTCAAGCATCTTTCGGAACTTGATTTGGTTCATTGGGTCTTGGGGATTGCCGAATACACCACGCTCCCACATCATCAGCAAACGCTCCTGGCGGAACGACAGCAGCTTCGGCAGCATGGAGCCGCCCTGCATTCGAACATCCGTAGAAGAAATGTCGCTTGAAAAGAACCGTATTAGTTCGCTGACCGAGTTCTTGCCCATCACTGGGACGGTATAGGCAACGGGCATCATGTCTCGCCACATCGTGAGCAGCATGGAGCCAACGCCACAGATAGCCTTCTCGACCTCTTTGACCAACGGCCCTAGCAAAGTTGCCTCAAGGTCTGTCGCCATTCCGATTGCACGACCAGACATATTTGACGGGATGCGACCACGAGTAAGCGAGGACAGCCCAGATAGCTCAAATATTGTCTCGACCGCGCCATTCTTGATGACTAAGTGCTCTTGGGGAAGCGGCGGGTTTACCATTGGTCGTGGAGCCGGGAATCCTGGGTTATACTCTACAATCTCACCGGGCTCATTGCTGATGTAGTTGCCATTCTTGAGCGAGCCCTCGGCCACAATCCACTTGGCCTGAGCCATCAGGTTGGCGTGCTCGCGAATGTCCTTGTCGCGTTTGTTTACTTCGTGCTGCGGGTCTAGCAGAGACACTGCGCGCCCATGCCCAATCATGCGTCCGGGTATCTTGCCATCCCGTATGGGGTAGAATGGCAGCTTGCCAAATGGCAGGCGCTCCTGGTGGTACATAACTAGCCCACCAGCAATAACGGTAAACATGCCGTTAGGGTGCCGAGGCGAAGGTCGCTCGTAATACTCGATTACCTCAACGTGCTCAGTAAGGCTCTGTGCGCTGTTTTGGCGGTCGCCTCGCAGCTTGTCCATTAGCTGGACCTGAAAATGGTCGAAGTCCATGCGGCGATTGCTTTTGATGTACTTGGCTTTATCGTAAGTTTGTCGCAGAACATCAATATGGACGGTGTTTCGACTGTATGCCCAGCGGCATTTCGACCAACGCCGAGCCCCTGGGTCAAAGCCAAACTCCATAAGAGACAGCACGTCCCAATCGGGAATCCCTGTCATGCGTGGACCAAGGTCGCCCACAGCATTTTCAACCTCTGCCCCTACCTGCATCTCCATCTGGCTTGGTTGGTATTGTTCGCCGCCTGCGGCATCCCAGTACACCTTGATAGCGGACAGGCCAGTAAGCGTAGCCAGCTTTACTGCCTCTTCAATTCCATCCCCAAAGTCCAACTCCATCCACAAGTGGTCAAGCAGCTTCTCGCTTGCACGAGCTGCCTCCTGGTCATCCTCATCAGATGTAGCAGGAACTACAGTCACGGCAGGTCGGTTTTCAGTAACCTTAGCAGTTACATCATCAATCACCCGCTTCATGTAGTTGGTGACTGGCTGCTCTTCCCACTCTTCAAATTTTATAGAGTCGTGCGTCTCAGACGCCCGGTCATACCGGAGCCACTGCTGGCCTAGGTAGAACGAAATGGTGTAGTACGCAGAGCGAACATGGGGTTTCTTGAATCGTTCACACAGCTCGAACTGCTTAGTGACGTAGTTTACAAGCTTGACTTCCTCCGCAGTGGGAGACCAGCTTTCGCCACTTTGACTGTCGAACCGAGTATACTGGTCAGTAATCGCAGAGGATGGCATTATTTAGCCTCGTCGCATTCCAGGGCCTGTTTTCATTAAATTAGGTGCCTGTGACGGCTCCCCAAATATAGAAAGCGCAGCCATCTGCGGAGGAGTTAGCTTAAATCGCTTGCTTAGTTCCATTACAATAGGCTTTGCGCTTCTAGGGTCTTGCCGTAAAAACTCCTCCATGCGTTCGTCCATTTCAGACTGCTGCTGTTTACGGCGAGAAATCATCTCTTCAGAAGACTCGCTCATGGGGCTCATTGTCTTGTCTTTCATGCCATACATCATCACACACCTCTCTCTTCAAATCTGTTTTGCTCTGGAAACATGCTGGCAGCAGCAAGCTGTGCGCCACTTAGTTGAACAGGCTGCATAGGCTGAAACACCTGGCCAGAGCCGGGATCAAATGAGCGTAAGCTTGCCTCCGCAAGCGGTTGAAACTCGGGCTGGTACGAAGGCTCAGGCTCTTCAGGGAGTGGCTTACCCTTGAGTCGCTCTGGCGTGGGACCAAAGATGCTTGAGAAGAGACCGCCTATTATGTTGTTTGCGATAAAGCTTATTGGGTCTAACATAAAAACTATCCCTCACCGTTTTGTTTATCACGCTTTGACAGAGCGATAGAAAGCTGTCGCTTCTGATGCACTGGCACCTGCGACCAATATAGCCTATTTGACTCTTCTGGTGCGTCTGGAAAATCAGGTAGTTCGCTGTATTTCACAAGTAAATCGTGCATCCAGTCTCTCGCTGTCCACCCAATCCAAATGCCTACAATCAAAGCCGCAGCGATAATTGCAATCGTCATCGGCTACCTCCACGGTAAAATCGCTTCTGAGGACGAACACCCCGCCTGCGACCGCCGCGTGGTGCAATGTCGTTCATCTCTTTAGCCTTAGTCAAATTATCAGACACTTCTAGCACAGGCCGCATTCTATTGTCCGCTTCAAATATAAGCGCCGTGCAGTCAATCAGGTCATCATGCTCACCTGGCATGTGGTCATAACGCCCTGACTGGGTGCGAACGTACGTCGTACACTCATGGCAAAAGCGCCGAGAGTGCTCGGTGTATGCCTTGTCTCGTATTCTTCGACGCAGCTCATCAATAATCCTGGCCTTATTATAGGAGCCAATGATTGTGCCATATATCTGCGAGGCATCTTTGCCGGGGCGTATCGCCTTTCCGGGGCGGCGCAACTGCATCTGGCGATATCCCATAGTATTTACAATGTGGCTGATGGTTGAATAGCCGTGGTTGTTTGCCTCTGGTGAGATAAATGCCCTGTTATAATACTTCGCAGCCAGAACAGCTTGCTCCCCAAGGAACTCTGGAGAGTACTTAGAGTAGAGTTCTGCCACTATTTCTTTGGCATGGCGGTCGTAAACCCGTGCGGCTGACCAATCGCCGTCCTTTGAGCCCATCGCAGAGTCCGTTCCAATGATGTATTCATGGCCCGGTACCGGCTTCCTGTACATCTGCCACTCAAGACCAGTGCCACCAGGCTGTATATCGCCGTCCACGTCAATAAACTCTCTGAACTGTTTGAACCCATCGGGCAACGGCTTAGATGCCCACTCTGATATGACCCGCTGGTCAATGGCTCTTGAGCCGGAAGCAATAAACGACATCTGCCAAGACAGCGGAAACTCTTGGTCAAACTCGTCTAAGTCACCGAACTCTTGGCGTTTATTCAACCCCCACCGCATTTCACTAGGGGTGAGGCCGTACTCGAAACACCTGTCAAACCACGCCCACCCATCTGTGCGGTGCCAGTACCGCAGTTCATCTTTAGCAATAAGACGAGCTTTGTTGTGAAACGTGTTCTCTTTTTTGCTTTTGCTGGTAGAGCGCAAGACATCACCCTGCTCCCACAGAGCCAGCATCTCGTCATGCAATCTTGCTTCGTCTTCGCTGATGCCTGTGGTATACTTGGGGACTCCTTGCCAACTAAAGAAAAAAGGTCTCCAGATGGCGTGGTCCTGGCTTTCCGTCCAATCTCGCCACGCAGACTTGAAACGATTGTAGTGGCTGCCGCTTGCGCCTTTCGCTGTAGACTCAATTAGAACAAATGTAAATGATTCCGATAACATAGAGGCCAGCGTTGATGTAAGCTGCGCCTCGGCAGTAGTCGATCGCCGTAAATGGTCCCATGCTGCAAGCTCCGATATATGTATAAATGAGGGGTCGCCACCCCGGTTTGCTTCTGTTGAGCCCTGTGTGATACTCCGAAACTTTGAACCCCAAGTCACGCCCTCAACATCAGATGACCACTCAAGCGTGTTCCCCCGGCTCTTCGGCAATGAATGTGGAAACATCCGCGCAAACTGTGGGTCCAGGTTGTTCTTAAAGTTACGAGCAATGCCTGCAATCTCCCTAGTGGCCTGGTCTAGCTGGGCTATTACCAGTGCAAACAGGTTTGGATTGAAGGTACACAGCCAGTAACCAATGGCCTCTATGGCTGTAGACATGCCGAGACGACGGCATTTGTTGATAATCACCCGGACTGGCTTCTTGTGCTCGATGCAATGCAGCACCCAATCAATGACTGCGCGTTGCTCCCGGTTCGGTTCAAACGGCAGCATTTGTATTCCGCTGTCAGTTTTGACGCGAATCTTCAGACAACGCTTGAAAAACAGATAGGGGTCTTTGCTAAGGGCCAGCCATATGTCGCCACGACGGCTCATGCAGTGGCAGGGGTTGCCGTTTTCGCTTTCTTACGACTAGCTTTTTTCTTTGCAGCCTTCTGCTCACGGGCAATCTCGGCGTCATCAATTGCATCCATAGTCGCCACTACTGAGTTTCGGATGCCGCTCATGCGTGCTGTGGTCCGAGATGGGGGTATCGCTCTCAGAAAAGTGCGAATACGGTTAGTGTGCATAGCAATCAGCATCATTGCAGACGGTGTTGTGCCTATTGCTTTGGCAATCCTTTCGAGGCGACAGTAGACATGCCAGCTCATATCGTGGCTATAAAGACCGTTTCCATTGCTAAGAGTAACTGTGTCTTGCCGCTCTGCCTTGGAAAGCTTGTATGCATCGCCGGGAACTTGCGGTTCCCACCAAGAAATCAGCAGCTCACCAACAAAATCTATGATGGGCCGACTGCTCTTAAGGCCAGTTGCCCTCATCAGGTTGGTCAGTTCTCGCTGCAATGCAGAATCAAGGGCTATAGGCCACGGTGAACCACCCTCTGTTGTCTTTGGCGGCGAAGGCCGAGTAGCAGAAAATGGGAGATGTGTAGTGTGTTCAGCGGGTTTTGGCATAACACGACTGTATATACCGCAAAAAAAATGTCCAGCGAATCACAAAAGTTTAGGATATTTTGACTTTTTGTTCTTCTTGCGAACTACCGCAGCAACAATTCCCTTTGGATGGTCCCTTGAGACGGCGCTTTTTGGCAAAATAAGACGCAGTCGAGCCGCAGCCATATTCGACATACCCTCAAGAAAGTCATCGGCCTGCTCCCCACCATGTCTAAGCTGGTGTATAAACTCGCTGACTGTGACTCCATAACCTGGTATCTCGGCATCTGGCTGAAATTTGCTTCGTAGAATACGGTCAGCCATTTGGTTGCGCGTGCGGTCCATGCGTCATATTACGATGTAGGCACCACAAAACACAGAAAAGAGGCCCTAATGAGTGAATGTGCAAAGTGTGAGATCATGGAAAACAAGCTTAAAGACATGGAGCGCATGCAGGACGGCGAGCAAAAGCGGCTTACATACCTAATTGAAGACTTTCAAAACGCAACCTACACCACAAGTGCAAACTTTCTGGACGTACACTCCGATATAGGGTGGGTTCTACGATGGCTCTCGGTGGTGACTGGGCTGACAGTCTTCGGACTCTTCCTCTGAATCGAACATCTCCACTAGGCACTCTAGCAATCGCTCGGCATATTCTGCCCCTACCATAAATTCTCCCCTGCCAAGATTTAGGGCAACCCAGTCACCGCCTGCCCGTCTGGCAGATACAGCGTCAAACCCCATCTCTTTACTGCGGCAAAATCGGTCACGGCGCGTTCTGGGGCGTTTTGGCCCCCAGGCGGTGTTCGACACCATAATGCGCTTGCCATTTCTAGGCCCAGCTCGCTCCATACCGTGCTCGGTAAACCCACAATCTTTGCAGGTTCGGGGGAAGTCCCCCCATTTGCGGTCAAAGCGGTGTCTCACGCCGCGCACCGTAGTATATTGCCCCCAATATGGGTACCCTTCAGAAAAACAGGCACCCCATATTTACAGAAGGCCAAAAATATGATACGCAAGGAGCCGTGAAACGGCCTCCCTCGTTTCCTCCCCCCTGAGAACCCCCCT
>TARA_R100000231_G_scaffold57516_2_pt1 | contig 15438 bp, 20 predicted proteins | sample TARA_R100000231 | Tara Oceans TARA_R100000231 (sample SAMEA2620565) | marine metagenome | biome: marine biome (ENVO:00000447); feature: surface water layer (ENVO:00002042); material: "saline water (ENVO:00002010), including plankton (ENVO:xxxxxxxx)" | depth 5 m | reverse complement strand
TCGATTGTGGGTGGTTCTCTTGCCAGGTTTAGCCTCGCCTAAGTTTTTTAGGTAAGGGCATGTCTTTTTCTCTCTCCTTGCGTTTTTGATTTTTTTTCATTTTGTGCTTGCGCTTTGGTTCCACTTGGTCATCTTGGCGGCGTAATGAAAACAAAGAACACCACCACAGAAGCACTTTTCGATTCCATTCTTTCCTCTTCTTTGTGTCGCATAGACGGCCCAAAGATCGACCTGCTGGAAACCATCCGAGACCTTTGCGATTCTATTTGCGATGAAGAGGAGACCGATTGGAACCTTGGAGAGTTTCAAGAGTTTGACTTAGCTTCATTCCTTGTGGGTGCCTACTGGTCCCTCACAGAGTGGCACGGAGGGCAAGAAACCGAAACATACGCAACGCTTTGTTCTATTGGAGAAGTATTCTCTCCCGGTATGACAAGCGGACCAGAGGGAGACAGTGAACAATCCGCTTTTGATCTTGTAAGCGCCTATATTTCTGACAAGTAACCAACCACATCAAACAAAGAACCAATGAAAACAAAGAACACCACCACCACCAGTCGATCCTTCAAAATTACCGTTGAAGTTGCCGCTTGTCCTTTTCTCACAACCGATGAGGACACAACCGAAACCCTCAAGAATCACTTCGAGGAGGCTCTGAGCTATTGCGACAAGTTACACCAAACAAGCAAGGTTCTCTTTCAGGAAGGCAAAACGGTTTACAAGTGATCTCTCCCGTCTCTTTATTGGTTCAGGCCAGTAGGGAGCGGGGAGCGATTAAATGACTCCGACCAAAAACAAAGAACAAAGAAAATGCAACTAGTTACCACACTATCAACAGCTCAAGCGGCCGATATTCTCTTACAAGATGATTTTGCCAACTGGACTCGACCGGGGGCCTATGCCCTTTGTGAACACCTTGAAGAAATAGCAGAAGCCACAGATGAGCCTGTAAAAATTCACCCTGTAGATATTCGCTGTGATTATTCAGAGTATGGATCAGCAGCGGAAGCGGTGGATCAATACACCGGGGGCGCTAGTGGGATTCTTGATCCTCTGGCATGGCTCCAAGAGAGAACAACTGTGATTGTATTTGATGGAGGAGTGATCATTCAAGACTTCTGAAGATTGCAAAGAGAACAAACAAAACAAACAAAGAACCAATGAAAATTACCATTTCAGTTCAGTATCAGGGCAAACCGATGTTTGAGAGCTTTGAGGTTCCACCATCAGAGAACGAAAGAACTTTACCCCCGACTTGGAGGCAACACCGCAAGGCTATGCGTCTTGTCAATGCGTTGAACGCAAGCGGAGCCAATGCTGATTTTCTCATGGTTCCAGAGTCGGCTGCTGAATTGCAGCGGATAGTTTCCAAGGGGCGCATGATGGCAAAAAGGGTTTGGCATTTTGCAGACATCAAACCTTCGAAAGCTAAATCACAGGCCATCAGACAATGGCGGGAACTTGTTGCCTAACCCATGCCAAGCGGACCACCCATTGATGTCTCGCAGTATCTTCCCTGGATCAAGAGGAACGCAAAGATTCTTCTTGCCCACCAGCTTCTTGATTTCATAGAAGCCAACGCTGGAAGCAAGAGAGCCACAAAGAAAGCGGTTCGTGAACTACGGGAACTCCTATTGAAACAAAAAGAACAATGATAAATGCAGCAATCAACGGAGCAATCGCTCTTGTCAAATCCAACATCTTTGAAGGCAAGGATATTACCATCATTAAAGACTACAATGATGGCATGGTGGCAGTTCTCAACAACACTGGATCGTGCGTAGCTGTCATGGCTTATGATGAGGAAGATGACTACTTCTATAATACCTCCGGGTGGGTAAAGGTAGCAGATCACGAGGCCATCAAGCTTGCGGATTCACTCTACGGATAAATGAGCAAAGGACGAGGACATGCGGGAGGACAGAGCAACTTCCACAAAACCAAAGACCGCGAAAAAACGAGCTATTACCATGATGTGTATTACGGGCTCAGTTCCACAGTCAACGCGGCATGCGACGAATTCTTTAAGTCTCGCAACATGGATCGCCCTAAATACAACGGGGTTCCTAGACCGAGCCAAACCAAAGACACAAACAAAGACAAAAAACGATGAACATCTCTCTCGTTCTCCTGCTTTTTGGGCTCCTTGTGCTTGCTTGTCTCATGTTGAGCAGTGATCTAGGCGACACCGACGGCAAGACACCGCTAGGCCTTCTTTTTTTGGCAATCCTCCGGGGCTTTCTTGTGGTTTGTGCGGTGGTTGCCGCTTGGACTGTTACCGCTCTTATGTTCTCCCTTAATTAACTAAAACAAACGATGAAAAACAAAAATACAGTCTGGGCGGTCATGTGTCCTGCGTGGGGCACCGTGATTAGCCTGTATGAAACCAGACAACTTGCTGACGTTGCGGCTTCCGTAATGAGCAGCGAAACGGACACTCCCCACGAAACCAAGGAGTTTGAAGTGATAGGTGAATCAGTGGCACCTATTGACAATCAACTTGAACTGGACCTTGACATATGAAGAGCACAACAGAGACCATCACTGATTTAAACAGAGCTATTCGGCTTTTAGAGCAAACAAGGGACTCCCTGCTTCCGCCCCCAGTTGCTAAACCCAAAAACCTGAATGGGAGGCGGGTAGCTATTTGCGTTGGACATAGCAGGGCGGGAGACTTCGGAGCTACGGCACCGGGGGGAGTAACGGAATACGCATGGAACAAACCGATAGCGCACACAATGAAGGCAAACTTGACCGCTTTGGGTGCTGAAGTCTTGGTTCTTGATAAGTATGGCTACCTGACCGACCTCTCATACTCACAAGCAATGGACTTCGTTGCGAATCAGGTAAAAGACTTTGAGGCTGAGGTGGTGGTTGAGTTGCATTTTAACAGTGCATCAGACCGCTCTGTAAGGGGCTTCGAGACACTCATAACAGGAAGCCAACGGGGAACCATTCTTGGGAACTGCTTGCAGGACGCAATGGCTGAACTATTCCCCGGAGAACCGAACAGGGGTGTGAAAGTTCGCACAAGAAACCAGAGGGGCAGTGCGTTCCTATTTAAATGTGCTCCACCAGCAGCAATCCTTGAGCCTCTTTTTGCTAGTAATTTACGCTCTTGGGACACCTACAAGAACCGGCGGGATGACATAGCGCACGCCTATACGATGGGACTCATCAGTTATCTTGAGCAGGTATCATAACTAACTTTCTTTTTCTATGCCAACAAGATCAAATAAAAACAAGTGGATGGCTGATCTTATGCTTGATCGCATACGCTATCGAAAGCAGTTTGATACAGCGGAGGAGGCACAAGCGTTTGAAGCAGAACTCCGCAAGCGCAACAAGCTAGGGGAGCCGATTGCTGCATTGGTAGAAACAAAGGACAGCAGTCCAACGGCCACCTTTGGTGAGATGTCAGACAAGACGTTCACTAGATACTGGGCCAACAGTAAGAACGAAGAGCAATGTATCAGTAACATGAAGATCCTGGAGAAGTTCTTTGGATCGGAGACGCCTATAAAGGACATTACAGTTCACCGAATAGATGACTTCATAGGTCACCTCCAGTCACTCAACAGGGCACCAGCTACTATCAATCAGAAGCTTGCCACCTTGTCCAAGATCATCCGGTTTGCTCACGAAAGGGGCTACTTAAAAAACAAGCCAAAGATTGAGCGAGTCACCCAGCCAAGCAACGAACGTCTGGTGTTCTTTGACTACGATCTAGAAGCGGACATCCTTGGGTATCTATCAGACAACGAGCCAGCGTTTTTTGATTGGTTTGTGTTTGCCATAGACACTGGCATACGCCCCGGAGAGATCCAAGCGTTGACCAAGAAGTGTTTCCGAAGGGATCCAGTGCTTGGCCCGGTGGTGGATGTAAGAGAAGTAAAGAACACCTCGGGCACTTCAGAGCAGCGAACGATTCCACTGACAGACAGAGCAGTAAGTGCTGTGAGGAGACAGATGCGAGACACTGATTATCCATTTGGAACGTGGACAAGTGACGCACGCCGGATTGTTTGGGACAAGGTAAGGGAAAACGTAGATATGGATTCTGAATTGGTTCCTTATTGCTGCCGCCACACCACCGCCACCCGCTTGGTGCAACAGGGGGTCAACCTCAAAGCGGTTCAGAGATGGATGGGTCACAAGACGTTAGAAATGACACTCAAGTATGTGAAGCTAGTCCCCCAGGATCTTATCTTTGGAAAGAACGCTTTGGAGAAACCACAGCACGAACGAGTAGCATGACCGAAGAAGAAAAAGAATATCTTGAGTCGCAAATTCCGGTCCTGCGAAACCAGATGGCTGATTGCTCGAACCGCATTGAAATCCTGAAGGCAAAACGAGCAGACATTCACAAGCGCCTTAAAGGGTTTCGGGCGAGTCTTGAACGGGACAAAATGGATAAGGTGAGTGACTGGTAGCATAACTAAATATTTCATGGTGTAGTGTGTGTGTGTAAACTGGCGGGGAGAATCGATGGGTAAACCTGTTTGATTCTCGCCGCTTCTTTTCTAATTAAAAAAAAAAAATAACAACGATGGAAGTCCCTCTTACTCAAGAAGAACTAAACGAAGACATGACGATGATCGGGGTAGGCCGATACAGGTTACACACAGAGCAAGCAAAGAACAGGGAGGGCGAAGGAGATACTAAGTATGGACAGAGATTGATGCGAGCAGCTCTTCCAAAGTTTGCCAAGGGGATTGAAGACATGATTAACGGTTGGAATCACGCCAACAAAGCAAGATGGCAGCATGACCTGATGGGTATGAAGCCAGAGGTAATTGGTTTTATTGCCTTGAGGAGTTGTCTTGATCGCATCACGGCCAGAAAAACCATGAACAGCTTGGCTTGTTTTGTTGGGGCTCGAATTGAGGATCAGGTGAGGTGTGACTTCCTTGTTAAGCACTCAGAGAAGGGGGAGGGGATTATCCTTGGTGCAAAGAGACGCAAGAAAGCTGGCGTGAATCACATTCGGACACACGTAAGGAGGTCCATGATGCACGAAGCAGACAAGGGACTGATGGAGGCCTTTGATGCGTGGACACAGAGAGACAGGGCAAACTGTGGAGCTTGGCTTGTTGAGTTGCTGAGGGATTGCACGGGACTGATCGAATACGTTTACATCCAACAGAAGGCAGGACGCAAGAGGGCTACTCGATTTGTAGTGGCTACACAAACGACCCTTGACTGGGTGGAGAACTTCAACACAGACAGAGAGTTACTTGAGCCTTTCTGGCTTCCAACAGCAGAAACACCAAGAGAGTGGGAGAACATATGGGATGGTGGGTATGACACAGCAGGAACAACGCTACCCAAGCTGCCCTTTATAAAGACAAGAAACATGGAGCACCTACGGGAAGCGCCATCGGTCATTGGAGAGCCAATGGAGGCTTGCAATTTGATTCAGCAGACACCGTGGAGGGTGAACAGTGAGGTATTGGATGTCACAAGTTGGGCTTGGGAAAACTCCCTTGAGATCACAGGCTTTCCATCGAGGGAGGATGAGACGCTACCACCATTTTCAAAAGCGATTCATGAAGACAAAGAGGCACTGACAAGGTGGAAGATGATGGCTGCCGGTGTCTACAAAAGAAACGCATCTACGAAATCAAGACGGCTACTTGTGGGCAAGGTGCTCTACTTAGCTGACAAGATGAGGGCCACCAGGTTCTTCTATCCAAGCAACTGTGACTTTAGAGGTAGGGTCTACAATATCCCTAGTTTTCTGGGCATACAGGGTCCTGACATGTGCCGTGGGCTTTTGAGGTTCTCCCGTGGAGAAAAGGTAAAAACAAACGAAGCCTACAGGTGGCTTGCTATTCACGGGGCGAACACATGGGGAAACGACAAGGTTACTTTGGACAAGCGAGTGGAGTGGGCAAACGACTTCGCAAAGGATGCACAAAAGATAGCAGCTAACCCAAAGAAAGAACTCCTTTGGACTGAGGCAGACAAACCATTTCAGTTCCTTGCTTGGTGTTTTGAGTGGGCCAAGCTGACATCAACAGGAAAGCTTGAGACATTTCTTCCTGTGTCTATGGATGCGAGCAACAACGGCTTGCAGATTCTTTCTATGCTGATTCGTGACCCGTATGGGATGAGCGCAACCAATGTGCTTCCCACAGAGACACCAGCAGACATCTACAAGGTGGTAGCAGAGAGGGTAGAGGGGTATCTCAGAAAGGATGCCAGTGAAGGACGATTGTTTTCCAAGGAGTGGCTCCAGTTTGGAATTACTAGGTCAACATGCAAGCGTCCTGTGATGTGTTACAGCTATGGGCTTACTAGCTACAGCAACAGGGCCTACGTTGTGGAGTGGTTTGAGGATGAGATCCACGACAGAAAAAGAACGAGTCCATTTGATCCCCGGGAAAAGATTATGGCAACAAACTATCTTGCAACACTTGTTTGGAAGGGGATCGAGGAGGTTCTTGAGAAACCAAAAGAAGTTATGCAGTGGTTTCAGAAGTGCTCTAGGTTAATCAGCGACAAGCAACGCCCTTTATTTTGGAATAGCCCAAGTGGATTCCCTGTGGTTCAAGACTACAAGCAGCTTCACAGCAAACGAGTGAAGACATGGGTGTCAGGCGAGGCAACTTGGATTCGCTTTAACGAAGAGAGTGACAAGATATGCAGGAGGAAACAAGCCAACGGAGTGAGTCCTAACTTTGTTCATGCTCTTGATGCTGCTGCTCTCCACAAGACTGTAGTGAGGGCCAACCGGGAGGCAGGGATTTACGATTTTGCAATGGTGCATGACAGCTATGGAACCCATGCAACAAAGTGTGCTGACCTATCAAGAATACTTAGGGATGTCTTCGTAAATATGTTTGAGGTTGACTTACTATCTGACTGGTCTAAACAACTGTCTGTTCAGCATCCTGACATCTCATTTCCATCTCCACCTGAGTTTGGGGCGGCTAAAATAACAAAGATCCATGACTCAACATACTTCTTCAGCTAGTAATAATGGGGACAATAGATAACCAGACAAATGAACTTATTGAAGGTTGGCAGAAGTTAGCACAAGCAGCAGTAAATTTCGGGTTACTTAAAAAGGCCCACGATGACGGAGAAAACATAGACCCACAGGCATTTGATTTCAGTGAGAAAGAATTAGTAACCAGCGCAAGAGTGTTTGCAATGCTTTGCGATGTTTACATTACAGACAAACCAAAAAACAACGAAAGGAAAGATAACGATGGCAAATAAAATAATGACCACCCCAGCAGGTAGAGCTTTTTGGCCCCGCCTGACAGAACCTGACACTGCATTTAATAGTGCTGGTGTTTATCACGCAAAGATTCACGTAAGTGAAAACGACTTTAAAGTCTTCGATGCTGAACTAAGAAAAATTTATAAGGCATACCATGCCAACGTAGAAAAAGAGACGGGCAAACCGCATGGCGAAGCCGATGGATACCCTTGCATTATTACAAAGGAAGGTGACTTCCAGATATATGCAAAGCAGGTAGCAAAGAAGCTGACTGACAAAGGACTACTTGAGTTCTCTGTTGCGTTAGTTGATTCAAAGGGAAAAAAGATTAGCGACAAACCCAACGTGGGCAATGGTTCGATCTTAAAACTATCCGTTGAGCCTTTTTGCTGGTCTATGAATCTTAAAGGATCTGGGCTAGTCACTGGTATTTCTCTTCGACTGAGGGCAGCACAAATCATTGAGCTGAAGGAATTCGGCGGGGGTGGTAGTGACTTTGGATTTGGTGATGAAGGTGACGGCTATGTGAGCGAAACCTTTGAGACAGAGTTTGAGAACGAGGAAGAAAACAACAAGCAAACCGGCATACCGTTCTAAGTTTGAAAAGAGGATTGCCTCGGCTCTTTCGGGAGCCGGGGTGTCTTTTTCATACGAGGACATGCGGTTGAAATACACGAAGGTCTGTCATTACACGCCTGACTTTATCTTGTGCAACGGGGTTATTTTGGAGGTAAAAGGCTTCTGGAAACCATCGGACAGAACAAAGCACCTGATGGTTCGACGGGACAATCCTGGATTGGATATTCGGTTTGTATTTCAACGAGCAAAAAACACATTGAGTAAAAAAAGCAAAACCACATATGGGGACTGGTGTGACAAGCATGGGTTCATGTGGTGCGAAAGAGAGATACCTATATCGTGGCTACCATAGAAGCTGCTTTAACTCACCAACCCTGCGAAGAGTGTGGGAGTAGTGATGGCAGAACAATAAACATTGATGGTTCTTCTAAGTGTTACGTTTGTGACAAGTGGACACCGGCAGCAAGTCCATACAGACCAGAGGGTTCTTTTACTTCTAAGCCAAAACAAACAAATGTATTTATCACAGGCGAGTATCAAGCGTTGCCTCAAAGGAAACTGCATGAGGAAACCTGTAAGAAGTTTGGCTACCAAGTAGGGGAACTAGGAGGACAGCTATGTCATATAGCTAATTACTACAACCTAGATGGTAAGCAGATAGCCCAGAAGTATAGATTTGAGGGCAAGAAGTTCAGGTGTAGCGGTAATCCTGATCATTTTTTTGGGCAGCAGCTTTGGCCCAATGGAGGAAACAAGCTGATCATTACTGAGGGAGAAATAGATTGCCTGAGTGTGAGTCAGGTAAACGGTAACAAGTGGCCCGTTGTTTCTCTTGGGTTGGGGGCTAACTCAGCAGCTTCAGTTATTAAAAAACAAATGGATTGGCTTTCTCGATTCAAGGAAGTGATCTTGATGTTTGACGAGGACGAAGCGGGACGCAAGGCAGCAAAGGAAGTGGCTCATTTGTTACCTGCTGGTCGGGGTAAGATTGCTAGGCTCCCTATGAAGGATCCTTCAGAGTTACTTCTTGCCGGTAGAGGCGAGGAGATAACGCAAGCAATGTGGGAAGCAAAGGTGTGGAGGCCTGATGACATTGTTGCTGGGAGTGAGCTTCTTGAAAGACTGACTAACCCAAAGACATACGAGTCTACACCTTATCCATTCTTTGGTCTTAACCAGTTGACCAGAGGTTTACGCAAAGGGGAGATAGTTACCTTTTGTGCTGGGAGTGGTATTGGGAAGAGCCAGGTTTGTAAGGTAATCGCCCACCACTTGCTTACTACTACTGAAAAGAAAGTTGGTTACATTGCTCTTGAAGAGTCTATCGAAAGGACTGGCTTGTCTCTTGTGGGAATCGAGATGCAACAACAACTTCATTTACAAGAGCAGTTCAAGGTAACCGATGAGTTTTATGATGCCTTCAAGTCAACTGTAGGTAGTGACAGGTTGTTTCTTTACGACCACTTCGGAAGTCTCGATAGCGACAACTTGCTTTCTCACATTCGTTTTCTTGCTCTTGCTTTGGACACTGAAGTTGTTGTGTTGGATCACTTGTCAATCGTGGTAAGTGGCATGGGGGATGGGGACGAAAGACGGATGATTGATAACACCATGACAAAACTTAGGTCACTGGTAGAAGAAACAAACATAGCTCTCATCCTTGTGAGTCATCTCAAGCGTCCTGAAGGAAGGGGCCATGAGGAAGGAGCAACAACATCACTAGCTCAACTTCGTGGATCTGCTGGTATTGCCCAGCTAAGTGACATGGTGATTGGCCTAGAGAGAAACCAGCAGGACGCAGAAGAAAGAAACAAAACACAACTGAGAGTTCTAAAAAACAGATTTAGTGGACAAACGGGCATTGCTTGTTCTCTTGATTTTGACATTGAGACTGGCTTGCTTACTGAAGATATAGCGAATGAATTCAACAACGAGACTACGACTGAAAACAATGAAGACAGCATTTTTTGACATAGAGACACAAGCAATAGACAACTGGGATACGTTGGAGGACTTAAATACTCTTCACTGTATGGTTGTTATTGACTACGAAGAGAAGGTTCACAGGTTCCAAGCAGATAATATTAAGGATGGTTTGGCTTTACTGAGTGAACATGACTACGTGATTGGGCACAACGCCATTAACTTTGATGGTCCTGCTTTGAAGCATTTGTATGGATGGACTCATCACTCAATCTACGACACAAAGATTCTTGCTCAGTTGTCCTACCCAGACCTCAAGACAGACGATTACAAGAGACAAGAGTTCCCAAAGAAGTTGATTGGTAGTCATTCTCTCAAGGCATGGGGTGTTCGCATTGGAATACACAAAAGCGAGCATGGAGAGACAGAGGACTGGAGCGAGTGGAGCCAAGAGATGGAAGACTACTGTGTCCAAGATGTAAAGGTGACTGCCTCTTTGTTTCACTATCTTGTTGAGCAAAAGAAATACTCACACCAAGCCCTTATGCTTGAGACATCGTTTGCCAAAGCAATGAGGAAGCAAACAGAGAATGGGTTTCCGTTTGATAAAGAGAAAGCAGAGGATCTTACAAAGAAGCTGATGGTTCGGCGCACTGAGATCGAGCAAGAACTACAAGAAGTCTTTGGTCCCACAGTCACAGAGATGAAGTCATGCTGGTGGGTTGCAGGAGGCAAACAATACCCAAGCAAAAAGGCTGCTGTTAATGACGGGCACAAAGCAAAGGACGTAGAGCGAGGCCCAAAGAAAACAAAGGAGATTCCTTTTAACCCAGCATCCAGGGATCAGATAGCAGAGCGTCTTATGTCGGCGGGGTGGGATCCACAGGAATACGATGGCAAGCGCCCAGCAATCAACGAGGCAGTTCTTAGAGAGATAGACACACCTCAGTCACTTAAACTTCTCGAATACTTGTTGGTCAGTAAGAGGCTTGGTCAGGTTGCTGAAGGAAATCAAGCGTGGCTCAAGTTGGAGCACAAAGGGAGACTACATGGGTCAGTCAATACCTTGGGAACTGTGAGTGGTAGGTGTAGTCATCACCATCCAAACATGGCTCAAGTTCCAGCAGTGAGAGCAGAGTATGGAGAACAATGTAGGTCTTTGTTTACAGCCCCTAAAAACAAGGTTCTTGTAGGTGCTGATGCTTCTGGGTTGGAGCTAAGGTGTCTTGCTCACTATATGTATCAGTGGGACAAAGGGCAGTATGCAAAGGAGATCCTTGAAGGGGACATCCATACAGCAAACCAAAAGGCTGCGGGCCTTGAAAATAGGGACCAAGCGAAGACTTTTATATACGCCTTCCTATATGGTGCAGGAGACAAGAAGATTGGTGAGATTGTTGGTGGGTCTACTAAAGAGGGCAAACAACTAAAGGCATCATTTATGTCAAAGATTCCTGCAATCAAATCGCTTACCTCTGCTGTTCACCAACAAGTGCAGAAACATGGTTACTTGTTTGGGCTTGATGGCAGGACTCTTCCTTGCCGTTCGATGCACAGCTCACTGAACTTGTTGCTTCAATCGGCTGGTGCTGTGGTTATGAAGCAAGCACTTGTGGAGTTTGAGATGGATAACAAAGACATCCGTTACGAAATACACGCCAATGTCCACGATGAGGTTCAGTTTTCTTGCGACAAGAAAGAAGCAGATGCTCTTGGTTACTCGTTTGTCAGCGCAATCATCAAGGCAGGAAAAATACTTAACTTCAAATGCCCTTTGGATGGCGAATACAAAGTAGGAGCTAACTGGGCAGAAACTCACTAACTAATATGAAACAAGCATTGATAGATGGAGACATGATTCTTTACAGGGCAGCGTTTGCTGCTGAGGTGGAGACTAAATGGGATGATGACATCTTTACTCTTCACACTGACTTCAATCAAGCCAAGGCAGAGGCAAGCCAGCTAATTGAAACTATCCTTGAGAAACTAGAAACTACTGAGATAATAACTATTTTTTCAGACAAAAAGAATTTTAGGCATGAGTTGTTCCCAGAATACAAGGCGAACAGAAAGGACAAAAGAAGCCCTCTTGGTATCAATGACATTAGAGAGTGGATGATGGAAACTTTTAATGGGGACAAGTGGGACAACCTGGAAGCTGACGATGTTATTGGAATCCTTGCCACAGGAGACAGGGAGAACACCATTGCAGTAAGCGGGGACAAGGACTTTGGGACTCTCCCTTGCACTTGGTATAACTTCTTGAAGGATGAGACAAAGGACACTACATACGAGGAAGCCGATAGGTTCCACCTTGTTCAAGCAATGGCTGGTGACTCTACTGATGGCTACGCTGGGGTGCCGGGAGTGGGCCTAATTACAGCAAAAAAGCTGCTAGACAAGAACGGAGAGTCATGGGAAACCGTGGTCAATGCTTATGAATCCAAGGGACTTACAGAGGATGATGCTTTGCTGACTGCTAGGCTCGCACGAATTCTTAGACACAACGAATACAACAAAGAAACAAAGGAGATAAAGCTATGGGAACCCCAGTAAGACACCTTCCAGACTCAGGAGAACGCAGTAACTTTGATAGCGGTGCTGTGAGGGACGCTATGACTGGCAAGGGAATTCCTTCTTTGCTTCCTATAGCTGCCCTACGTGCTGCATCAAAAAGATTTGAGGATGGAGCTATAAAATATGGGAGGTCAAACTGGGAAAAGGGAATCCCCCTAAGTCGTTATGTTGACAGCATTTACAGACATTTGTGGGCTTTTATAGAAGAAGACGAAGAGGAAGATCATCTTGGAGCTGTAGTGTGGAATGCTATGTGCCTTTTACAAACAAAGGAGTGGATCAATAACGATAAACTTCCGGTAGAACTTAACGACCTCTAGCCATATATGATAACGAAAAATAAAGACTTCCCCACTGTATCTAAAGTTTTCCTTGAGGCACTACAAGAAAGGTTCCCTCAAAAAGACTTTGATATATCTACCAGCCTCCGGGAACTAGACTATCATTTTGGCCAAAGGTCTGTGATTAAGTTTCTGGAGTCTGCCTTCCAAGAACAGAACGAGAATATTCTTTAAATATCATGTGCATGTCCAGACCAAAGGTGGTTCAAGCAGACCCGCCTCCACCACCACCCCCTCCACCTACGGAAGTGGCAGTTCAAAAAAAGCCTAAAAAGAAACAAGCAAAACGCCGTGGCTCTGGTATTAGCAGTCTTATTATTAGGAGGCCCACTGTAAATACAGGCAGCACTAGCGGGGGGTCTGGATCTAATATGAATTACTAAAACAGGAAAGAACTATAAATCATGCAATATGGAATATCACAAACGGTGACTGGAAGCACAGGAACAGTAGATCTTAAATGGCACGGAGGCACAGGTTTGTTTTCGGTTATAGCCAATAATACTTTTGCAGCTACAAAAATAGAGCTGCAACACGATGTTAGTGCTTCGGGTAGTGATGCTAAATTTTTAAGTCTTGGTGTAGACGCTGAGTTTACAGATGAAGACCAGGTTGTTTTCACCACAGCAGCTAATTCGCTACGAGTCAAAATTTCAGGTGGATCTTCAGAAACTTATCAAATTCTAGTAAAGCCAGTAAACGAGCGTAGTGCTTACTAATTAATTAAATGTCTCTTACCCGCAAACTTACCAGACCTCTTACAAGACCACTTGTTATTGCTTCAAGTGAAAATGTTGTTGAGAGCGACAATGTTGTTAAATCTGGCAGCTATAAAAGCTTTACGCCAACCTTCATTGCCGACAAGTCGATGCTGTTTGACGGGACCGATGACGTTATAACATCAAACGCTGACAATACCTTGGCCACCAAGACCTATTCGTTTTGGATGAAGTCAAGCCACACAACGCATGACGCTCAACAAATGGTTTTTAGTCACGGCAACGCCAACCGCGGCGCACTTGCTTTTAATTGGTCGTCGGGGCGCATCCTTCTTCTTTTAGATTGGACGTATTATCGGTATTGGCAGAATTCGCCATTCCAAGACGACGGACTTTGGCATCACTGGCTGTGTTTTCTGGACCATACGGACATTACTAAGGCGCGATTATTTTGCGATGGAGTAGAACAAGAAGTAGAAAGCACTACCACTGCCAGTAGCCCGCAAGCGTATACTACAGGAATAAAAATCGGAGCCGGGGACGCAAGATTTTTTGAGGGCTCTCTAGATGAGTTTGCAATTTTTGATGGAGACCAAACAGCACTAGTAGACGCTTTATATAACAACGGACAACCAAATGACCTTAGCGGTTACTCTACGCTCGACCACTGGTATCGAATGGGGGAAGGCAAGCTGGGGACTAATAGTGACGGGGACGAGAACCTGCTGTTTGACCAGAGCACAAATGGTGGACTGGGCAGTGAGCTGGTAAAGACTGACCCGTTCGTCTCGGGAAGTTGGAGCGGCTACTCCGGGAATAATGTCACCTTCCCAAACACGACCACAGTTCGCATAGAGCGCCCAACCTCTGGCGGCAGCAGTCAAGGTGCGGCAGCGGATTTAAACACAAGCATTTTGCAAAGCACTCCAGCAGCAGGAACAACCCTCAAAATTTCTTTTGACCTGAACACGGACGATTCCGACATCTTCGCCCAACTATACAATGGCTCCGCTTATACCAACACCACAGCGGGCAGCGGAAGCAAAACGGTCTTTTTGACAATGACGGGAACCGGATTCATCCGCTTTGGCGGGTTAGATGCCGACAAGTTTGTAGAGCTGACCAATTTTACTGTCAAAGAGGTCCAGAACGTGGGCACCATCAGTGGCGCAGCGATTCAAGCGGACGGCGGCACGGAGCTGGTTACTAATGGGACGTTTGATACGGACTCTAACTGGACTACCGGTTCTGGCTTCACAATATCAGGAGGAAAAGCCACGCGAGTTATTGGGCAAAATAGCGACCTTAGCCAGACCCTTAGCGCACCATTAGTTACTGGGGCACAGTATAAGATTTCTTTCAATGCCGAGGACACTTCAGGAAATACAACTTTTGCAGTACGGTTAAAAACTCCGGGTGAAGTTGAGAGTTCGTTTGAAACACGGGGCGCTGACAATGAAATTTTTCTGACGGCTTCAAATGCTCACACTGTTATAGATATAAGACCCGGCGGTTCTGCCACTGGTGGAGCTATAGACAACATCTCCGTCAAAGAGGTCACCGAAAGCGTCCCCAAGCAGGTCCAGAATCTGCCCAGCGGAGCGAGCAAGAAGAGCCTGTCTTTTGATGGGACAGATGATTTCGCAAAAATTCCTTATCAACTTCCTGCAACCACGTTTACTGTTAGCCAGTGGATAAAAGTTAACGAGGACAGCTCTTCAAGTACGGCGGTTTATATTTGGGATGCAAGAGACCTTACGTATTCGGTAGCCAACATTTTCTTGCCCGTAAAAGTCTCTACCACAGAATACAAGTTGCGTTGGTGGAATTCAGGACAGTACCGCATAGACGATTCGACCACTTACCCGATTGGTCTCTGGCAGCACGTTGTTTTAGTAAAAGACGGCAGCACTGGCACTATGTATGTCGATGGAGAGCGCCTAGCTTCCGCAACTACATTCAGCAACCCTACCAACACCCCAGAGATAACTGTGGCTCGGCGCTACCATGCCCCGTTAAATTTTGGAGAGGTAGACATAGACGAGCTAGCTATCTGGGACACCGCACT
>TARA_R100000231_G_scaffold6603_2_pt1 | contig 15450 bp, 12 predicted proteins | sample TARA_R100000231 | Tara Oceans TARA_R100000231 (sample SAMEA2620565) | marine metagenome | biome: marine biome (ENVO:00000447); feature: surface water layer (ENVO:00002042); material: "saline water (ENVO:00002010), including plankton (ENVO:xxxxxxxx)" | depth 5 m | reverse complement strand
GCGTGTGAACGACCTTTAAACATACCACCCTTTGTTAGACCACCCCTAGCAAATCTAACTTCTTCACCGATTTCATCTACATTGCCACCACCAACTCCAACACCAAAAAGTTGCATAGCAGAAACAACTGCTGCAAGTGTTGCTGCAATAGCAGCTATGTTAGCAGGAAACATTTGTCCTGACTGTTTTGCTACACCTGCTGCTGCTTCTGCACCTGCAGTTTTAATAAGTCCTGCTGCCTTTAACTTTTCAGATGCTATTTGTATATTGTTAGCTAATGCAGCAGCTTGTGATATTTTAATTCCAATCTTGCTAAGTGCGTGATTTTGTCCCATTACAGCTCCAAGATTTTGCATTTCAGCTCCTAGATTGCTAACTTCCTCAACAGTTTCTTGAAATCTATCTTTTTGCACAGTTTTTAGCTCCCTTTCTGTATCAATAATTTTAGAATAAATATCTTCATAATCTTGAGAATATTGTTCGTGTAGTTGTAGTTTTGATTTTAAAAACTCAAGCTCTGACTGAAGTTGCATACTTTTAATAATTGTGTCAGAAATACCTGCATCTGCAAGTCTTTGTAACTCTATATCTTCAAGTGCTTTTTTATCTTGCAATACCTTAAGGTCATCTTTAAAGTCTTGCTCTCTTATTTTAGACCTAACTTGAGCTAATTTTATTTGTGTTTGCTCAGAATCTTTACTATGGTCATTTTGTAGCTTTTCTAATTTTGTTAGATATTTTTCTTCTTCTTCTAATAACTGTATATTTCTTTCTTCAGCAAACAACTTATCATTTTCAAGAATTTTAATTTTAGCGTTCTGAAATTCTTTCAAAAACTTTTCTGAAGTAATAACAAAACCATCAGGCTTTTTCTTTTTCTTTTTGTTATCATCACCAAAAATTACAGTAGCAGGGTCAATACCTGTTTCTTCTTGTATATGACTTCTAAGCTCTGCAATCTCCTCATCATAAACATCTTGAGTGTTGTGAAAAAACTTTTTTATAGTTCCTAAATTTATGTCAGTGCCTTCCATAAATTGTTCTATAAAATCATTCATTTCGCTTAAAGCTGTAGAAGAACCTATACCTAAAAATTTTCCTAAACCTTGTGAAATATCATCAAATGTTTTAGTGCCTCTACTTCCAAGCCTATCTAACAGGATTTCGAGACCTTTCATAGCTTGTGCTTCATCTCTGAATGTCATTTCACCAAAAGTGCCCTCTGCAAAATCCTTCTTGAATTTTTCAACAGCCAAGCTTGTCTTTAATAAATCGGTAGAAAGCTCCTCAAAGACTTGAACTGCTTGTCTTTGCTTCATTGTTTCAATAAGCGTTTGAGTAGCTTTTGTGATATCATCTATGCTTGACTTTTCAGTTAAAAGATGGTCAGTATATTTTTTTAAATCCCTGTTCAACTTAACTATAAGAACAGATTCTTCTCTTTTTAATGTATTATACTTTTTACTATTAAATGCAGAATCATCCAATAACTTTCCTTCTTTATCGGTAATTTTATTTAACTCTTTCTTTACCTCAATAAGTCTTTCTGCATTTTTAGATTGTCCTTCATATGCAATATTTCCTTCATCAAGTTTATTATTAAAATCATCTAAAGTATTATTAACATCATTTATAGAACTGTCAAACATAATTAGTTTTGTTGCTAATGATGCTACAGCAACAACAATAGCACCTATACCTGTCTTAATCAAAGCCACTCTAAAAGCAACCAATCCTTTCTTTGCTAAAACTAAACCTCTTAAAAATTGACCTTTTAATGTCATTCCTGCTGTTATACTTGCAGTTCCAAATAAAGTTGTGGCAAGAGCAGAAGCTTTTACACCAATAGTATATGATGCTAATAGTATTATTGTGTTTCTTATTGCTTTACCTAAACTTTTAAGTCTGCTTATGTTTTTTTCATCTGCAAGAGCATTAAAGAATTTAGCAAAACCATCAACAACGCTTTGCATACTATCTCCCAATCCATCCATCAATGCTATTCTAAAACCATCAACAGCCGACTTGAATCGTAAAAAAGCACCCTGTAAACTATCACCAACAATATCAGCCATAGCTTGTGCTGCTCCTTCTGAGTTTCTCAAAGCATCTGTAAGTATATCTACAGATTCACCACTATCTAGTATTCTACCAAAAGCTGCTGCAGTTCTTCTGTCAGTAATACCCAAAACATCTGCTAGGTCAATGTTTGCATCTTTCATCTCCTTAAGCTTAGGTATAAGCTCATCAACAGAGCCTACAGAGCCACCTAGTCTTTTTGATAAATCAGAAGTAGGGTCAGCTAATCTCAAGAATATGTTTCTTAAAGATGTACCTGCAATAGAAGCCTCAATACCTGCATCAGTAAGGGAAGCTAGTAAAGCAGTAGTACCCTCTATTTCAAAACCTGCCATCTTAGCAATAGGAGCAACCTTAGTCATTGATGTTTGAAACTTCTCAATATCTAAAGCAGAACTTGTAAAAGCAGTAGCCATAACATCTGCAACTCTTGTTGCTTCACTAGCATCAAGCCCAAAACCTCGTATAGCAGACCCCATAACCGTTGCAGTCCTACCTAAGTCTTCACCTGCTGCAGTAGCTGTTGCAAGTGTTGCTGCCTGTGCATCTAGTATCTCTATAGATGTAAAACCAAGCTTTGATAGGTTTGTTTGTAGTTCTGCTACCTGTGTTGCAGTAAAGAATGTTGTTCTACCAAGTTCCTCTGCAGACTTCTTTAGTGCTCTAAACTCTGCGTCTGTTGCACCACTAATAGCTCTAACCTTAGCCATCTGAAAGTCAAACTCCTTGAACACTACAACACTCTCTTTTATTTGGTCGCCAAGAAACTTTGTTGCTTTTTTAAGACCATCAACTGCTAATGATGCTACACCAAAAGCTGTAGCCATCTTCATAGTAAAACTTGTACTCTTTTTAGTTTGTGCCTGTACTTCTTTTTGTACTTTAGAGCCTTCTCTAAATTCTTTTCTTTGCTGTTTTAGTTTATCAGTAAGTTCAAGAACAGACTTCATATTTTCTTCTTGCCCCTGCTTATCATCTTTAAGAGCTTTTTTCTTTTTACGAAGGTCATCAGCGTTCTTTTGTATTTGCTTGTTAAGATTTACAAGCTCATCAATACCTAATACTCTTACTCTATACTTTAATTCTTCAGCCATCTTGATTTGCTTTTTTTATGGTTTTTGTAAACTGTACTTTTATATTATCTCCAATAGCCTTTTGTAATCTTTTTTTAATCTTAGACTTTTGAGGATTTATAGCACGATTTATATAATCTGTTCTGTGTGTTGCTCCTGTTCTAGCAAAGCTACCTTTCGTTGGTGTTCCTTCTATCTCTATTCTTCTTATAATAGCAGTAGCTATTCTTGCCTTCTCTGCTTCGTTTGCATAAGATATACCCTTATCATCTATCCATTGCATTATTCTGTCAAATGGTGGTGAGTGAGGTCTTGTGCCATTGTCTATAGCACTCCAATACTTTGCCTTTGATGTAATGCGTACTTCTGCTTCAGAGTTACTTACATTAACTTTATGCTTTGTTGTAGCAGCAAGTTTACCTGTAGCAATATGTTTCTGATTCATCAACTCATTGACAAGTGCCTTCTTGATATCTCTACCAATAATATTTAATTCGCTATTTAGTATTGTTCTTATATCCATTAGTATGGTATTACTGAATTTTGTTTTATTAGAGCACTTTCTATCTTATCTAATGACAGGCTCAACGCACCATTCCAAAACTGAACACCACCAATACTACCACCAAAAAATTCAGAGCCATCTATTGCTCTACCTAGTGTATTTATTGTTAAATCATTGCCTGTAACACTTGTTTCTGCTTGTTTTACACCGTCAATTCTAGTAGTTAAAACATTTGATTTTCTTACCAATGTTAATACATATGGTCTGTTTAATTCTAGTTTTGTGGATGTTGATATTATATATGTGTTTCCAGAGCCAAACCCAACGTGAAGATTTGAATCTGCATTTTCATTAAAAGTGACAAAAACATCTGCATCAGAATTATTTCCAAGAAGCCTTGCTCTTTGTTTAACATATAAAGAAAACAACACAAATATTGTAAAGTTGTCACGCAAAAGTATATCTGTAGAACTTGTCATAAAAGAACTAAACTTATCAAAATATGGTGCTGAAGCACCTACTTTACCACCACTTCTACCTGCAACATATGGTTGATTTAGTGTTGTGGATTGTGTAAAAGATAAATCTGATTTTATAGAGTTCCAATCACTTACCCTAACTCCTGAATATTTACCATCTGAATCATTACTTATTACACCTCTTTTGTATGTAAAAAATGATGAGTTTGTTACAGAAACATTTGTGCTTGTTGTTGTAGTACCTTGTGCTGTTTGATTTATTAAAACATCTATCTCATTAAAATTAGAATTTGAATTATCTCTATTAACTATAAGTTGTTGTTTTATTATCCTTTCAGGGTCGCTTACTAATACTTCGCTATAGTAGTATTCGCCATCAGATTCTTGTTGCTCATATAGCATAGGAGTATATACGCCATCTATAAGTGTGTATAGCTTATTTCTGTTTCTTCTTAATACTTTTCTTCCTGATATACCTGCTTTCATTATATGTTCAATCCATTAACTAAATTCATAACATCTCCATCTAATACATCATCTTTACCTAAATCAAAAAACTCCATAAGCTCTACCTTTGTAGATTCTTGCAGGTGTGGCTTGTAATCAACTATTTTGTTAATTCTATAGTAAACGCCATCTAAGTAAACTAATCTTCTAAAATCCATTCTTAGTATATCTTGATAAGAAAGTTTAAAGTACGAAACCCTAATCTTTGGTCTTGATTTAAGTTGCTTGAACATCCTATTGTAAAAATGATAAAAAAGACCTCTTATTCTATGAGTTTTTGTGGGGTTTGTAGATGCAGTAAAACCATCATCAAATTCATCACCGTCGTCGTGATAATACACAACATCATTAAAAGATAGGTTTGGGTCAACCATTATATGAGTGCTCAATGGTACATTAAATGCTTTTGGCGTATTATAAGCACCCATACTATACTCTAACCTAAACCTGCTGCCACTATCAGGCTCTCCTATATTGTCAAATGTTATAAAATTAGCCCTAGTAAATTTAAACGCAGCAGCGTTTGAAGGCTCAAGTTGATTTGTGTCATTATAGCTAAAAACTGTTGCAACACCTGTTAGAGCACTATCATATTGAGTTAATGAGCCACTTGTATATATTGGTGCAGCTAAAAGTATTCTATTCCCTATCTGAAAATTTTTATCTGCTCTATCTGCAAATCTTTCTGCCATAAGGTAGGAATAGTCTCTATGATATATTGGTATTAAAGGAGCTCTAACCTTAGAGTGACCAACATCAGAATCTATATATTCAGGCTCATACCAATTAAATGTTGGGCTAAAAAACCTATTTTCTATAGTATATGTTCCGTCTTGAAAAACTCCTGTCGTGTTTATTTCCTTGTACTCACCCCAATCTATCAAATTTCTAGAATTGAATCTTTCTAAAAACGCATCACTACTAGCATCTTTGTATTTTACCCTTATCTCTGATTTTAGTTCGTGTGGAAAATCTTCAACTGTGTTTTTGCTATAGTCAATTTTATCTGACCAATCAAAAGCTTTTAATTTTGATTCATAAAAAAAGTCATATGGCTCAACAAAAACCTTTTTTTGTATAGGGTCTGTATGAAACTGAAGATTATACATCTGTGCTATTCCCATAACAAAATCAGATTGCTTTCCATCAGGAAGAAAAAAGTGTGGGCTATCTATTGGCTCTCCGACTGTCATATCTGCCTTACCACTTATCTGCAAAAAGCTGTCTGTATCAAATGCAAATGTAACACTATCTCCACTATTAGTATAGTTAGGCCATACAGCTAGTGCTATTATATATTTATTACCAACACCACTAACAGATATAGGGCTACTTGGAGACCAAGTTCTTACAATATCTTGTGGTGCACTTGCATTATAGCTTTGTGTTTGATACCACTTTAATTTGAAGTTAGCGTGTTCTGAGCCTGAGCCATTATATATGAAATTAGCAGTCTGATATAACCCATTTGCATTGTCATCATCATCAGTAACTTCCCAAAGCTCTAATTTTGAGTGAAAAGATAAATCGTGACTACCGTTGTAGCCTGTAGCTGCATCTCTTACAAATCTTGCTCTTATATTAAAATCTATTTCGTGGTCTCCTGCTTCATTTATACAAACCATAGTTCCACTATAAGCGTTTGTTATGAATGAATTATTGGAGCTTGTTCCCATCTGCACATTACCTGTGCTTTGTGATGATGGCTCATTGTAATCATCTATAAGCTCATTACCACCAAAAAGATACCTTGCCTTTACTCCTGAGAGACCTCCACTTACATAACTAAAATTACCATTTCTGTCATTTACAGTTCCATCACCAATCATAAAAGCAGGTGTGGTGGCTGTTCCTGGAGCTGCACTATAATATGCGTTCAAAGCAGTTGTTTGAGGGGGGTCTATTTCTGTCAAAGATATTTTTCCAAACTTATTATTTATTTGCTCTGCTCTTTTTTCAAATTCAAAAGGCATTATTAAGCTTTTGAAGTAAGCACTATTACAAAAGGTGCTTTCAACTGTATATCCCTGACCTTCAAATATCTTATCCCAAATATTTTTTATATAAAAAGCAGGAACATAATCACCAAAAGTAACTTGATTTCTATCACTTAAACCTTCGCCTACTGACATCAAAGGCCATAGTATTCTATCAAAGTTGCTTGAGAAATGATGAAAGTCGTTACCTATATGATTTACATCTGTATTACTAGCATTTGTGTTGTCACTTGGACTAGAGCTGTTTATCTCAAAGCAGTTATCATAAACATATCCCTGCTCTGCAACATCTGATATAGAGCTAAATCTAAGGTCTTTAAGCTCTAGGTTTTTAATCTCTGAAGCCCAATCCATATTATCTCCTACAAACTCACAACTATAACTTAATGGATTGTCAGACCTCGTTGCTTTAGTAACCCTCAATTTACCTGATATTATTGGCACATTATCAACATATATTACTGAATCAATTTTAGTAAACACATTTGTGCTTGAATCATCATAACCTTGATGAAAAATATTTTTTAGTATTCTGTTATTGTTATTATTTGCAGGTATATCAAATGTTTTAGAAAAGCTTCCTGACCTAGAGTTTATGTCTCTTATGTCAAAGTTTTGCATTGTCAAAGACAGAGGAAAATCTTCGCTAGATGTTACATCCAACTCGCCTATAACTTCTTTAGAACTTGTGGAATCAAATTTTCTTAATTCTATTTTAATTTCAGCCATTATGTAATTATTGCTCTTTTCTTTCTACTTTCAACATAATCTACTGTTACTGTTGTAGATTGCTCACTATCATAGCTAGTCAAGTTTCCGTCTTTTATTAAAACAGGAACATAGTAGTTTCTGTTCATAGAAGAAAACTTTTGACTTTGACTAGGGTCATCAGTAGAATATTCTGTAACCTTTATGTAGTCAACAAAAGTTCTACCTGCTGTATTATTGTGATTTAATATAAACATAGCTGCAAAAAAACGAACATCTTTGTGAGCAAAAGCGTGGTGAATAGGTCTATTTCTTTGAGCACCATAACTACCACCATCTTTATAAACACCACTAATATATCCTCTGTGTACTCTATATGTATCGTCTGAAGGAGTTGAAACATTCTCAAGTGTTATATAATATTGTGAGGAAAAGCTATTAGCCCCTGATTGATTCACAAAAGTTGTTTTATCTGCTGCAAAACCTGTAAGACCACAATATATCGTATCACTAACTCCATCACTACTTTTATACCTTATCTCTACTTCGTATAATTTATTTTTATCATACTTAAATTTAGTTTTACTGTGAGCCCAAACTTGGTCATTACCTGAGTTATTACCTTTTCTGTAAACTTGTGTTCCTGTTATATGTCCTTCATCTGTAAAAAACAAAGCATCTGTAGTTAAGTTACCTGAATCAACATTCCAATTATTTGATATTTCTGAAACAGAAGAATAGCTACCAAAGTCTTCTTTGAATATCTCTTTTGCTCTCCAACCTCTTTCTACCCATACATTAGAGCTCATCATCATATCTTCCACCATCTGCCTTTCATCAAAAGTTATAGGCCTTGTTGTTGCACTACCATTACCATAGGCATCTACTGTGTGTTTTCTTATGGATGGGTATTGGTCGTCTGTAAGCCCTGATATTCTAGGTATTAAAGCACCACCATTATCACTTGCAGTTGTCTGTTGTATGTGACTTCCCCTAAAAAGTTTTGTACTACTATCAGAAGCTGACAGTTGCCCTCTAAATTTAGGATATACTGTCTGCTGATATGTAGATGAGCTTGTTTGCAAACCTCTACTCATAGCACCATCAAAAGTGTAGCTATCTATACCACCTAACCTGCATTGCCAATGAAATCTAGTGCTTTCATTATAGTTTCTTCTTTTATGGTCAATAGTATATCTAATTGTTTGACCAATCTGGTCAAAGGGGTTAGTATTACTATGAGTTGACACTTCGTAATATGCTACATTAGAAAATTCAGACAATGGTTGAGAATTTCTAAATTTATCTGGAGCTGTAATAGCCAACTCCTTAATATTTCTAGTGCCCACACCTATCTGTATAACTGCATATGTTGGAGATGCATTACCACCATTACCATAAGTAAACAAAGAGGCATTACTACTATTTGTGCCATCACCATTTGCAGTAGCGTTTATATTTACACCATAATAACCACTAACACCATTACCAATAACATTACCATCAAAATCAAAAAACTTAATAACAGCATATACACCATCTGTTCCTTTTTTTGCTGCAAAGGTTAAATATTCACACTCATCAACACCAATTATTCTATTTTGTGGTTTTACAGATAGATATTTCATTCTACCATAAAGATTTTCATTATTATTGGAATCGTGTAAGTATATCTTATTTATTACTGAATGTTGTAATTCATTCTCATAACTTCCATCTATCTCAGCATAAGATTGTCCGTGATATCCAAATATTTCTTCATTATATGATAGAGCACTATTGATAACTCTTGGATAGCAATAACCCTTTAAATCAGGTCTGCTACCTTCACCGTCTGCTCTAACTAGCTTTCCTGTAGTATCTATGTATTCAGGAGTATATGATATTTGATAATAGGTGAATAGGTTATATGCTATTTGTCCTAATGTTATGTCTCTTTTAACATTGGGGTTGTCAGTATCGTGTGAGCAAGGCCTTAAATTATAGCTTAAATAGTTTCTCATCAAAGGAGCACAATCTAAAGTAAAGTATCTGTAAGTAGCTCCTGTACTAGCAGGAGTGTTTTGTGAATTTGGAGTGCTATCAATAGACCATCCGTGAACAAATGGAGTATATGGTACGTGCACAGCAAATGTTTCATTAGGTAATGCAGTATTAGTATAAGAATTATTATTGTTATTATTTAGCCATTGGTCTGTTGTTTCATTGTATGGCGTAAAATGAAATCTACAACTAACAAAATCTTCTACAGTATCTGTTAGCCCATCTGAATCTCCACCACTAACTCTTATAGTAAGTTTTAAGGGGCTATATACGCTATGAAATTCATTATTTGATGGAAAATCTATTTTTTGTACTGTTGGCATAATTAAGATATATTGTATTTATGATTCAAGTAATTCATTATTGATGTGGCCTGACTGTCCGTTACTGCATATTGAAATATCATAACCTCTTGCACATTAAGTAAACCAAAGTTTGTTAAATCAGTACCCATTAACATAAATTCTTCTGTGTAAGCTGCAGGATTTAAGTAATCAGCATTAGTTACACTTGTTAGGTTTACACCATTTAAAAAATATGATAATGTTTGACCACTAACTTTATGACCTCTGATAGCTATCTTTGTGCTTCCTGATGCAACATCTGATGACAACGTCAAAGTATCTGCACCTGAAGAAGCAACATCAGTAACCTTACTTGCAAATTGTTTTTCACCACTAAAATCTTCTATAGCAATAGTCATTTTAGCTAGACTAGCCGTTGTATGGCCTAAGCTTAAAAGAGGAGCACTTACTTCATTAGAATCAGTAGTTTTTGCTACATAGAATATACTATGGTCGCCATTCAAACTTCTGAATGGAGCAGGATTGCCAAATCTACTTTGCTCACATATTAAGTTGTCATCAACACCATCAAAGCTTAAAAAAGGATATCTATTGTTTACATTTACAGAATCTGACATCTCGTATTTGTATTCAGGCTGATTTGCAGATGTTGATTGTGAAAAGTGATTGTTAAATCCACTTTGGTCTTTCCATTGGCTAACAACCTCTTTACCACCAAAGTATTTTGTTTTTACACCAATATCACTTCTGAGCCAAAGTTGTGGGGTAAGGTCTCTGATTGATTGGTCATCAAAAGCAGCAAAAGCGTGTGAGAAGCAATCTACAGTAAAGTTCATTCTAACTTGAACAACTCTATCGTTTTGTTGATTTGTTTCTCTTTCTATAGTTATTGGAACAGGAACAAGAGTTACTTGTTTGTTTGGATAACTATCGAGAAAGCTTTGCAACCAAAAATGTGCTTCTGATTCCAAAAGTGTATATATAACATCAAGATTTGCATTGGTGTCATTAGCACCTGTGTTACTACTGCTAGTTCTGTATGGTTTTGCAAAGATAACCTCAAACTCATACTCCTCTTTCAAATGTGCATTTATTGGGTCTTTTTCCGTAGCAGGAAGTGTTGATGTTGGTGGAATGACTAAAAGTAAAGGATAGTCAATGTTATGCAACTCATTGATATCATCTTCATAACCAAAAACAAACTGACCACTTGACCATTTGCTTTCCATTCTATCTCTTATGTCTCTTAACCTGTTAAATGCCATTACTTAATATTTTTTTGACTTTCTTCTTTTACAGCTATTTCAAAATCAGACTTGGATGTTTTCCAAGCTATGTATGTTAAAACCTTATATAGTTTTTCGTCTTTAACGCTTTGTATGGCATCTTTACCGTCTTTTGTAAACAAACCATCCATAGCAACATCATAAAGACTGTTAAGCCATCCATATGGCTTCATAATCCTACTAGCCTTTACGACTGCAACAGACTTTGAGTTTCCTGCTCTGAAAACATTCGGATAGCGTTCAGACACATTGTTGTTCGTTTGTTCAAAAAAAAACTGAACTCCCAAACGATATCCATTGTAAGTTTTCTAAATTTAGCGACTTTTTCGTCTATATTATCTAAATCTACTTCCTCATCAACTGCTTTGCACATTATAGCCATTTGTTCAGGCAAAATGTCAAACCTTCCGTTTTTCAAATACTCAACCCCCATCTCTAGCTGATTTGCTTCAATATATTCTCCAAATGTTCCTTCGCTAAAGAAGTTCATTGGAAAATAATATTTTACGCCATCAACATCAAAACTATCTATTCCCTTCGGCTCATAATCTTTCATTATATTATCTAATGAAGAAATTACAGCATCTACATCATCAACAGGATATTTATTTACATCTTTTTCGCTTACTCCTGTCATATAGCAAAAAAGCTCTCTATACATCTTAGTTTGTTGAACAAAGAAAAACTTGCTCAAATCTTTTCCCTCATCTTCTTTTTTCTGCTCCTCTGTTCTTTGATACTTTTTGATTATCTGATAAATACCACAATAGTAATCTATTGTCATTTCTTCCCATTGACAAGGTATAGACTTTTCTTTACCGTTAATCTCTAATACTAACATCTTCTCTAAGCTTGATAAACTCTTTTTCTAGGTTTTCTCTTTCTTCGTGCTCTTTTAGTACATCAGAAAGATTTCCTACTAAATTTAGTGTTGATTTGATAAATCTATCTTGTTCTTGTTCAAAATCAACAAAATTTTCTATTTTTTTGTTTTTTATACCTGTTAAAAACCCTAAACAAGCGTAAAGACTCAAAGTTGGTATCATATACATCCATTCATCTTTACTTCTTTGTTTTTCAGTAAAAGATTTGAAATCATTTGAATATGTTATGATTGTATCTAAAATTTCTTGAAAATCTTTGAACTTACCATAATTTTTGTCGTGCTCAGTTATTTTATACAATCTAGACTGTAAAAACTTCAAATGACCTGTAATAAGTCTTTTATGTGCTGTATTTAGTGTTTTTACTCTTTTCATAACTATACATTTAGTGTTATTGTTTGTTTTCTACCACCAAAACCTGCTGAATATACTATAACATTATAAGAGCCACTTCTAGGTATTATTGTTTGTATTGTATTAGCAGTTATATTTGATGGTTGAAATATTTTCCAAGAATTTCTATCAAATAAAAATTTTGTTTTTTCCGTTCCTTTAGTTGAAGAAGCAGTCCAAACTATAGTATCTCCTTCTTTCATTTTTGCACGATTTGGAGTTAAAACTACTGATGTTGTTCTAGTATAATGTACTTTTCCGTTTATGTGTCTTTCATAAGACTTTTCATTTTTTAGATATTCCATTTCTTCATCTTGTTCTGCTAAAACTTTAGCTTTTAGAGATGTAGATAGTGAGTTTTTTTGCGTTGCCCCATCAATAACACACATATATATGTCGTTTGCAGCATCTAGCTCTGTTGGAAAATCTATACTTTCCCCTTTAGGTTTGCCTAATGCTCTATTTACGCTATCTATAGCAGATTGACATTCTGCTCGTGTTCCTTTAAAAAATTCTCTTGCCATTATATTCCTACTCTTGTTTTAATATCATCCATTATTAAATCGAAATTCGCATCAGAAAGCCCTGAATCATAAATTGCTACTTCTGCTATAGTAATTTGAGTTCCATTAGAATGAGTAGTTCCTAAAACATCTAAGTTTAGTGTAGTGCTTGTATCAATTTCTGTACCACTATGCACTACATTTGACCTGCTATTTTTAAAGAATTCTAGTCCTGTACCACTTCTTCTTATTCCAAAAACAGCAAGTTGATTACTTACAAAAGGATGTGTTGTTTCACCTGTATCTGTGTGACTGTAATTAGTGTTAGTCCCATTAAAAGCATATAATGAACCTGCCACAAAAGCAAGGTTACCTACAGTAATACTTTGAGCACTAGCTGACCCTGTTAATATAGGGTTAACTTTGTTACCACTAATAGGACATCTAACTGCCATAAATGCTGTAAAAGCATTTGTATTTGGAAATACTGTATCTGTACCATATGTACTATTCAATTCTAAATACCTATCTTCTGCAAAAATTACTGTATTGTCAAACGCTGTAAACTCAGGTCTTCTGTTGGTAGCAGTAATATTTCCCATTCTTCTGTTATTACCACTACTATCATCCCAAGTTAATACAGTTACACCACTTGTTGTTATACCTGTATTAAATTTATACCAAGCTTGTAGCCCACTAATATCTGTCAAAGCAAATCCACTTGACCTAACTCTAGGGCTACCTACGCCCATATGTAGTCCTAAACTAAGCATATTAGTTTCTAGGATATCCTATTACTACACCACTTGTAAGAGTAATTGCTGTTACATTTAGCATCAATGTAGTACCTGCAGGTAAAGTTGTCTGTAAACCTGCTGCATTAGTAACTTCACTATCGCAAGTTATAGCAGAAACAACAGTTTCCGTTACGCAATAAACGCAATAGTAGTCTTTTCCTGAATGTGCATTTGTATCACTAATAACCTCAATGCCTTTAGTTTCACCCAACATTCTCATTAAAGCAATGTTGTCATCTAAAAATTCGTAAGCCATATCGTTTCAATTTTATATATTATTATCCATTTTTGCAAAATTGTCACTTTATTTTCTTCTATATTAGAAGAATTGTTGTGAATTTACAAATTATCCAAAATAAAGCACTTTTCCACCTCTAAAATGCTTATTTAGTGCCATAACAAGGCAATCTACCATATCGTCGTGCTTTGCAGCAGGAAATTGTTGACATTGCAACAAAAACTCCTCATTCCAAGCTCCTTTGAGCAAAGATACCCTACCACTCTCTATACTAGCACTAATATCTTGAACTCTGGCGACTTTATCCTTAGTTGGTGGCTTATCTTCCTTAACATTCAGTCCTGTTTCCCTAATTAGTGTCTGAACAATGGATTTACCACTAGCTTTTGGCTCTACATATATTTTTGACCTACTTGAGTAGCCATTTTTATGCACAAACTTACCTATGTGCTTAATTAAATCAGGAAACTCTAATCTTACATTTTGAACTTCTACAATCTGCCACTTGTTTTCAAAGAACTTATAAGCCATAAGTGCAGATGGGTCGTTCTTCTGACTAGCAGTATATGCAGGGTCAATAACAAAATGCACATCACCATCAATTTTATCAGTATCAATTCTAAACCAATTTTTTTGTATCATACCACTATCTGCAGGTGTAGGTCTTTGTTGCAGTTGCCCTGCATACCCATAAGAGCCAAGAGCAGATTTATAGTCATCTAAAATCTCTCTACCAAACCTTTCTTCCCAAAAAAGTCCATTTTTATAATGTTCTTCTAAGTGTTGAGGTTTTAAATCATCAGATAATTCTGCAGGAATACATATATGCTTATGCTTATCAGGTGAATTATATAATAGGTAGCCACTAAGGTCATCTTCGTGAACTCTCTGCATAATAATTATCCTTACACCTGTCATTGGATTGTTAAGTCTTGAGTATAATGTTGACTTGTACCATTCGTTAGCATTATCTCTTTCTGTTTCGGATGCTGCATTTTTTGGTGATGTTGGGTCGTCAACTAAAATTATATCTCCACCCTGTCCTGTAACAGAGCCACCTACAGATGTTGCCCTGCGAACACCAAGAAAAGTGTTCTCATATCTAGCCTTGAGGTTTTGGTCTTTTTTGATTTGATATGTTTCGCCCCAATGATTTTGATACCATTCGCTTTGAATAATATCTCTACTCCTAGTTGCGTGTTCTATACTAATCTCTGCAGAATAGGAAGCAGTAATAAATCTCATTTTGGGATAAACAGCCCAACACCAAGCAGGAAACATAACTGTTACAAGAAGTGATTTGGTACTACGGAAGGGTATATTGATTATTATGTCTTTATCTTTCTTTCTACCTTCTTTGATTCTTTCTGCTTCTGATTGCAATATATCGCAAAGGTATTTATGGTGAAAGTTTGTTGATAGGGGTACTGATGGCTCTGCTATATCCCAAGCCTTGACAAAGAATTCGTAAAAGGATTTTTCACAAATGGCTTTTTCCATAGCCATCATCAGTTGCTTCTTATGATTTTCTTTCATTATACTTCTTCAAATTCTGTATCGTCTGCTTCCATCTCAGCCATCTTTTCTTTTAGCTGCTCAACACTCATTGAATCATCAAGTGTGATTTCAATTTTGGTATTACCATTGGCACTT
>TARA_R100000231_G_scaffold359_1_pt1 | contig 15516 bp, 14 predicted proteins | sample TARA_R100000231 | Tara Oceans TARA_R100000231 (sample SAMEA2620565) | marine metagenome | biome: marine biome (ENVO:00000447); feature: surface water layer (ENVO:00002042); material: "saline water (ENVO:00002010), including plankton (ENVO:xxxxxxxx)" | depth 5 m | reverse complement strand
GTCATTAAAAAAGTTGTCTAATAAAGAAACCTCAATACCAAGTTTTTCAATACTTTGTCCATTTTTACGACTTGATATTTCAGCAGCTCTGGACTCTATATCAAAACCTTTTAGACCCCCCTCGCCCTCATTCATTTTTTCTACAAAAGTTTCAATCTTATTATTCATGTCTGTTAAATCTTCACCAAACAAACCGCTTTTAGCATTTACCATATCAAAGAACTTTACTAAAGCACTTTTTTCAAACAACTCTTGTTCTTTTTTACCTATAACAATATCTTGCTGGTCTTTCTGCAACTTTCTAAAATCTATAAGCTGCTGGTCTAAAAGTTTTTTTGTTTTAACTCTAAAAGTATCTTCACCTTTTAATCTTAATCTTTGATAAACTTCTGTGTCCTGTAACTGTAAGGCAAGACTTTTCTGTAACTCCTCTCTTTCTTCTTTTAAAGCTTTTATTTCCAAAGCAAGGTCTTCTGCATTAGCCTGTCTCTTTAGTGCTTTTTCTTTTTCTCTTATAAGAAGAAAAGCTCTCTGTCCTGCTGTTCCGTCTTTAATACTTCCACCTTGTTTTTTATCTGCTGCCTCTGCTTTTTTAAGCCTTTCATCAAAATTATCAAGTAGTTCTTTATCAGCCTTTAATTGTTCTTTTGCTAATACTAACTCCTTTTCTTTTCTTTTTATTTCTGATTTGTTTGTAGCTAATTCTAATTTTTCTTCCTCTTGTCTTATTGCAAGTTCTCTAAGCTCAATTAACTCTTCTTCTGTGGCTAACTCTATATCAATAAGACCAAGTTGCTCTTTAAACTCACCTTTAAAAGCCCTCATAGCCCTTGCTCTTGCGGTTGTACCCTCTTCAAGCTGTATAATGGCTTCAAGCTCATTTAAAAGTGCATTGTTAAGTCTTTTTTGTGCTAACTCAGCCTCAGATGTTTCTCTTCTAAGAGTAAAGAAAGCACCTGCAAGACCAGCTACAGCCGTTGCTATATTTATAAATATATTAGCTTTCATGGCTGTTGTTAGAGTTTTTGTTGCCGCAGAAGCACCAAGCATAGCTGTTCTCAATGCCATAAAACTATCAGCCATATTTTTTATACCTGTAATAAGCTTTACAGCACCAACAGCAGCTAATCTGACTGCTAAAGTAGCTAATATAGCACTCGCAACTTTTATTGTATTCTTTATAGCGTTTAAAGCAGTATCACTGTTTGTTATACTTTGTATAAAGTTTGTTAAACTAAAAACTATTTGTCTTAGATTTGTGTCAAACTCATCACCAAGTGCAATACTTAAACCCTCAGCAGCAGATTTTAAAATAGTCATATCACCCTCTAAGGTGTCTAATCTTATTTGTGACATTCTTGAAGCAGCATCCTCTGCATTATTAAGAATATCTACACTTGTTTTTAAACCGCCAATATTTTGCATTAAAGCAAGAAACGCAGGAGCAGAACGCTTATCTAAAAGTTCAATAGCCTCTGTAGCTCCAAAACCCTCTTCTTTTAATTTCTCCATAGCTTCTACAAGCTCTGGCAAACCTGTAACTGGGCCTCCTAATCTCTTAGCTAATTTAGAAGACTCGTCACCAAGTCTAAGAAATACATTTTTAAGTGCGTTACCTGCAATAGAACCACTTATACCATTATCAGCAAGATTAGCCATAAGTGCTGTGGTTTCTTCTAAAGTAAAACCTGTAGTTCTTGCAACTGGTGCAACAAACTTCATAGATTCAGTAAACTTATCAAGGTTAAGTGCGGAACTTGTAAAAGAAGCTGCCATAACATCTACTACATTTTGCGTTTGCACAGCGTCTTTACCAAAAGCTCTAAGTGTAGAACCTGCTATCTGTGCTGACTTAGCAAGCGACTCTCCTGTTGCTGCCGCAAGATTTAGTGTTGCTCCTGTAGCAGCATTTATCTCATCTACACTAAAACCTAATCTCGCAAACTCTTCTTGTAACTTACCTACTTGTGTTGCTGTAAATATTGTAGTAGCACCAAAATCTCTGGCTGTTTTTTCTAAACTTTCAAACTCCTCTGCTGTCGCACCAGATATGGCTTTTACAGCAGCAAGCTGTGCTTCAAAGTCAGTAAAGGCAGTTACAATATTTTTTAAACCACCAACAATAGCTCTTACAGCAAAAGCAGAAGCAATAGCTACAGCAGCAGACTTAAAGGTATTAACAAGCCTATTACCTGCTTTATTAAGGTTGTTAGCACCAGTAGCAGCTTGACCCATACTACCTTTTAAGGTGTCAAACTGTTTCCCAAGTGTTTTAATTTCAGCAGTTTTTTTCTTATACTCCTCGGTATCTTTGGTAAGTTTTTTTAACTCAGTTCTTGCTTTTATTATTTGTTTTTGTAATTGCTCTAATCCCTTAAGGTCAGCTTGAAATTGATATAGTGTAGTTATTGCCATAATTAATAAATTGTTTCGCTTCCGTCAGTATCACCTAAATCATCAGGTGTGCTTGAAAGGTAAAGCTTTTGTTTTTTACCACTTTTGTCTATAAAGTAAACATCTCCAGTTATAGTGTTTTCACCATGTGTAAAGTTTGCAACAACCTCTCCACCATAAAAGTTAATATCACCATTTTTACTAACACTTATTACATTTTGTTTTATGTATCTTTGTAATCTCTCGTTATAGTAACCACCACCAACTTGAAATATGTCAGATGGTTTATATTCATTACCACAACCTAAAACAACCTGACCCTTTCCAGCTACAAGTCTTTTACCAAAAGCTACAGAGCTGTCGTTTACAGAATTTTTATCTTCAAAATCGTAAGATTGATTTGTAATTCCGTTTTTATTTGTATATACTAAAGGCTCAACTACTGTCTCACGAGGCAAACTATTTAAAATATCTATAGTAAGGTTGTTTTTTAAATTAACAGTTGTGCTTTTATCAGGACTACCATCTTCTAAAAGAATACTGTGGTTATCTTTAGTAACAAGATAAGTCTTGTTGTTGACTCTTATTTTACCTGTTTGATTTGGCGTTGAAGTAAGACTCCCATAATTTGTGTTAGGAGGTAATGATAAGACTATACCGCCTTTTCTAAATTTAACATCTCTTTTCCATTCTACAAGCTCAACTTTAGTTAGTTCGTTTTTACCTGGCTTATAATCTACAATTTTGTTGACAGTCCAGTAAGTAGATATGCCGCCATCCATTTCTATTTTTATAATATCTCTATAATCAAATGTAGCAATATCTGTTGGTGTAAGATTCATTTGACAAGTTCTTAAAGCAGCACCACCATTTATTTTTTGATAATAACCACCATAGTATCTGTCAAAAAGACCTCTTTGAAATGTGCTTCCTGAGCCTATATTATACCAAGATAAATTATCTTCATAAGTAGAACTACTTGCATGATTGTAGTTATAGGTATGAGCATAAGGGTAGTTTGGGAAAAAAGCAGGATTACCTAAATCATCTGCTAAAGACCACATATTTGTTTCTGTACTTAATCCATACCAGTTTAAAATTCTAATATTGAATTTAGTGCTATTGTCTGGTCTATCAAAACCATTAAACCAACCCCAACTCATTGGGTCTCCACTCCACATACAAGGAACAATAGGACAGATATTTGCTGATGGATTTGTGGGTATAGTTCTATCTCCCTCAAAACCTGTATTTCCTTTGATTCTAAATGTTGGTGAAAAAACATCAGTTCCAAGAGCAAATGTTTCTTTCCTATATAAATCTCCATTCTCTATATCTAAAGACCACAGCTCTGTGTTCATACTTGTATTATATCTTTCAGTAACTATAGTATCACTGTCATCTATCTTGTACTTAAACTCTGTAACTTTAGCCATCTCCTCTATGATAAACTTGTCAGACCAATTAGATTTATCTATCTTTTTTGACCAATCAAGAACCTTGCCAGAACCATAAAAATCATCATAAGGTTCAACAAATACAGTTCTTGTATTTTCATCAGCAGTCCAGTGTAAATTAAACAACTGTGTCAATCCTTTGATAAAATCTATTTGCTTTGTGCATGGTAAAATTTTCTCAAGATTTATTGCTGTTGGTGGTGTGTAAGCATTATCTGCTAATGGGTATGCTACGAAATCTTGGTCTTTTATCCAGCCTTTTACTTTGTTTAAAGGCCCTGCGTTACCAAGACCTGCAAAATTTAATCCTCCAAAAGCCACCTGAACCTCATCACCAGCAACAAGGTCTATATCTATATCAATCCAATGAGTGTTCCAGGAATTATTACCATCTGCTTCAATATTCCAAACAGCATTTTGTGAACCTATACCATTATAAGGTGGCTCTGTAGAGTCAGTAGGATTACCCATCATATTTAAAGGGCCTGGAGTACACTGATTAAAAAAGGGAGGGTTATAATCAATTACACAACCATTTACATAAAGCCAAACAGACCATCTACCCTTGTTATCCCCAAATCCATTTTGTTTTAACTTTACTCTTGCTGAGTAATAAAGTCTATATCTACCAGTAAAAGGAACTTGATAACCGCCATTCACAAAGTTTGATGTGTTTTGTATATAAGCAGGTGCGTTTAAGACAGGGTTTAATGATGGGTAATATCTTCTATATGTGTTTCCCCCAGTCCCAGTAGCAGGTATAGTTGGTAAACTTTCTTCAGCCGCAAGAGAAGCTGTTGTATAGTAATCACCATCTTCACCAAAGGTGGGTATGTTGTCTCTATAATCTTCACCACTTGTGTAAGGAACAATGAGCTTCTTAAAAAAATCTGTGTTGAAAAAGTTACTATCTACTGTGTAAGGTGTTGGTTGGCCGTTATTTTCTATTTGAGAAAATATAGCATCAACTATTGCTTTTACATATAAGGCTGGGTGTAAATCATCTTGTGATATAGTTGTGTTGTTACCGTTAGACCACTCGCCATAACTAATTAAAGGATATACATAAGGAATTTGGTCAACAGTTTTACTCCAACTCTGTGTAATGTTATCATAGTTTTTAAAATGCTTACCATCACTTGATTCTTGTGTTATATTAAAATCAAGGTCACAAATTTTTGTGTCACCAAGTCTTTGTGGCCAAAAGCTTGGGTCTTCAATAATATGGCATTTATATGCTCCACCTTTGCCAGTTGACATTTGCTCAATTCTTGCATAACCCTCAAAAACATATATACCTTTTGCTTTTATTCTTGCTTTTCTCCAAGATATATCTTCTCTTTTTCTAACAGAGCCATCAGCAGTCATGCTTTTTAAAATCCTTTGATTGTGATGATTTGCAGGAAGCTCAAATGTTTTAGAAAAACCAGAAGACCTCTTACCAGGCTGTTTTACATTTGCAGAGTTAAAATTTAAAGATAAAGGAACTTTGTCAACATCTAAAATATCTAAATACTCATAATTTTCAACATCTGTCCTTTCAATAAGGTTTTTTTCTATTTCCTGTGTAATAGGTATAGATTTTTCTACCGTAGTGTAACCTGCGTTGTATATTCTTAAATCTCCTATTATAGCTGAGTAAGGCTGACTTTCGTCTATTGGTTTTATTTTAAGTAAACTTTCAGTATATGACGCTATTCTTTTTCTTTTGTAACAGTTTGGGTAAAATGAACCATAATCACTATCATTTTCAGGTTTTACTGCAACAGAAGCTACTGATGCAACTAAACCAGTTGTTTGTATTACATTATCATAAAAAGGAACTACAACCGTTGTAAATCCTGGTTCTGTTATATTATAAACATAGCCTGAACCATCTTTTTCAAAATTTATTTCAGACATAGCAAACTCAAGGTCATCAAATTGGCCTGCTCCTATAACATTTTCTTCTGGACATAAAATTTGAACAGTACAGTTATTTAATTCATTTATTGTAATATTTATTTTTTTACCGCCAGTAGAAGCGTTTTGACAAGGAGAATATGGTTTGTTAGAATACCTTTGAGAAAGTGCTGTACTATACCAAAAAGCAGGAAGAGCGCCACCACTATCATAACCACCACCAAAAGTCATGTTGGTTGGAATAGCAGAATAATTGTCATCTTCACTTCCTTGTATACCGTCTAAACCTGCGTCTTGATAAGCCATAGGCACTTCTACATCCCAACCCTCTCCACCGCTTAAGTGTCTTCCCTGTCTTGTAGAGTCAAATTTTATAGCACCTGCTATATACTCCCAAAGATAACTATGCTCCCATGGTGATACTGTAAAATTAAAACTACTCCAAAAATCTACTGTTTGAAACCAATTTAGAACATTGTCTAAATACTGTTCTGGAACAGGAATACCTTTTTCTACTAAATCACTACCGTTATACAAAAAACCATAACTTGTTTGTTGTGTAATTTGTTCTGAACCTAAAGTTTGTGCTATTGCAGATAATGTTGATTCTTTACCTCTTCCGACAGCACGAACAAGAACTGTTTGACCAAAACCCTCTAATATTTCAAAAGAAAATGTAAAACCAGCAGCCCAGGTGTTAGGTATTCCTCTGGCATATAAAATACGACCCTGCTCTGTGTTCTCTCTGTTTTCTGATGCTCTGTTCTCAGAATCAGTAGGGTAATTCTCGCTATCCATAGAGTAAGTATTACCATTGAATAATGATGATGTACCTGGTATTATATTACTATCTAAAGTAAACGCTATAATACTGTTTGGGTTATAAAAACACATACTGCCACCACTTTGCGGATTGTATGTAAACTGATTGCCAAATAAGTTTGTAAATTCACCGTAACCAAACCATGGCAACCCAGCAGGGTCATCATCTACCCTATACATAAGTCCATTTAAGTTTAGAGTAGAGGTGTCGTTTGGTAAAGAATAAGGCGACTGTTGATAATCATTTTCTATAAGCCATTGTATGCCTATAGGATTTAGATACTTATAGTGTTGGACAATACCACCAGCATACGGTGTAAAACTGTTAAAATCAGGATTAGAAGCGAGCTGTTGAGTACAAATCTTCTGCTCATCAAAACTTCTCCTTGTTATTGAGCCAGTCTGTATTTCTGTTGTAAGAGTTAATCTTTGCTCTTCTACAGATTGTACTGCTACTTCTAATATTAAATCGTTTATATTTGGAGAATCAGCCATATTAATTTTTTTGTACTAATGTGTTTTCAGATAAAGTGTATTTAAACTCTATAAAATGTCTGCCGTTTTCTGTTGTGTGTAGCTTATAGCTTGACTTTATAATATTTATAGCTACAAGCCCACCACTACCAGTTTTAGTTTCAGAAGTTTGATTTATAGTTGTTGTTATCCATGTTAAAGGCGAAACTATAAGTTCCTCAAGCCAATTTGCATCTTCTGTTGTAACAGGTTGTGAAAAAACAGTAAATACTTGTTTTCTCTTATTTAACAAACTTGTTCTTGAATGTTGACCTCTTAACACACCAAAAGTTTGAGAGTCTGACCTATCAAAATTTGTATGTCTGTCAAACTCAACACCAGAAACATCTGTTTCTTTAGATATAGTTCCTGTGGCTGTAAAGAAGTCAAAAGCACCTCTCATATTTTTAAATATAAATGTTGTATGTTGACATTTGTCAAAACCATCAGTTAGCTTGTAATACATTGGCAAACTTCTTCTTATAACATTACCAGTTGCAATACTTTTAAAATTAAAACGAATCCTCATTTCATTAGTTGCTAAAGTTCCGTTATTGTTCAATAGCATATTTTGATTTGGAGAGCCGACAAGAAAAAGCCAAAAACTTAAAACTAAAGGATGAACATGAAAAGCTATATGTTGGTCAATTATGTAGTTTGCAGGAATCTCCTCTATGACACCTGCACCGTTTCTAATTTCTAAAAAAGCCTGTCTTGTATTTATGTAACTATATAGTAGTGGATAGAAAAAGTAAAATCCTTGCTGTATGTCAATAACCTGGTTTCTTGTTTGATTTGTCATTAACAAAGCCTCGCTACTGTTAAACCAAGGTGAAGCACTATTGTTACTATAGTTGGCAACAAATCTATCCATTTTTATATAACTGCCTGATGTGTCAGTAGCCTCATCAACCATTGTGTTTGTAGCTGTAACTATAAAAAAGTTTGTATCTTTTTCTGTGCTATCATCCTCTAAAGAACCGTCATTAGTTTCAATAACTGCATTTATTTTTAACACAAACTTTCTCCATAACATTTTGTCAAAATTTGCACACCAGTTTTGATTATAAAAAGATTCTTCATCCTCAAAATAGTTAGAACAATATTCTGATACATTAAAACTAAAAATATCACCGCCATCATCAGTATAACCGTTCATTTCTACTAAAGTGTCTATAAAGTTACCTGAACCTGGCACATCCTCAAGTAATAAACTACCCTTATAATGTGCAACTGTGTTACCGCCTGAATTTGTAGTACGAACCCTAATAACTATAGGTCTTTGACAACTTACAAATTTACCATGCGGCTGACTTATTATACTAAAATTTACAGCCATATTATCTTATGTTTAATTCTTTATTTAATTCTTTATTTATCTCCATGGCTAATATAGCGTTTAAATCTGACTGTATTTGCTTTTCCATATCTTGTTTCAATGAATCAAGCCAGCCTGTTGATTTTACTGTCCTACCCCTTTCACTTGCTGCATTAGCAACTTTAAAAGCCATTCTTTTCGCAGATTGCTCATCTAAACCATATTTTGTTTTTGCCCAATTAATCAAAGCACCTATATAATTACTTTGGCCACCTGGGCTTCTAAATTGTCCGTAGGGTGCATCTGATGGTGTTCTACCAAATTTATTACTACCACCTGTGTTTAACCTTACAGCAGTGTCACTACCTTGAAAATCCCATAATAAAAAACCAGCAGTTAACCTTGGAAATGTTGCTCTAATACTATCAGAAGTAGCATAAGTTGTTGACTGTATTGATGTGTTAGAACCAACAATACTTGTATTCAAGGCATTTCTCATTTTAGACTCTGTTCTAAAACCAGTTTTGTGCAAAGCTTGTATGACATTTTGTAAAATCATATTATGGGTTTGAAGTTTCTGAGCCTGGATAAACTGGTGGGAAAGTAGGTGCTGAATCTGTTGTGCTACATGGGTCATCATCTACATAACAACAAGTTCCGTCATCTACACCAGCATTAGGGTCGTAGTTAATAGCAAGTGGGTCAGTACAACCACAAGAGCCAAAATAATCTTGACATGGTTCGTTACAACCACTATTACCTGTAGAGCCACCACCACAAGGGTCAACGCTAACAGCAATATTTGCTATAGCATCAAATCTAACACGAAGAGCTACTACTTTATCATTTAAAATACCTTTTTCTCTTGTTATTGTTATTTTGTGTTTTGGTATATGTGCTTTACAACCTCCACCACCACTTATACCAAGTGCAAGACAAGAAAGCATATTCCAACATTTTAATTCTAACTCTGCCATAATAGCTATAACATTGTCATCAAATATTTGAATACCTTGTGTACTACCAGCAGATATAGGTCTTGCCATAATACATTCAAAAGTGTAAACTTCTTTTACACCCTCTGCTATGTATGATGATGGATAATTAACATTTAGTAAATCATAACAAACATTGTGGTCAAAATTTATTGATTCTGGAGAACCCACTTTAAAAGTACAAAATCCTGCGGCAGTAGCACAAGATTTAAAGTCGTTCATAAGAGAAACTAAGTTGTATTGTGTTGTATAAGACATTTTATTTATTTTTATATAATTCTAATTCATACGGCTTTTGACACTTAAAGTGGACATATTTACCATCCATGGCCATAAAGTAAGGTTTATTCTCAAACTCTCCCCCACAATAAGCACAAGTCCTTTCATTAGATTGTTTTTTTTTTAATTTTTGCTTATAATTATGTAAACATTTTTTATGTACTAATTTTCCGTCTGGTGTTTTAGCCCATCCACATGGACAGCCTTTTAACTGCTCGCCACATTCAGCACATATTTTTACTTCTTTTTGTTTTGTCATTTTTTGTGTAACTTATTATATTCGTCTTGGTAAGTATTACAAGCACTTTTCCAAGATAAATATGTTAAAATCTCATATAAATCTGTCAAAAGAACACTATCTAAAGGTCTTTGGCCAGGAATTGTGAACAAATTTTCTTTAGCAACATCATACAAAGTATTAAGCCAGCCGTAACCATCTATTGTTCCTTTTGCTGCAACTTTTGCTTTGTGGTCTTTACTTCCTTGAGAGAGATTAGGAAATTGGTCATTAATAACTGTTCTTGCCGAAGCAAAAAAAAACCGACATCCCAAATGGTCGCCATGTCTAATTTTTTAAACTTAGCCTCTCTTTCATCTACAATCTTATCATTTACAAGACCTTTTTTTTCTCCCTTTTTCTTACAAAGAATTGCAGCTTGCCTTGGCAATACTTCTAATATACCAGCTTCAAGCTTTTTGTTATTCAATTCTATTTGTTCAGCCTCTATATAAGTTCCAAAATTCTCTTTCATCATACCAGGAAGAGGTAAGAAAAACTCTTCTTCTCCTATTTTAAAACTTTTTATATTTATAGGTTGATATTCTACTTGTAAAAAATTTAAAGCTTCAAGTATTTCTTCAACCTTTTCCATTTCACACATAGCCATCTCGTCTTCTGTCATGTTTGTAAAATAACAAGCCAACTTTGTGTTAAATTTTATATTGTCCATTGTCATTTGCAAGTCTTTTAGCTCTTCATCAAGGTCTGCATATTTTTCTTGCATCTCTTCTTGCGACTTTTGAGACTTTGCTAATTTTGAAAAACCTAAAAACTGCTCAAATGTTATATCTGTCCAGTTACTTGGTATATCAAAATCGTTTTCGTTTATTGTTACTGTTATCATTAGTTTAAATATTTCTCATCCATTTCTAAGTGTGGATAAATTAATATCATTATTTCTATCTCCCCATAGGTTCTTTTTAACCTTTTGTGTAATTTCTTTAAAATATTAGGTAAATTATCATTTTCTAACCTTAATGATGATAAATAACCTAAACAAGCCCAGTAAACCATCTCTGGTAGTGAAAAAAACCAATCGTTTCTAAAAACACTGTCTTTAAAGGCAATTAGGCCGTTTTCGTTGTGAACTTCTATAATTTGTGATAAAACATCTAAAAAGTTCTCATAATCTTCATCTTTTACACTGGCTTCGTCAACAATATTCTGAACACCTGCTAAAAAGTGCAAAATTATGTCTTCGTGATGACCATTAGCACATATTATTGGATTCTGTTTTTCCATATTCTGCAATAATAAGAAACTTTTTATATTTTTTCAACCCATGTTTGGAACATTTTAACCCCAAGCTAAAACTTTTTTCCCAGAACTAAACATATACCTCATACGCATCATCAAACTATCTGCATAATCAGGAGACCTGCCAATAGCTGCTTTTATCTCTTTTTTTGATAAAATAGCCAGTTTTGTGTCTGTATCTATGTTTTTTCGCCTTACAACATCTAATTCTTCTATAATTTTGTTTCTAATATCTATATTTTTACATTTTATGTATATATTACCTGCATTTATCTGTTCTGCAAGCTTATAATAGCATTGACTCTTTAAATTCTTGTAATTTTCATTCTTCATAGGCTTTGCGTTGTTAATAAACGCATTTACACCTTTCATATAGTGAGATAGGTACTGACCTACACCATCTGAGTCAATTATGATGTTTTTTCGTGGAATATTGTGTTTTTCTGCCAAATCTTTAATTAAAACCTCAATACTGTTAGCAGATGACTTATCTCTTGTTATAATCTCTTCTACTGTCAAGCCTTTCCAGCGTGTTATTACCATTTTATCACTTCCCATAAGAGCAACATCACAAGATAAATACTTATCATCTGTTTCTGGCACACTGTTCTTAAAGCAATTTAGTAAGGATTCGTAGTCAAAAAGTTTATCTTTACCCTCATCATATTCCCAGTTACCATGTAAAAGCCTTTCTCTTGAAACAGGGTCAAGCTTTCTTAGTTGTTCTTCATAATATTCTGAAATATGGGGGTTGTCTTTTAGTTTTGCTTGTATAAATTTTTGGTGGTCTGGTAAAATATCATCACGCCACTGCTTGTAAAAATCGTAAACCCAGTTTTTAGCAGGGTTGCAAGACATTAGTATCTTTGGCCGCAGGCCAAATTCGCCAAGTTTATATCTGATTCTTGAAGCAACAACATTCTTTGCTTTCTCAGTACACTGGTTAACCTCATCAATAAAAGCACCAGAAATCTCAAGAGACCCTAAAGAGTCAAAGTTGGGGTCGGCTGGGTATTGATAAAGGTCTTTTAACAGGATTTGACTACCATTTACAAATTCAATAACATTAGATTGTGCGTTAAACTTGTATGTTTCGCCTTTCTTTATGCTCCAATCAGAGCAAACACTAAAAAAAGAGTTTAGTGTAGTCTCCTTTAGTGTTTTCAATACGGCTCTACCCATAAGCCACCTTGTACCTGGGTATCTCAAACACGAATACAGCAACCAGGCCGCACCAAAATACGACTTACCTCCACCTGCCGAACCACCAAATAATATCTCAGAAGTCTTTTCATCATGCAAATACTCCCAAGCCTGGTGCTGTTTTATTGTTGGCTTAAAGTCAATCTTCACTTCTTTATTCTGCCAACAAGTTTTGTTATTGGTTTAACAACGCAGTACACAACAAAAAAGTATGCCACAATAACTGGCAATAACCATATAAGTGCGATAACCGCAAAAATGTTTGCTTCAATAGAAGCGTCTTTGTTAAATATTTGTTTCATAATTATAAAGCATTTATTATTTGTAGAGCTTGTGAATTACCAAAATTCTTAGCCCATTCTTTAAAAGTATTTATTGGCACAGAAACTATAACTGGAGCTGGATTTGTGTCATCTCCATTTACACTGGAAATAGCCACTTCTTGCAACTTTCTAAAATCAGAAGATTGACGACCACCCACAAGAGGCATTAGCTCTGACAATTTTAAACTTGCAACACCAGTTGTTCTACCCATAAAATGTATTTTCATTAAAAACTTTGCATTTGTGTGTTTGTCTGATTGAAATTCTGTTGAAATATCTTTTAATATTAATTGAAAAATAATTGTTAAGTTTGACATATCTGTAATTTTAATTTGTGAAAAAAGTTTCTTGAACTTTTAATTTATTTTTATTATCTTTGAGAACTCGTTTGTTTTTCAGAGTTAATTTATTTTTGACAAACATACGAAAATTGTTTTGCTTGTCAAAACAAACTGAAAAATTATTGAGTTTGGGTGAGCTGTATCTATTCCTCATCTTCATTCGGCTTAGTGTAATTAAACACAAATGAGTCTCCTCCACTTGTAACATCTACCCTATCTATTGCTATTCCTTTCATCTTTGCAATATCTTGCAATAACAACCTACAAATGTTTAAATCACCACTTCTATAACCCTTGCTATACAAATCATACAACATCATAGTGTGTTTATCAACCTCATACTGCTTCTCCTCATCAAACTGCTCTTTAAAATACTCTAAAGCCCTTTTGTAGTAAACAGAAGCTTGCCTTTTCTTTATTCCCCAATTCTTATCACAGTATTCAATAATATCTGTATATCTCACACCTTGTAAAACTAATCTAACTATCTCAGAAGTCCTTTTATGAGCCTCTAACTTGGTAGCTTTACCCTCAAATTTTGTAGGAACATCATCAGTTCCTTTCTTTATAATCTCTGCTTTTATATCTTCTTTTTTATCCATGATTTTTAGTGCATAATAATAATTTTACAAATATATGTAAAAGTTTATTACAACGCAAGGAAATATATTACATAATGTGCATAATAATTTGAGGTGGAAAATGTAGTGTGAATATCAGACCCCTCTGATTTTAACGCATTTAGAGGTAAATCTAATAATTTTTGTTTACAAATTTTTTTTATTGCTTTAGGGGGCTTAAAAAGGGGCTTAAAATGGGTGTTTGGTGTGTAATAATGTGTTTAAATTGCTTATCTATTATATTATATTATATTATTATTTTAATATATAGATAAAAAAAAGGGGGCTAATATAACCCCCTCAAAAATTTAATATTATTATTTACTTAACTTTGTTTAATTACATTTAATTTAATATCCTGCTCAATATAAAAAACTTCTTTTTGGTTTGCTATTTTTGTAATATGTTCGCAAAGATTTTTAATGTGTCGTTCATCTTTATTTGTCAATAATTCTAAATAAAAAGATGGCTCTTCAATTAGTTGCTTTGTATCATCATCAACCCAACCCCCAGCAATAGAGTGTAATGAATACCCCCCAAACATTGAGCAAATAAGCTTTTTTATTTCTTTTGTTTCTTCATCTGTATTTGTCGCAAAATATACAGAATATTTTTTTAATTGTTTTGTTTTCATAGTTTTATTTTTTTAATTATTGTTTATTATTTGTTTCTCCAAAATTTTTCTTCATTTCTCCAATATTTTTCTTTATTTTGTATAATTGAAGAATACATTTCTATTTTTTGCTTTAATTCTTTGTTTTGTTTTTCAAGTGCTTGTATTTTATCTATTAAATTTGTTTTCATTTTGTTTTGTTTTTAATTATTGTTTTTAGTTGTTTATAATATTATAAATAGTAAACGCCATTAGAGTTATAAAACCACTAATATAAATAATATTTATAATAGTATTAAAGATTTTGTCACTTGTTTTTGTTGTTGTTGTTTTCATGTTGTTTTGTTTTTTAATTGTTATTGTTTTTAATTATAGTACAAATATAAATAATATTTAGTAATATACCAAATTTTAATTAAGTTTTTTAAATTTATATCTTTTTATATCTTTATCCTCACATAATGACAATAGAGTTTTTTTATTTAATGGAGCAGAAAAGCAGCAATAATCTTTTAAAAATATATACAAATGTTTCATTGTTGTTTTACTTCCATGATATATATATTTATCAAATTGAGTTTCTAAAGTGTTTATATTAAATTTCGCTATCGTTGTACTGTAAGATTGAAATATATAATAATTTTTATTATATAAGACAAATTGATTTTTATTTTTTAATTGGTTTACTTTATACATAATGTTTTGTTTTTATTGTTAATATCAATCAAATATAAATAATATTTTTTTAATTACCAAAAAACTAATTTAATTTATTTTTTAATTCAAAAAATTTATCTAAAAATTCATTTCCTGTAATTAAATTATTGTTTGCTAATAATCTCAATTTTTCAATTTTATTTAAAATATTATTTTCTTTTTCTTTTTTTTTTAATTCTTTGTATAAATCTATTATTATAATTTTTTTCATAATGTTTTGTTTTTAATATTTTTCAAAACTAAACTATATTTTTTTAATGACCAAATTTTTAATAAACTTTTTTTAATTTTTTTTTATTTATCAGATAAGAAAATAAAATAATTAAATTAAAATTTTGTTTTTTGAATTTGTTTTTATATTGTTGTAAAATGGAATAAAAGAAAACAAACGGACATAAAAAAATAATTTTATATAAACAAATATTTATATATATATCTAATTTAGAATCATTCTAAATAAGGGAATTATTCCTTTATATATT
>TARA_R100000231_G_scaffold1708_1_pt1 | contig 15592 bp, 25 predicted proteins | sample TARA_R100000231 | Tara Oceans TARA_R100000231 (sample SAMEA2620565) | marine metagenome | biome: marine biome (ENVO:00000447); feature: surface water layer (ENVO:00002042); material: "saline water (ENVO:00002010), including plankton (ENVO:xxxxxxxx)" | depth 5 m | reverse complement strand
AACCCGTCACTGCCACCAGCGCAGGACGAAGGAGAAGAGTGATGGGTTGGGACTACGCGATTTGGAAGCAGGGGTTTCAGACCTGCAAAGAGTGCGGCGAACGATACCACCTGTCGGGTGAGTACGAGTGTGCCTGCCAAGAATGTGAGTCTGAAGAGTGCGAAGCTACTGTGATTGACTCACGGTTCTGTACGGAGTGCGAGGACAAGCAAAACGAAACAATGTCTGAACTCATTGTGAGGACTCAGAACATTCACATTTGTCAGCAAAGATGAGTAGAGCCCAACTCGACAGGCCGGGTCGAGCAACCACCAACAAGGAGAATGACATGAACTATGTACACCTTGACAACGACATTACCCTTCGGACCAACGAGGCCGGGGAGTATATCGTTGGATCAGTCGAGATCGACGGCTTCAATAAGATCATCAGTGGGGCTGGGTACAACCCGGTACACATGCTCGATGAACTCATTGCCGCTATCGAGCACCATCGCGATGTGGCAGCAGTCACAGATGGATACGACTCTCCCCTTCACCGAGCCATCACTGATGCTTGGGGTGAAGTGGCAGAGCATCGTCGGAGTGTGTCGGCCAAGCAAACGGCGTAAACACAAAAGCGAGAGGGGGGCTGGTCAAATATAATCAGCCCCCCACTCGGATATTGCTTCTAAACTGTTATGCTGATACATAACGAAAACACCAAACACAGAGAGGTTCACATGCCAAACGATGTAAGAGAACAATCCCCTGTTGAACTGTGGAAGCAGTTCATTCAATACGTTGCTGAGAAGAAGCAGCCGATGTCCGATGGAGACTGGTGCGAAGAGGCACTCGCGTTTGCGGGCGGCGACCCTCAGGTTGCCATGGCTCTGATCACCATGACCAAGAAGGCTGAGCTGTTTCACAAGATGGCGAAGAACGTCGTCGCAGCGGAGGCGTGAGGTGAGTCCTTTCTTCACGTACTACGGTGGAAAGTACAGGGCAGCACCCAAGTATCCAAAGCCATCGCACAGAAGTATCGTTGAGCCATTCGCAGGTTCAGCTGGATATTCAATCCGATACCCAGATAGTGAGATCACTTTGGTCGATGCCGACCCTGTTATCACTGGGGTCTGGGACTTCTTGGTTCGCTCCGGGGAGCAGGACATCCTTCGGCTGCCGCTACTGGAACCGGGACAGTCCACGGACGACCTGCCAGTGTGCCAAGAGGCTCGATGGCTCATCGGCTTCTGGCTCACCAAGGGTGGTGCCGTACCAAACAAGACGATGTCTGCGTGGGGTCGAGAGCCACGGTACGCTCGTCAGTTCTGGGGTGAGGCTATTCGCAACCGTGTAGCTTCGCAGGTGGAGCGCATCAAGCACTGGCGAGTTATCTGCGGTGACTTTGAAGACGCCCCGGACATCGAGGCCACATGGTTTGTGGACCCGCCGTACCAAGTGATGGGCAAGTACTACACAAAGAGGAATGTTGACTACGAACGATTGGCAAGTTGGTGCCGTACCCGAAAGGGTCAGACCATCGTATGCGAGAACGAAGGCGCCACATGGTTGCCCTTCGAGCCGTTCTTGGTCACCAAATCAAACGAAAGCAAGACCGGTGGCAAGCGATCCCGCGAAGCCATCTGGACGGGAGGTGAGTGATGGATTTAACTGATGAACGATTCCACAAGAGGCGAGTGCCTTGGGAAGAACTGGTACGTGAAGGCTACGACGTGCGGCAAGTAATGATTGAAGCTCAGAAGCAAGGGCTGCATCGTTTGGCGCGCGTAGCGAAGGACCGGATTCGGAATCAAGAGTGGAAGCGTCTAAATAATACGCTCGAAGTAGAGGCTGTACTTAGCGTTCGCAGGGACTGTTTGTAATGACAACGACACACAAGGAGGTGTGAAATGGAACAAGAGACAACATTAAAGATTAGCAGGGCCATTGGAGTTCGCAGCGTATTCTTAGCAGCTCGACTCGATCCAAAACTGGTGAACCGTTTCTTCCACATGCAGGGAGAGTTTCTGCTCGACCAATATGGGAACCAAGTGACGAAGAGAACACTCGCAGATGTAATGGTATACATGGCCGGTCAGTATTCACAGTCGGTTACACTGGAGGATGTTCAGCTGGGGCTTCTCGCATCATCGAAAGAGTATGGAGAGATGTCTGGTCAGGATGTCACTAAGGTCGAAGAGCCTAAGTCTTCAGAGGAACCGGTTCGTTTTATCGATGAAGAGCCTGATGATGACGAGGCCGTGGAGATGGAATCTACAGTCAACGATGAATCTGACTGGGTCACTGATGATTACAGTGAGGACATCCCAACGATTCATCCGTCTAAAGGAAAGCCGGGAGTAAAACCAGACGACGATATGATTGAACGTATGACAACCGGTGAGTATCGACTGACAAGGGACGACGTACATATCTCAACACTGGACTTGGCTATTCGATTCTACGATTTTATTGGAAACGACTTGGCTCGACCAGAGACGGACAAGGATGTCCAGCACAAGGTCAAGCTTGCGCTTGGCTCCACGATGAAGGCATTGGGTTGGAAGAAGCGTATGCGAAAGGGAGAGTGGGGTTGGCACCCGAACGACGAATCGTTCTTTGATGGTGATGCACCCGTTATTGACCCTGATGCAGTCGTGCTCAGGAAGAGAGACACATTGATTGAAAATGATATCGAAGAGACGCAGGTTGACGTGACAACAGATGATATTGCAAACGGTCTTCCAAAACTATCTGAAAAAGACGACCAAGCATCATCTGAAGACGACCTTCCATGGGATGACTTTACTGATGGATCTCCAGATAAAAAGGTCGAGAGCGTTTGTTTTATCAACATGATTGAGGGTCGGGAAGAAACTGAAAAGCGTGAGTTGGTATTCGGTCAGACGTACACGTTTTTTATGGATGACGATGGAATCGAGCGCATGGTCGAGTGGGACCAGAACAAGAGTTCTTGGGTCTTCTACATTGAGGATTCAGATCAAAATGAGAAAGTATTTACGGAAAGATGGGAACGAGCCGAATAAAAATGTCCCAACTTTAAATCGAACAACCGATTTATAAGAGAGCGAGATGTGAGTTCCTCGCTTGATAGACCGTGGTGCATTCAGTTTGTTTATCCTCTGGATGTCCTTTTGTACCCGAGCAGGAAGGCATGTCGGGGGTCGAATAGATGCCTTTTTACACCAAATGTAGTATACTCACTACACCAACAAAGAGAGCACAATGACAATGAATGCATGCGTCAAGAGCGGTGGTTACTTCATACCGCCATCCAGTCCCCACTTGGAAACCATCAAGCGTCGGTACCGGTGCAACAACCCTGCCTACGCTCAAGCTCAGTCACTGCGTGACAAGGGCAAGTGGGTAGACATCCCTCCTACGCATGTGTTCGCATGCCAGACGATTCCGTTCTGGCACAAGTGGGGTGGTGGCTTGATGATTCCGAGGGGGATTGACCTGAATCGATATAAGGGTCTTGAGCATATCTCAGCAACCACATTTGGATTGGCACCTTCTTTCATGTTCCGCGAAGGTATCGAGCTCCGAGACTACCAGAGGGACGCCATTCACAAATGGCATCAAGCTGGATGCGAAGGCATCATCGTCGCACCCTGTGGTGCAGGCAAGACCATGATGGGTCTTGGAGCCATGCAGATCTGCGACCAGAAAACGATTGTGCTGGTGCATACTTCAGATCTCGCCTCGCAATGGAAAGATCGTATTGCTGCTCAACTCACCACTGAAGACGGTAGTAGCCTCGTACCTACGGGTGATGACGTCAAGGTCACCATGTACGGCAACGGTAAGAAAGATGACACTGGAGACATCGTCATCGCGAGCTTTCAGACCTTGGCACGGATGCGCTTCGATGATCTGCTCGAGTTCGGAAAGCAGTTCGGTTTGTGCATTGTGGATGAGGCCCACCACGTTCCTGCATCGACCTTCAGTGCAGTGATGTTTGGCATGCCAGCCCAAGCGCGACTCGCTCTGACCGCGACGCCCGACCGACCGGACGGGTTGAGTGACATCATGTACTGGCACTTCGGTGCAGCTGTGAAGCGTATAGAGACCGCAGACCTGATTCAGTCAGGTCGAGTCATTGCACCAACTGTGCATTTTCTCGCTACTCTTTGGAAACCGAAGGTAGACGGAGAGTGGACAAAGCTCATCAAAGGCATGGTTGAGAGTGATGAACGTAACCAACAGATACTTGACTTGGTTGAGCGATTCGTAAGCGATGGTCGTCAAGTGTTGGTCTTGAGTGATAGGGTTAATCATTGTCAGTATCTTGCAGAGTCAACTGCAGATCGTGGCATAGCAGCTGCGACACTGGTCGGTAAGATGACCAAGAAACAGAGAGCAGAGGTCTTGGAACTGGCTGATGCTAGGGAGTTGAAGGCGTTGTTTGCTACGACTGTAGCCGATGAGGGCTTAGACCTCCCCGGTCTAGATACACTCATACTGACCACACCCACAAAATCTCTGGGTCGAATACAGCAGCGTATAGGTCGCATTATGCGATACGCAGAAAACAAAAGAAAGCCAGTGGTGATCGACCTTGTCGATGCAGTCAAGGCTCTATTCTACATGCACAAAAAGCGTTCTCGGTTCTACAAAGAGCTCGGATGCAATGTCGAAAAGATATCGAGGGCCGTTCCAGATGAACTGTAGTACATGCGGATCCAAGACCATCGTTCTTGCGACAAGGTCTTTAGCCAAGCCGGGAAAGGGTGCCGAGGTAAACAAGGTAGCAAAAGTTGTTGACTGGTACACATGTGACTTCGTGGCACGAAAACGTAAATGCGTAGAGTGCAACAAGTTCATCATGACCGTCGAACTACTGCTCGATGATGCTGAGAACATGATTGCTGAAGCATCGAGTGGTCATGCACCAAAGGATATTAAGTGAATAAGAAAAAGCAGGTCAAGCTGACGATTGTTCCTATGACGTTCCGTGAGGCGTGTGCCTACGTTGATGAGCATCATCGCCATCACAAGCCAAGTCGAGGCTGCAAGTTCTGTATCGGCGTTGCCGATGAGGACAATGTCATTCGTGGTGTGGCTATGGTTGGTCGCCCGGTGAACAGAGTACTGGACGATGGCTGGACGGTCGAAGTCAACAGAGTAGCTACGGACGGATGTCCGAACGCATGCTCTGCTCTGTATGGGGCAGCATGGAGAGTCGCACGCGCCATGGGCTATCGAAAGTGCGTCACGTATACCCTCCCCTCAGAGGGTGGGTCTTCTTTGCGGGGAGCGGGTTGGACGCTAATCGCAGAGACACAAGGGGGCTCTTGGAACTGCAAAAGCAGGCCTAGAGTCGATTTACATCCAACACAACAAAAGTTCCGATGGGAAAAAAAATGAACAAGGTAATTATCAGTGGGAATCTAGGTCAGAAGCCAGAGATTCGAGAGGCAAAAAGCGGAGTAAAGGTTGGCAATTTTAGCGTTGCTACCAACAGTCGAGTGAAGAAGGGTGATGAGTGGGTCGACCATACCGAGTGGCATCGTGTTGTTGTCTTCGGAAAGGAGGCAGAAAACTGTGAGCGTTGGCTAGATAAGGGGTCTAAGGTTTTGGTTGAGGGAGAGATTCGCAGCCGAAAGTACGAGGGTAAAGACGGAATCGAGCGTAAAAGCTTCGAGATTCTTTCAAGCCGTGTCGAGTTTCTTACTCGTCCAGAAAACGGCACTCGCCCATCTACGAGTCAAAACTCGAGCAGGGGATACTCGGATGACGAGATACCTTTCTAGCATATGAAGAACAAAGCTTCGTCCGCAGTGCGGTTGTTACTGCGGACGTGCTTTATCTAAATACTAGTTGCCAGTTGGTGTTGAACCGATTTTTACGGTCACATCTTCAGAAGGTGCGGTCAGGCTCCCTGCTGGCCCAGCTTCGTTAGAAGTGTAGTAGCAGATTCCGTTTGCAATCACCGCACCAGTAGGGATGTATGTGTAGCAAGTCGTGTCTGCAGGGCAATAAAACTGCATAAAGTGTTGGGTAGCAGTGTTTACTGAGTTGCTTAGTGCGGCTGCGAATAGCTTCACATACACTGCTTGTGTCGAGTTTGGGTTCGTAATCTCTACAAAGTAGAGTGTTGACTCTGCCCCAGCTGCTTGTCGAACCGTAAGGTCTGAATCTGTGTCAGTTACGATCGATGTCACCAGTGGTGCGTTTTCTTGCGTTGTAGTTGATACTGCCATGTGAACCTCAAGAAGTGAGAAGCGTTACGATCGTAGTGTTCGCAGGGTTCGACGTACTTGACGTAGCAAAGTCTGCTGTGGACCAGAAGGTAATTTGGTCAAACGACAGTCCATTTGGAAAATCAAATCGCTCAGATCCGCCTCCAAATACTGCGAGCTGAAGATCAGGCTCTGTCGTTCCAACCGTTGCAGTGCCTGATGTAAGCTTGAACTTGACGTTGGAGTATCCACTGCTTCCTGCAACGCTAATGTCTACGGAGTACAACTTTCCTGCACCACCAGTCACATTAACTTCAGCAGTAGCGTTAGATGTCGCATCGCTTACGATTTTAAAAGTTCCTGCCGTGCCGACAAGTTCAGATACTTTGAGAGTCATACAAGCTCCGAAACAGAGATAAATCGATTGTATCAAACTTTAGTCTGTTGAACCAAAGTTCACAATCACTAAATGTAGTGGTTCTCTTTGACAAGAGATTCCGTGTTTACTAATGTTGCAACACCAAGAGGAGACAACACATGTCACAACAACAAAAATTTCAGATAGACACCAACCCTGCTTTACAAGCTTTATTCAACGAGCTTGGAGACTCTTACAGAGAAGTCGGAAGGGTTCTTGGTGTATCACATACGCATTTGTGGCACGCATTGAAAGGAGACCGAAACCCAATATCGGTAAACTTGCTTGCTAGATACGCACACGAGGCAAAGAAAAACGCAGGGGTCAGCATGGACCTTTTGATAACGTCTGACGGTACATGCAAATGGAAGATCAAGAGAACCTGATCTCCACCTAAAATCCTTCCCCTATTTGACTTATGGAGCCATCCGTGTGGATACAGGCAGCAGAACGTATAGCAGTAACAGAAGTAGCAAAGAGACTTGGACTAACGCTAATGAAGGCAAACTCGATTGGACCATGTCCGAGTTGTGCAGCAAAAGAGCGAGGGTCGAAAGATAAACGTGGTGCGATCGGGATTCGTACCGACAACAAAGGATGGGCATGCCATCGATGCGGAGCAAAAGGATCAGGTATAGACCTCGTTTCGTTTGTCATAGGTGCATCGAAGTTTGTAGATCTCCCCAAGGAATCCAAGGACAAAGTATCTGAATGGTTCAGTGGAGAAATCAAAGATGGTGCAGTCGTATCTACAGAGCCAACGAAGCTTAGGGGTGAACGACCACCACTGAACGAGGTCACTGAGTTGTGGAAAAGTAGTATGCAGCTGCATCAACTTCCAAACAATGACGAGTGTATTGATTTCCTTAAGACCCGTAATTTAAATCTGAAAGCTTTGGCTAAATCTGGAGTTGTTCGATTCACACCAAAAAGATCTGACTACATCTGGCCGGATTGGTGGCCTGCAGGTCGAAGCAATCTCTGGCGAGTAGTTGTTCCAGCTTTCGATGAATCAGGAAAGTTTGTTAGTCTTCACGGGCGAGCTATTCGATCCCCTGAGTCTGCTCCAAAAACCTTATGGCCCAAGGGCTACGAAGCAAAAGGACTTTTCATGCCGAATCGATTCGCTGTAAAAATGCTTAAAGGTTTGGATGTCGACTTAGAAGGAGTTTTATTTGTAGAGGGTCTGACAGATTTTCTCAAATGCGCTGCAGAAGTCGAAGATTTGGGCATGAAACTCGCAGTTTTAGGTGGGGCATCAGGTGCTTTTTCTTCGATCTCAAAACTAAATATTCCAAAAAATCTAAAAGTCTACATCGGAACCGATCCTGATGAGCAAGGTAGGGAGTACGCAAACAAAATCAAGCAGCAACTTTCAGACCGAATCTCATATCGCATACCTCTTGAGCAGTACGGGGGGGGAAACAATGCGTGATATTGATTCGATCATAGATGGGAAACAGGGATCACCAAGACTTTCTGATTTGTTGGACATGGCGGAGAAGAATTATCGTCAGAGCAAAAGTTCGGGAGTCGACGGTAAGATTTTAAGCCTGCTTGAAATGCAGACCAGCAAGGATGGTCAGCAAAAAATTAAACCCACTGTTCCGAATTTGCTCATCATTATGGGTAAAGACAAACGATGGAAGAAAAAGATTTGGCTTAATGAGTTTACCAACACGATTTTTCATGAAGACAATCCACTTAAGGACACCGATTACACTCGGGTAAAAACGTGGATGTACAATCACTACGGTGTCCATTTCAGCACTGATTGTATTGTCGAGGCAATCAACTTTATTGCTGAGGAAAACGGTAAAAACCCATTGGTAGATTGGCTTAAAGACATCGTATGGGACGGAGTCCCACGAATGGATGAATGGTTGATCCGAGGGTGCGGAACTGAAGATACGAAGCTAGCCAGAGAAATTGGCAGGCGGTGGCTTATCCAATGCATTGCAAGGGCCATGGAGCCGGGTTGTAAGGCAGATTGTGTTCTGATCCTTGTTGGCCCACAAGGTGCTCGTAAAAGCACGACGTTTCGAATCCTCGCGTCCCCTGAGTACTTCTGTGATACACCGATGGATATTGGTACAAGCAATGCCTACATGCAGATTCATAGAGCATGGATTTATGAAGTGGCAGAGCTCGATTCGATTCACCGCGCTCGCAACTCAAGCACCAAAGCTTTTCTTTCTGCTCAGGAAGATACATTTCGGGCACCGTATGCACGTCAGCCAGTCAGCCTAAAAAGGCACACAGTCTTCTGCGGTACAACAAATAAAGCAGAGTTTATTACTGACCAGACTGGATCACGTCGATATTGGCCGATTCAGATTGGTACAGTCGATACTGATTGGACTGAGCAAAACAGAGAGCAAATGTGGGCCGAGGCCGTGGTTGCATACAACAACGGTGAAAAGTGGTATTTACAGAACGAGATACAAGAAGAACTTGAAAACCAATCATCTGAATTCAAGCAGATTGACCCATGGCATGAGATTGTAGAAAACTGGTTGGTGACAAGCACGTCTGCTTCTTCAACAACAGATATTATGAATCATGCGCTCAAACTCGAAAAGTATCAGATGACCCGTGCATCAGAAATGAGAGTTGCAGATATCATGAGAGATCTTCAGTATGAAAAGACTAGGGCTCGAGTGTATGGTGAGCGTAAATACATTTGGCGTAAGATAAATGTAGACAACGTCATACCGATTGAAACGCCTTCAGTTGTAGAGAACAAAGTAGAGGACTGAGCAGATGTCAGAAGCAGAGAGCAGAACTAAAATTACAGATTGGTATTTAGACGAAGAAGACAAAGAATTTATCTTAGCAAAAAAAGGATCGAAACAAATAAGAGCCTTTCCGGGGAGCGAAAAATTTTTGCTCTACTCAGAGGCTAAAAAAGTAAAAGAGTTCCGCAACAACGGAGCGTACTCTAGCGTCATGGGTTTCGGTATCGATTACTTCATCAATCGTGGATTTACGTCAGACTGGGATGAGATCGAAGGCAGATTCGAAATCATTGAGCGAACCAGAGAAATATTGATGGACCTTGTCGATGACGGTCACACATTCGATGAGTCGCAACTGGACAAGCTTTACGCATGGTTATGTCTGACGCCTTTTCAAACCATGTACATTACAGACCCGATTCGAAAACAACTACATAAAATCGTAGATATCATGTGGACATCTTGTGTGGTCAAGAGCAAAGCTTGTTCGACGCATTCGAATGAAACAGCTCACACAATGATGATCGACATACTAAATGAGTGGTCACAAAACGTAGTTATTCCCTGTCCGGGTATCGGAACAGTTAGACTACTAAAATGATGAAAGATGAACTCGTTACTATCGAAAGCCATTGGGAAGAACCTTCCGATTGGTCTGTCGACGTAGATGATGAAATGATCAACGTTCTTGACACAAACAAAGACTTTGTTGTGAGTTCAGTCAGACACAACTTTGTTCAGTCAGCTGTAGAAGATCATTTGAAAGAAGCATATGCAGCAGCAAGCATAGACTTGCTGCTGTCTATATGTGACGAGGTTGACGCCTAAGATTTTTTGGCTGGTGCCTTTTTCTTTGCTGGTGTCTTCTTTTTTGCTGGTGCCTTTCTTTTTGTCGTCTTTGCTCGAGACAACGTGACCTTGTCATCCTTCGTGCCAAACTTGCCATCAGGACCTGCACTGATTTTGGCTTCGAGGATACCAACCTTGACCTTCAAAGACTTAACTTCCGATGCGGTCGACTCGAGTTCATCTAAATAGTTGAACAACGTGTTCAACACGTCGACCGTGTCGTATCCGGGGATGACAAAACGACCGGGCTTACGTGCCGATCGAATAGCTTGTACTTTTTCTTTAAGACTCATTTTTGCTCCAATCATAAACGTAGTCGGGGGTTTAGGCCCGGCCATTCTCTTACAGATACAATACCACCTGTGGCTCTTTCAATACCAATTGCCAACGGCAGAGAAGGTGTCTTTCGGCCATACTCGAGATCACGCAAGTATCCAATACTGATTTTCATTTCGAATCGAACCAACTCATCGTTTAACCAAACGACAAATTTTGCTCTCGTGCTTCGTCCCGGAAGACTTTTGCGATATTCGGCTATGACCATATGACACACCTTCTTTGGCTACACTATCGGAATAGAAGGACTTTGTCTAATAATGGGTGTGGCCGGTTGACACACATTGTGATACTCAGTACTCTCACCAAAAGAGAGGAACCATGAATCAAGAAGAACGACAAGCTTGGCTTGAAGAACGTCGTAAAGGAATGGGCGGTACAGACGTCGCAGCAATAATGATGTCTGGAGCTGATTCTTCTGAAAAAATAGGTTCTTTCGAAAACAGTTTATTTAAGCTTTGGTCTGAAAAAACAGGGTTGTATCCAACCGAGGATATAGACGATGCGATTCTGATGCGTGGTCGAGTCATGGAAAAGTATGTATGTGAATTTTATGAGCTTCATCTTGGGGAAGGTTGCAAGCTTTGGGAAGAGGGATTGACATGGCATTCGACTCGATCACGCATCTTTGGGACTCCAGACAGGATGGTCGAAAAAGATGGTGTCCGTTTTGGTATGGACGCTAAAACTCGAAGGCTTAGGCGAGGGTGGGGGCAATCTGGTACGACTGACGTACCTCTAGATGTTGAAATACAGATGCGCGTCTACATGGAGATTTTCGACACACCATACTGGGATATAGCAACACTTTTTGGTTTAGATGATTTCAGAGTGTACCGCATACATAGAGATAAAGAGTTGGGTGAATCCATACTAGATGTAGCCGAAGCTTGGTGGGAAAATCACGTTGAAAATGAAGTGCCGCCAGATGTTGACGCAACTGATGCCTGTAAAAAAGTGCTCAGCATGATGAATGATAGGGTCAAGGATGACCCTCCAAGGGTTGCTACAGTTGCAGAAAAAGACCTGCATGAAAAACTTTTATCTGTAAAAGAGAAGATTAAAAACTTGGAAAGAGAGCGTAGAGAGATGGAAAATATTCTACGCGCTAAGATTGGAAACGAAAGTGGAATACAGGGGGTTGCAACATGGAAACTAGGAAAACCAAGAAAGGTTTTCGATAAAGAATCATTTAGAGAAAAACACCCAAAGTTATACGACAAATTCGTCGTTGAAAAACCCGGAACTCGCATACTTCGAGTAAAAGAGGCAACATGAGCACATCACTGAGCACAAGGGACAAACTTGTACACCTTAACGATTTTCTCGAGAAAAAAAGGGGCAGCCTAGTAAGCGTTGCACCAGACGGAGCCGATGTAGATAGAATCATCCGCACCGCCATGTTCGAGGCATCAAAGAACGAACGATTGGTTCAGTGCAGTCCCACGTCAGTCTACATGGCACTCGCCAAAGCTTGTGAGCTGGACCTCGTGGCAGGCGGAGCACTTCATCGAGCATCACTGGTTCCAATGTGGAACAAGTCTAAAAAGACTTATGACGCTGAACTCTGGATTGAGTACACGGGATTGATGGAGTTAGTTCTCCGTTCTGGGGATGTGTCTCATTTTACAGCTGAGGTAGTGTACGAAAAGGATGAGTTTGAGTGTTCATTCGATTTGGATGGCGGAAAACAACTCAAACACAAGCAGTTTTTCGATGGTGACCCCGGTCCTCTTAGGTTGGCATACGCAGTTGCTCACTTTAAAAACGGGGGACATCAAGTAGAAGTGATGCGTCGAGATCAAATAAACAAGATTCGACAATCATCACGCAATCCCGACTCTGGACCTTGGGCAAAGCACACCGAGGAGATGTGGCGAAAAACAGTGGTTCGAAGAATCTGTAAATACCTGCCTCTCTCACCAAAGACAAAGGCAGTTGTTGAGCACGACATTGCCAGTGATTTTCATGAGCCAAATGTAATTGATGAAACATTCCAGACGAATGTTATCGAAGAAGACAACACAAAAGCATCATCAGATGTTATTGAAGTTCAAGAAGCCAAGCCTAAATCTAAAAGGAAGACGAAGGTAAAGGACTTAGTTGAACGAGCTCAAGCAAACGATTTGCCAGAGCCAGAAGAAGATTTCACCTCATAAGGAGCAAACATGTCCCTACTTGACGAAGCAAAAAGCAATCGTTCACCCTACAAAGTGATGATGTCTGAGAAGGCTGGTCCAGAACAACAACGAAAGTTCATTATTCAGCCCAACATTCTGATGGATATCCTCAATGAGGAGATGTCCTCAAAGTGTCTTGATAAGAAATCTAAAAAAGATTTCAAAAACTTTCGATGCAAGATTCACACTGCAGAGTGGACTCTGAAAAATATGCTCAACAATGTCGATGCTCCATTGTATCGAGAGCAAATTGGGAAAACTGTTGAGGGAATGCTTAAGCACATCCGATTGCGTCAACCAAATGGCGAGTGGATTGTCATGGAATACGAGGCAGCCATTCGTAAAAATATCAAAAATGACGACGCAATCATGCTAGCAGTTAAGTTTGTGGATGCGAAAAACGAGCGTGATCTTCAGTACCAGAACGGAGTTCCACTGGTCGACGTTAAGGTAGATGTCAGTGGTTCAAATAAGGAACTTATCGAGGCAATCCAAGCTCAGAATGCAGCATCGAATGGTAGTGACCCTGAGATGAAGGCTTTGCTGAAGCAACTGGCTGCACTGATGATTCAAAAGGAATCTGGAACAGTGGAGACCAAGCCAGAGGCTACCGGTGAAGAGGTTGAGATGCCTACTGACTTCGAAGGCTGATGCCACTGTACGTTTTCAAGTGTGAAGACTGCGGCAAAAAGCTTGAGGTCTTACAAGCGTTTGGTGATCCGAGGCCAAGCTGTGATCAATGCCTGACAGAGATGAAGAAACAAGTGGCAATCACTAGCTTCACTCTGAAGGGCGGTGGTTGGGCAAAAGACGGATACAGTTCAAACAATGGCTGATCATTCTTTAGACGACATCGTACATTCGATTCAATCCGCTGTTATAGCGGCGACCGACATTGCAGAACGTCATGAGTTGGATTCAATCACCAACCAAGAGTTTTGGGAGTTGAAGGTCGATGAGAATGGAAAGCCGATTACCGATGACGACGGAAGACACGTATATGCACCTCGCATGGTCGTCATGGAGCTCCCAACATGGGAAGATGGAGTACTGGTACACAAAAGAATACCGGTCCCGCTGCAGTCCCTCACCACTGGCCAGAGCCTTCGGGTGGACACTCTCGAAGTGGAAATGTCTGTGGAAATCTCGGGTCTGACTGCGGATAAGAAGAAAGGCAAGCTGATGGTAAGGCCTTGCGCAAATAGCCCGTCGTGGTTTCAAAAAGAAAGCAACGCTGCTAAACTGAAGTTGATCTTCAAGGGCAGTGAGCCCCCAGAGGGTTATGCAAGAATCGACGATCAACTAATCAAGCTTTTACCATGACTATGACCGAAGAAAAATCTGAAGAGTTTCGAATTTTAAGAGATGCAATCGATGTCCGAAGGGACGATATGGAGCGGAATGAGAATCTGAATGAGTTCCGTCGCGCTCTTGCAAGAATTATTAAACCGACCGCTCTTTTTGCTTCGGTAACGCCCTATGACGCAGCATTGGGTGACTTGGCTTACGCTGCAGGTGAGTTGCTTGACCCTGAAGGCGACCCTGAATTAGCTGCGCTGGCAGCAAGCACTGGTTTGTTGACTGGCGGTGCGGGATCTGGAGCTATGGCAGCGAGGATGGCAGGGCGATCTGCGAAATCAAAGAAGGCAACAGGTCTATTAGATAGTCACCCAACAGAAAGAGACAGAATCAAGAATCTCGACCCGATGAAGCGCCCCGACGCTCCGTACCCGATGAAGCGCCCCGACGCTCCGTACCCGATGAAGCGTCCCGATGCCCCGTACCCGATGAAGCGTCCCGATGCCCCGTACCCGATGAAGCGCACTGAGCCATATCCGCCCGAATCCCTATTGACTCCTCCTACTCCAATTGAACGTGAGGCTTCACTAGCGGGAGCTCGATCCTATCAAGTTGCTGCAGCCGATCCAGACGCGCGTAAAGCTGTTATCGACTCCGTCAAACGGGCTATTTCAAAAGACGAAAGTAATGATGGATACGTGACAGATGAAATGATTATCGATTACATGCTAAGTAACAACATCAGATTGTAGGGATGCACTCATGGCAGATCAACTCGTTAAGATGTCGGACCAGTTCGGTGGTCTTCCAATGGAGCAACTGATTGGTGGTCCACTCAAAGCCGCCTGTAATGCTCAAACACTGCTTGCAAAGGCATCAAGTGACTTCATCAAGGACGTTGGTCTCAACGATGACGGAAAGGGCAACCTGTCAGCTCGCACCGTAGACTTCGGCTTCAACAAGCCAGTCCAAGACGCTGCAGGCAACACGACGATGCAGAAGGTCGACCTTCAGGTCCCCCTGCTTGCCATCATCAACACTCCTTCGCTTTCGGTCAAAGAAGCAGAGGTACGGTTCACCATGGAGGTAAAGTCGTCGACATCAAGCAAGACTACCTCTGACAGCAAAGCCGATCTGACGGCTAAAGCAAAGTACAACGCAGGTCTGTTTTCCTGTGAGGTCACCGTGCACGGATCTGTCGCCAACCACAGCGAGAACAGCCGTAGCAGCGACAACAGCGCCAAGTACGACGTCAAGGTCGTGGCTCGAGACGACGGGCCTCCAGAGGGATTGTCGCGCGTTTTGGATATGCTGAACGATGCCATCGCACCCACACAAGGTGTAGCAGCAGCTCCATCAGGAAAATAACGTCCCCCTGACCCCCCACCCACATCGTCTGTCCCCATCTCGGGGCGCGAGCATGGGCGATTCCTACCGGGTGGGGGGTTAGGCTTATTACTTCGGAACCTCAACAATTTCGATGTCGACCATGCCTTCTTCTGTGCAGTCTATGACATTGAACGAAATGTCGGATGGTAGATCACTCACCTGAGACAAGAAGTTGAACGTGGCTGCTCGGAGTCGG
>TARA_R100000231_G_scaffold2990_2_pt1 | contig 15699 bp, 22 predicted proteins | sample TARA_R100000231 | Tara Oceans TARA_R100000231 (sample SAMEA2620565) | marine metagenome | biome: marine biome (ENVO:00000447); feature: surface water layer (ENVO:00002042); material: "saline water (ENVO:00002010), including plankton (ENVO:xxxxxxxx)" | depth 5 m | reverse complement strand
TGGCTCATGCCCTAAGTCTCTAGCCTCTTTGTCCATTGCCTTCCACCCTGCAATTAAAACTTCAGCCCTACGAACTATTATATCAGTATTTACATCGTGAATCGCAACGTTTAATTTTGCTTTAGCTGATTCAAACTTAGCCGCAGTCTCTGGTGATACTAGTTCCTGCAATCTACCCCTGCCCCAGATCGTTTCCATTTCTTTTGCCACAGCGTCCAAAGGTTTTACTGCGCCAGCAATGTAATCATATTGCCAACCCTCCATCGGTAAATACTCTGTATCCATTCTTCCAATAGCCTCCACATCATATCTGCTTTTTACTTTAGCCATTAAATAAACTTTTAAATAACATTATTCGCTCACATCTCTCACACACACCCTTTATATAGGGGTGTGTGAGTGTTTGTGATTTGTGCATTTTCACTGTTAGTTGTGTGATTTTGAGTGTGAGTCACTGTGAGTCTCTCCATCTTTCATTAACTAACCCATTGTTAATAATAAGAAAACCATCATCATTACTAGCATATACTTGTGTGATTCTAAGTGTTTCCTCGTGTGAGAGTTTCTTGCCCTTCAATTTTGCCACTTCTGCAAGAAAAACGTCCATCGGTATGCCTGTAAATTCGTCGATAGTTTCCTTATAATGCGTTCCCAGTAGATTGTGTAAGGCATCAAGACATCGCTGTTGCATAGCCCCTAGCCGTTTTGTTTTCTTAGGTGCGTCGGTTGTTTCTAAAACCAATGAGCTTTGCTCTTGTGAAAAGGCATTATGAACAAACGTCACCTCTTTAGCCTCTAACCACATTGCCTCTGCCTCGCTCACATCCTTCTGCTTATGGACTGACAGCCTTACCTTCATAGTCTCTGGCGATCGTGTGATTGCAATAGATGTATCAACCGCGCCGAGCAACGCAGTCGAACCACGCAAGCCATTATCTGCTTTGCCAGTATGATGAACGGCTAAAACTGTGCAACTATATGTTTCGCGTAATATATCGCATGACCTTATAAAAAAGCCCATATCAGTAGCTTTATTCTCATCCGCACCCGATCCGGCAAATGACCTAGCCAGCGTATCAACCACAATCAGAGTTGGCTTTATGCCCATCTGTTCTATGGCTTTGTTAAGCATCTGCACATCGATGCTGTTATCCATAGCCATCCCAATTGGCTGTGTAACTGTGTAAAATGGCGCATTTTCGTTTGATAAGTTGTTATGCTCATGCCATGCGTCAGCCCTGACTGTAATGCCAGCTTGCCCTTCCATAGCCAGATAAAGCACCGCGCCTTGCTGTGTAGGTCTACCATTCCAATCAACACCATGAGCAACCGATAAAGCCCAATCCAATGCAAGGAATGATTTATATGTCGCTGGTGCGCCATAAAGCACAGCAAAGCTATTATGAATCAGGTAATCGGCAATCTGAAACGATGGTGGCGGTGTATTACGCAACTCAGATAAAGTCTTTATCTTTATATCGCGCTGGTAAGCCTCTACAGGCGTTTCTTGTGCTTTTGGGGGTGCAGTGCCAATATCATCTATTTTGCCACTCCTAACCCTCTCTATGGTGATTAGAGCCTTCTTTTTAAACTCAACTAGCCCCCTTCCCTGTGCGTCCAAATCGCCACCGCGATGGTCAATCTTATTAAGATATGCTTCCCAGCCATTCTCAACGACATAAGGCACAGTTGGCGGCACTCCATTCTTGCGATGGAAGTCGGCAACGATAGCCATTATGATCCGAGCCATTTGCTTCTCACGACCATCAATTATTTTGCCAAAGGCATTGGAGACTATTTCTGTGCCATGCTCTCCGAGTCCAACTTGCTCGGTTGCCAGCCTTGCAACCTTAGAAGGAAATACTGTGAAATCCTCATCATTAAGCCACCCATACCCATCGCTGTGCGGATGGATAACATAACCACCATCGCCGCGCACATCAACACACCCTGATATACCAGCACGATTCCTAATACCGTCAACGTGTCGATAATAATAATGCCAGCCACCCGACTGAGTCCTAGCAACTCTAGTAATACCCAACAGTTCTGCATTTTTCTCCACCCATGCTTTTCCTGCTTTGCCATCGCGTATATCTATATCAATAACACTTAAACCCGATATGTCTCCAGTTGGCATTCCTATAAGTTTTGCTGATGGGCTGGAAAACATTGCCACTACTGTGTCGATACATTGTGTGGCGGCTTTATAACCACCCTCGACTATCGGTCTCTTTTTTTCGTCGCATGGAAATACAGGGTATTCCTCTGCCACCTCCAATGCCTTATCAATGATATCACTCATACCACCTCTCAATCCCCCTCGTTAATTTGTGGTCGGCATGGGAGAGGGAGAAGAACCACGCCGACCACAGGATAGCTTTTAAGAACGAGCAAACTCGTCTAGGTCGCTATCGTCAGCAACAGAAGCGTCCTCCTGCTGAAATACTGATGGCGCATCTATCATTTTTTCAATTTTAAACTTTGGAATCTCAGCAGAGCCACCTTTAGTTCCAAAAGCCATATGCTCAGTGCCTTCAAAAACAACGACAGGCAACTTACCATCAGCCTTAACCTTTTCATATTCGGCATATAACTCAGCCATGCCTCTACGAGCACCAGCCGCGTTGCTAGAAAACTTTCTAACTGGCTCATCACCAAACATGGCTTCGCTGTAAACCATGACTTCAAAGCCACGCTTCCAATCATCACCATCAGGCTTTTTAGCTATCTTATCGATGCTATCATCCCATACCCACTCTGGCGAGTTCATTACAAACCTGCACCAGCCTGTTTTGATATTGGCTAGGTCAAAGACTGCTTTGGTAAAATCAAAGTCAACCTTGCCTTCTGGTGATGATTTTATAAATCCTTTTTTGCTAGACTTATAATCGATATAGGGCTGACCAGTGCCACCTGTTTCTAACATTAAACCCATTTCATTTTCCTTTTCTACTTTGAAGCTGACAACTAAAAACCAAATATGCGTTCAGCTTCTTCACGCATATTTTTATCACTCCAATAAAAATTGGAATAATTAGGAACTAAATACTCTGGTATCTCTTGAGCATCTAAAGCTAAATATTTATCGATCCGTTTGGCGATTTGCACAAACTCGACCATAAGTTGCTTTGCCTCTTCGCTAGTCATTTCATGCACTGCAAACTTTTTTGGAGTCACATAACAAAACAAGATGGTGTGATCTGGCAAGCCAGAGGCATATATAGCCGCTTGCATCTTATGGTAAGGCAAGATTGCCTCTTTAGGGCATCGCTCTGTAGTTTTTAAATCTATGCTGTAAAGCTTGCCATCTTTCTTAAACCTAAAATCATCATAGCCCATGATCGGTATAGGCACTCCATCAAAGTCAAACATAATCTTGTCTTGAGTTGATTGTATCGCGCCAAAGTCTTTGAAAGCCTCTATGCCCTGACGCACATAACCCTCTAAGTTTTTAAGCTCATTTTCCCTGTCATCGGCTGGATAGCCTAATGCTGTGCTTCTATTAAAGTCTTTGATGCAAAACTCAACTGCATCGTCAGCATCTGCAAACTCTTCTTTTAAATAAAACTCGATAGCCTTTTCAACTGACTTGCCACGTTCAAACTTAGCCTGTGAGCCGCCCCTGATATTTAGAACATATTGCATATACCACGCGGCAGGATCAGTCTTGAAACATGAGACTTCAGCATTGCTAAGATATTTCTTTTTTCTGTTTTGTAGTGCGCTCATTTGTCTAACCACTTATCTATTTTCTTTTTGCCAATGTATAGGATGCCCAGCCAGATCGTGAAAAGCACACCATCTAAATAACTCAATTCATTCCATGCGTTTACTAAGTCCATCAGTGTTTCTCCAATATCTCTGGGTCAATCTCAGTATCGTCACTCCATAACACTGGCATGCAAGCCGCTAATGATGACTCATCATCAGTCGCGCCAGCATTAATCTCTTGAGCCTTTGCCATGCAACTCACTGGATCGAGTCGCAGTTCAGCCTCCATAAGCTTTAACTCGCTTTCTGAGCCAATCGATACTTTTGTGAAAAGCATTAAGATGTAGATGTATTGTGTCACGCTAAATCCTCATTATTATGTTGCAGTAAAGTTTTGTTTAGCTTTTCTACTTGTGCTTTAAAACGCTTAGGTATCTCATCAGAAAAATTATCTGATAAATCAAACTGTAACTTACCATTGACCAGTTTTAGATAGAAATAATGCTCATCCGTCCAATCCTTATCATAATAAATAATCTTTCTGTTCAAACAAATTACCCAATAAGGCTCTAAGTCATTACGATTATCTGAGCCATAATCCTTCAACGATCCATAAAGACAGCCAACAAGACATTTGAAATCTACACCTCCGCTTCCATCAACTTCCTGAATATTGCCATCATAAACCTCTTCTCGTCGCCATTGATAAACTGTTTTTTGTTTAGGCAATCTTATACTCTCTCGACGACGGATGAAGTTTGCTCTTTTGTTTGCTAACAACATAATATCTCCCTTCTCGGAGACGGCTTACGCCGCCTCCTTCACATAGTATGTGTTAACTGGTCTATAACGACAGTCCCATGTGTCATGCACCGCGCCATCTTTGACGCAAGTTAAATGACCACTGTTCAAAACAACCGCAGTGTCACTAAACACCCAATCCTTTAGCTTGATAAGTTTGTTGTTTAAGTCTCGTGGGCATTTCTGTTTTACCCAGCCCTTACGCTTGAGATACTCTTCATAAACTGGTTTGATGTTTGGATAACCACCCATCTCCATACCCAGTTCCATCATCTCTAAAAAAGTAGCGGCATAGTTCTGATCCAAAGCAATGGTTATTGAACGAACCACACAATCACCTTGATAATCTTTAGTGGTTTTGTAACCAGCCGCTTTCCGACCACCATCTGTTTCAATAAAAAACATAGTCTCTCTCCTCTCGGAGGCGGCTTACGCCGCCTCCTTTACATTTACTAGAGTTCTTGTGTGTAATCTTTGAATGTTATAGCCACCTGCTACAATAACTTTAATTGTCACATTGTGACCTGCGATTAAAAAGCGACCATATACGCCATCGCTTTTATGCTCTAACTCAAAGTCTGGAAGCTCGGTTACGCCGATTTTTTCCAGAGCATTAATAATTGTGGCATCTCTGTTTTCAATCAATTTTTTAACATTTTTTTCAATATAGTTCGGGTTGCGTATATTGTTGTAAACAGTTTTGCCGCCACAAATTTCCCATAATTCAAAAAGTAACTGCTCTTTTTCTTGTATTGGACGCATCATATAAGCGCGTTCATCTTTGCCAGTCGCTTCCATCCAAGTAGCTTTATTTGCTTGTCTAAGTTCTGACATTGCCTTACAAACGCCAGACTTCCATGCAAGCTGACGCTCTAGCATCTCTGAATTAAGGTCTGCAAACGCCTTAGAAAGTTGCTCTTTAATATTTGTCATAGTCTCTCTCCTCTCTCTGTTAGTGACTATATGTTACATATTAAGAATTTGTGACTGTTCGTCAACAACTATTTTAAATTTTTTTTAACTAAATTCCTGCCTTATTAATCGTTACTCGACAGCCATCTAGGTTTTCTTCCCAGTAAACTGTTAGATGCCAAGCCAGCGAGTCATCCTCAATAACACGGACTCTTTCCAAAACATCTAGCACCGCCTTGATCCGATTATCTATATCCATCTTTCTTTTGCTTGGTCTACCCATAGCAATCTCGATGGCAAATGGATAATTAATGAATGGGGGAACACGATTGGCAAAATACTCTTCACACTTGCTAATCCACTCAAGATATTTTTTGGAACGATACATCCTAGCTCTGCCAGCCCTCCATAATGAGTTTACACTAGGAGGTAATGGAAGATTATATTGATAAATTTTTGCGCTCAAGCATCCACCTCTTGCTCATGCAGTCCCAAGTGACTTCATGCTTAGTAGCTTTTTCTATTTGATGCATGGTCAAAACAGAAGGCATCCTCTTGCCAGATCGGTAATAAGAAACGGCTGACCTAGTTACTCCGATTTTTTTAGCCATAGCCTCATCGGTCAGTTTTTCGCGTTCCATCCATTCGTTTAAGTTCATTGAGTATCTCTTTCTTTTTGAGGCAGTAAACCCCATCCATTCCTAATCCAAAAACTCTCTTAGCGTTCTTTCTACGCAAAAATCTTTCACACATATAGTTGACAGCACAGCCATCATTACAACAGCCCCACTCAAGTCTTACTTCTGTATTGACCAAGTAAGTCAGTCCCTTCGCGTAAAATATTCATTAAAGCACCTTCGCTCACTGCGTAGACTCTAAACACCTCATCACTACCCATCACACAAATCTCTGCTGGATAATTATCCTCTGGCGATGGTCGTAATGTTACCAGTGTCTTTGATTTAATTTTATTCGTTGTTTCTGATTTCACTTCTTCTGTCATAGTATCCACCAAAATAAATATGCGACTGCAAAGTTTGATAATAAAGCAATCAGCGCAAATATGTCACCCTTGTTAATATTCATAATATCCCTTCCCATTAGCATCTTGACCATCGTGTAATCTGGCACGTTGTAGATGTTTCAAATGTAACACTTGTATTATAACCGAAATGCGGATATTCGCCTAAGTATGCATCTCGCACACGTTGCATCGCCTCTGGCGTTTCTCCGATAATCTCCACAGTAACCTTGCCTTGAGTGTTTAAAATCGTGTGTATTTTATAATCTTTACTCATCACGCATAGCCCTCCGCTTTTAGCCATTCATGTTTTTCTTGGAGTTCTTTTTCTACGACCATCTTAGCGATTTTCATTGAGCTAAAGGTTTGCTGTCCTAGACGAGTCTCAGGGAAATAGCTTGTGCGCCATAGCCCATCAGATGGCAGTTTATAAAAATCAATATACTGACCTTTATATTCTGTTTCATAAATCCCGCGACGACGCTTGGTTAATATTAGGTTTACTTCTTTAGTCATAGTCTCTCTCCTCTCTCTGTTAGTGACTATATGTTACATAATAGGCAATAGTGACTCATTATCAACAACTATTTTTAATAAAAATGATTATTTTTTTCGGATACTTCCGACCACCGATGGCACTATATTTTTAAGGCTAGACAGCCCCCACACCGCGCCATTCATGGCTATCCACACCTCAACTACCCAGCTAGGTGCATACTCTAAATTTTGGAATATTTGCTTACCCCATTCGGGGCTTATGACTGTAATCACGATCGGTGCAGTGAACATAGTATAGCTAAACCAGCGCAAGATTTTATCCTTATCCTGCAACTGAGCCATCTCCCATTCGCTGTTTGCCTCATGCTCTGCCAGAGCCAGCCTTGCTTTATTCTCTAGCACATTTAATTCTAGCTTGTGTTTTGCCGCAACCTTCTCAGCCCTATTCTTCAAAAATGTGCCAGCTAGATTTGCAACTGGTGCAATCAGACCTTGTAGCATATCAATAACTCCAAATAGTCGGACGCGGTGCGCCGCCGAGCAGTTCTGTTGTCGCTGTGTCTAAGTGAATGAACCGAGTCGCCGCGTTGCCTTTTTGTGATACTCCGATGCCAGTAAAATAATTTAATTCAATGGCACAAGCCAACAGATCATAAGCATCCCGATAGCAAACCGCCACATCAACAGCAACGCCGTAAGCATGTGACCCAGCCAACGCTTTGTGCATTTCATTCGGATGCTCTAATGGGCATCGATAGCCGCTAGTTATCTTCATCGGCTTGCCATAAACATCCCTTAGAACCTGTAAGCACTCCAAGAAGTCAGGTGACATTTTAGATAAGCCTGTTGCTGAACACCTAAACTCAGCTTCGCTAAAATTATCATAAATTGACCAGTCAATTTCCATCTATGCTTACCTCTGACGCAATATCTGTAACCCGAACATCTTGAACGTATTTGAGCCAAATTAAAAGCCCTACAATAATCATAACCGATAGAATAAATATGATTGCACCAGTTTGGAAGTATTCTCGATATTTAGCCATTCGACGCACATGGGCTTGACGGTCAAGCTTCTCTTGCTCTTTTTGTGCATTTACACGTTTCTGATATTCTTCCTGAATGCCTTCAAAAAAGTATGCTCCATATCTTCGATTAAGCAAAACTTTCAACTCGTATAAGTCTTCTAAGTGATTTTGGTATTCTATGGCTTCCGTCGCCACATCATTGAAGCTTATCGCTGACTTGTTGTAACGCTTTTCATTGAACTGACGATGCCCCTCAAAAACAGACATAAGTGCCTGACCGATTTGCTGTGCATCGCTCATGCCTTCCTTAGTGGATTTGAGTAACTCTAGCCCTTGTCTCGCTAATGCGATGCCTGTTAGCGTTGCTGATATTGGCTCGACCATTTATCCACCAAAAGCGATATTAACCAGTAAAAGTATTATTGCCCCACCCGATCCGATGATAATCATTTCCAATCGCTTGATGCGATTTATCGTTTCCATAAACCTCTCGTTAGACACGGCCTCCAACATATCCAAATGATTCTTAATTTCGTTTATCGTTGGTCTAGCCATCTTAACACGCCATTAACACACATGGCACTAGATACGAACCATCGTCATAAGTTTTCGTCACACTAGTTGATGTAACCTTTGCAATCGTTTTACTTCTGACAATATCATCATCCTGTGGCTTGGCTGTCCCATCGCCAGCAGACATTAACAAATCACCACGATCAACAGTTATCCCTTTTGCAATTCGGATGACCATATCACCTGTCATGGCAACATTCATATCATTAAACTTATCATCATCCGCGTCCCAATTTACGAATACACCAGCAACATTTGTATCACCTTCAACGGATGAAACAGCCATACAGTTAAGTTGTTCGTTATCTTCAGTGTAGGCATCTTTAGCTGGTGTTTTTTCGTCACCTACTGAAACACCTTCAGGAAGTGCATCGCCATCAACATAATATGTTGCGGCAACAGCATCATGCGACCAGACTGCCATTTTATCTAAGTTAGTCATAACTGTGCCTTTGACAATAGACGTATCTTTTGAACCATCGTTAAGTTGTGACCATCTCGACAAGTGACCACCATTATACGAAACTGTTGTGCCACTGACAGATATTGTACCTTCTTCAGTACCATCTTGACTAAAACCAATTAATTTCCCATCGCTATCGTTGCGATTTACGTTCATTGGACTGCCACTTCTGCTAACAAAAGTTCCAGCAGAACCAGCTTCAAAAATACCGCCATCGAAATCGGTTGCTGTTTTGCCAATAAGAAATGTGCCATCTGATGTGATACGCATACGTTCTGTAGCGTTTGTTTCAAATACTGTAAAACCATTTTCCTTATTTTGGATATACATGTTTGGGCTATCCATTGAGATATAAACCCCGTCACTATCAGTTGCGCCCGATGCACCATCAGTTATATGGATACCTGCGTTAGTGGTTCCATTAATATGTAATGTGGTTGTTGGAACACCTGTCGGGCTGGTCGTACCAATTCCGACATCCCCATTATCGGCTATTGTTACAGCCGTAGCATGTGAGTTGACGCTTGAGCCAGAACTGCCGCCATCGGCAACCTCAAGTTTTATAGAACCACCAGCACCCGTACCTGTGCCTGCGCCTGCTCGTATCGTTAAATCTGTGCCAGCTTGGTTTGTTCCAGACTTATCTAGCACATCAATAATTGTGGCAAGTGTCGCCGCTACGTCGCCGCTTTGGTCTAGCTGTAATAATGGGATGTTTGCGTCATTATCCTCGTTTCGGATATACAAAATATTAGCTGAACTATCATACCAAATCTGATTGGCAAACGTCGTACTTGGTGCAGAACTTCCAGAATTGTTTGATACGATTGCTTGCAAAACAGAATTTATATCTGCTCTCGTCGCTGGAAACGCCTGATTGTCTATCACATAATCGTGCTGTGCCATATTATCCTCAACTTATAACTGCGCCATATCCTTTGGCTTGAAAATCAAATGTCCTATTTACAACTGCGCTAGAACTATTTTTAAACACTATCGTAAACCCTGTCGCAGATTTATTTGTAATAGTATAAAAATCTCCACTATTCATGTTTTGCGCTGTGATCGCTACATTTTGCAATACACTAAACGCTGGTGAAAACGTAACATCAAGACCACTTGCGCCTGTTCCTGATGATATATCATTTCCGTGCGTTAGTCTATCAGGCATATCTATTGTGACCTGTAACGTGTCTATTCGTGGTGAAGCTGAAGTATCCTTGCTGTTTAAAACAGCCCTGAATTTAGCCGCCCTAAAGCTATATTCTCCCACTACAAAATCCCTAAAGTCTGTATAAGTTGGCGTACCAGCAGGATCACCATCGGTTGTGCTTATTTGTAGTTTGGCGTTTGTGTCTCCAAACTCAGAAGCGTCACCATCAAAAAAACCTTCTCGTGATGCGAAATCACCATCTGCGTCGTCAAATAGACCTACATAGTCTATTCTGTTGACTACAAAATTAGACGTTACACGGCATGTAAACTTACTTCCTAAATCAATGCTTGCGTCACCATCAACCCCGACGAAATTGTAAAAGCCTTCATTATCAACAGTAGAAGATCCGCCATCAAATAGACCCTCCGCATCATCAAAAAGAATACCAGTAATGCTATCAAACAGGCTTGTAGTCGTGAGTATTAACTTATCATCAACGACAACTGTATCAGTCTTTGTGCCAGAAAAGGCTGGGCTTTCTGTAATAGTGGAAACAATGTTTCCAGCCTCAATGCTATCTATAGTCACAATAGACTGCGCCGCATTACGGCTTTCCCTGCCGCCTTTGTCAAAAGCTTTAATCAGATATGTGCCTGTCAATGCTGGCACGACAGCCGTGTTTGCTGGTCGTGATATTTTGTCTGCTATCGTTCTCGATGTCGTGAATGTTGCTCCGCTAGTCGCTGGTGAATGTCTAACAACATAGTGGCTCAAATCTAAGTCGGTGACTGGTGTCCAGCTTAAATGGGCTTCCTTGCCTATGATATTTACCGACAGGTTTGTTACATTAGAAGGTATGTCAGTCTTACCGACTATCTTTCTGGTGGTGGTTGCAAATGCTGACCTGTTACCGATGCTAGATATAGTTCTGGCTCTCACATCATAGGTAACGCCATCTTCGACATCTATCATTTCAAATCGGACTGTTTGATTAAATGTCGATATCCCTAAAGTTGTAAACTGGCTATCAGATTGTTTTTTAGCCTGAACCTCAACTGAGTCTGCTAGAAAATCTGAAGTGCTAACGTCAACATTTAAAACAGTTATAACTTCTTCGTTTATGATTCTAACTTCATCAGTGGCTGTAACTGATGGCGTTAATAAATCTGATGGGCTTCTAAGATTAGTGTTATCAGCGACAAAGGAAGTTTCTTCTGCGTTCCAATCATAAACAGATGAGGATATTTCTTTTAGTGTCAAATCTACGCCCAGTTCAGAGCCACCAGAAGCGTCTATTGAGTTAGAAAAGTTCCACTCAATAACTTCAAATATTTTGCTAGAGAAACCATATTTATCAAGCGTTACGCTTACAGTGTCGCCTATGTTTAACTTAAATGCAGTTAGTTTGCATGGCATCGAAATAATTAATTGCTGTCTGCCTTTAAACAAAGCTATCTTTGCAATTCTTTGAGCCATGCTTGACGATTGTGTGAATGGCAAATCAAGTTCAGCAAATACTCGCTCTGAATTATCCTCAGTCTCAAAAGTTGAGCTTGTTACAGGTGCATAGTCAGTCGGCTGAAAATTGCCAACCTCAGAAGGCAGAAAAACACCCTTAACAGCATTAAAGTTTTCTCTACGACTTGACTTTGTTACTATTGAAATAGAGCCTCTTAAATCATCCTCTGTTAGCGTAACTGATGGTGATGAGTATGCCCCTGCTTTTACATACCACTTGCCGCCAGAGTAGTGCAAAGTCCCAGCCATTGCTGAAAGCATTTCCTCTATTATTTGTTTTGGCGGTAAAGCTGTATCAACAACGCCATGCGACTCATATCGCTTTTCAGTCCCCCCGCCTGATGCCGCGCTTAGCGTAACGTTTTCATCACAAACATTAGCCGCCGCTATAAATGACGTGTCATCTATCTCTGAACTGCTTGCGCCTAAACCATAGTCATCATTTGTTAAATAATCTCTCAGAACGAGTGCTGAGTTTTTGCTATAAGATGTTGCGCTTGTGCGCGGATCGAATAGCTTCTTACCTTCAACAACAGCCGAGATATTAGGTATGCCATTCGGATAAGCATCTGTGTCGTATTCAATTCTTGCATAAACATGACCGATACCATTTAATGTTGATGTACCAGACCAAGCCACCGCGCCTAGTGTGGAAACATCTAAATGTTCTTGAGTATCAGAGCCTAAACGAGTTTTTATTATTGCCTTATTAACAAACTGTGATGGTGCAGTCACTAAGCCATTTGAATCTACCGTTAATGATTTGTCGTTAAAATATATCTCTGAAATAGCATTTAACTCGTTTCCTGATATAGCCACGATAATATGTAGATATCTGGACTTTGAGCTTGTTTCCATAAAAACCACAGCACCAGAAACCCTTTGACGACCATAAACTATCTTTCTAGAGGTTACAGGCTGTTTTATCATTTGACTTCTACCTAGAAGCGCGGCTTGAGTCGGCATGGCTCTTTTAGCCAATATTAATGATGCCCCTGTTAGTGCCAGTGCTGTTGCAAATGCTTTAAGCTGAAAACCAATTTTTAATACACCGCCAACAATGGCAGAACCCTGAATAACACCAGCAATAATAGCAGGGATAGCTTGAGGCATTTAAATACTCCATCCAGCCTTTGCGTCTTTTAAATTAAAAAACAGCAAACCATTAGCACTCGTGGCGGCTATTTTATCACCAGTGTAAACACCAATAGCAATGCCCTCTGGCATATCTAACGCCGCCCAATCACCTCTTTGTAACATATTAATATCCACTTGCACACACCGCCTGTTAATGCATTCAATCATGCCCCTGTAACCATTTTTTAAGAAGGCTTTTTTAGCACCAAAACTATTGTGATATTTTGCTTTAAATAATTCTGGAAACCTAGTAACGCCAGAAATCGCAACTTCACATTTTACAGCAAAGGTAAAGCAATCGTGAAAACCCCATTGAAAAGGTATGTGTCTAACCTCTTCAATGTAATTTATAAGTCTTTTTTCCCAATCAGGTAGGCGCATCAAAGATTAAAAGGTATCATATCAACTGGATTATTCGGCACATAATCAGCAACACTATCTTTACCTGTTCCCCACGCAATTTCTTTTTCTTGAAGTGCCGCAACAAAATCTAAACCTGTATCGTTTGGATGTCTTAGCTTTTGATCTTCCGAAGTATATCTTCTTAAACGTGGACGCTCCAAATCTATAAGTCTACTTTCTGCGGTCATGGTTATAGTCGCTGTATCACCGCTATCATCGATTGATAAAACATCCATGCGACCATCAAAAAGTTCATAAGGTGAAGAAACAACAGCACCAGAGGAAAAAACTCCGAGAAATAATTTTGCAGAACGAGTTTGATAGTTTTCATTTAAAGCTAAACTAACAAGGCTAGAATCAACACCATTAAGAGAAAATGTTATTCCTCTTGCCGCTATCTCTACAGTCTCTTCGATTTGTGAAATATTAAGCAATTGACCGCCGCCAGTGTAAGTTTCACTGTCAACTGTTATATCGCCATAGCCTGTCCATAACCTCAAATCACCACTATCAAAGTTTAATTTAACAGCAAAAAAAGGCTGTAACTCATCTGCTGAAAGTTGATTTTGGACTGCTGTTGTTAAGTCTCTTGACATTACAAGCTCTCTACCGCGCCAAAGGTTATGCCATAAAAAGCTAAATTATTTATGTTCCAGCTTGTTTCATTGCTAGCAAGCCTAAATAAACCTTTTGCATTTGATACGACCACAGTCGCTCCATCGGCTGGTGAAGAACGTAAATTAGGATAAATGTCTAAACTTGCCTCGCCACTGCCGTTAGAGTCTGCATCAGCCAAAACTTTGTATAGCTGTGAAGTCGCCGCCGATCCTAGCTGAATGTAGTCACCAGCCTTTAGATAGCCAGTTGCGCTTGCAGGTAAACCATCGATATTTAAAGTGCCACCCGTCTGGCTTGCACCATTAACAACTGGAGTCCCTGCGGCTGTCGATGCCGAGCCTCTAGCAGTGCCGCCCAACGGATCGCCCAAAAGAAACGTCCCCTTTTGCCCATACAGCGACATAAGAAACGCCACCCATTGTTCTGCGTCCTCTCTAGCCATTCTTGGCAATGTGATATCGGCTTCCCATCTTTGACCGCTATATTGATAAACCTGTTGTTTAAAATTGAACGGAGATGTTGAAACACCGATAACATTTCTGGCAACCAGAGTAATGCTTGCAATCGTTTTATTTGTTGGTGTGGAAAGTGGATAGGTTATAGCCATTTAATTACCCAGTGCTTTAGAGAACGAGCCTCCACGCATCCTAGCCTCTGCAACAGCAGATTTTGTCGCCTCTGCTATCTGTGGCATCAATGAGGCAATTTCAGTTCTAACTGTCTGCTGAACACCTGTTGACAGGTTAATAGTTTGATTTACGACTACGCCACCGCCGCCGCCCAGCTTGTCATTAGGAATAATTGTTCCAGATTGGTTTGGCACAAAAAGCTCCTTACCTCGCTCACCCACCATAAACGGCTGTCCTCTTTGCACAGCACCGCCGATAGCTTTAACACCACCAAAAAAGCCACCGAACGCCCCAGCGATTGCACCAGTGATTTGTTTTTGGATAAATATTCTGGCTAAATCGGCGATAATGCTTTGAGCCATAGACCTGAAAGCATCTTTGGCTTTCATAGTGCCTGTCATTATGCCGACCAATCCATCTTCTAAACTTTGCAATCCTTTAAATGCGGCATTTTTTAAATTAGCCTCAACTTCTTGTGACGCTTCCGCATATTCCTTAAAACTTTTATTAGCCTTTTCTACTGCTGTCTGCTGTCTAGTAAATCCGTCTGCAACATTGTTAACAGAGTTACTAAGCGCATCGGTAGGCTCAACAACTGCATTTAAATTTTCTCTAATTCTTTCTATATCTTTTTGAAAGCTCTCACCGAATGTAAACTGATCTAAATCATTTTCTTTAAAAAAGTTTATAATATCTACGCCAGTATTTGCTAAAGATCTTAATGCGCCAATGGTCTTAGATATTGAAAGCAAAACAACACTTGTAACCACAGTGCCTATGGAGGCTAAAGCTGGCATAAGGGTCGCCGTTATCTGTTGCCCAATAGAGCCGAATACCCTAAACAACTTATCAAACCTATCGTTTGCCTCCTCAACCGCTTTAGCCTGTTCGCCTGTTAATTCTATCGTCACTAAATTAAACTGATCGCGCAATGCCTGTAAGCTACCAGAACCGCTTTGCAACATATTGACCATGCCAGCCCCAGCACGACCAAATAAATCCATAGCGATGCGAACTCTGTCGGCAGGGTTTTCAATCTGAGTGAATCCGTTAGCAACTTCATTCAGCAAATCATTGCTGGTTTTTAGAGTCCCATCATTATTCGTTAGGGTAATCCCAAGCGCATCAAAGGCTCTAATCCCAGTGCCTACACCAGTTGATGCTTCTGATATGGATTTAGTAAAACGCTCAAAACCTTTTTTTAGTTCTTCTGCGCCAGTGCCTGATTG
>TARA_R100000231_G_scaffold34874_1_pt1 | contig 15878 bp, 30 predicted proteins | sample TARA_R100000231 | Tara Oceans TARA_R100000231 (sample SAMEA2620565) | marine metagenome | biome: marine biome (ENVO:00000447); feature: surface water layer (ENVO:00002042); material: "saline water (ENVO:00002010), including plankton (ENVO:xxxxxxxx)" | depth 5 m | reverse complement strand
CAGTAAAATCGATGAAATCGTTACTAAGGTAAAAGGTGATAATAACTCTGAAACTGCTGTTTCTGACGTTGAGATTACTATTGCTGACAAAGAAGAAGTTATGAACAAACTTACAGACTTTGAAGCTAAATTATCTGAAGCTAACGAAACTATTTCTAACTTAACAGAGGAAGCTGCATCTTTAAATGGAGAGAAAGCAACTTTAACTGAGGAGGTAGAAAGACTTAACGCTTTGTTAAATAAATCAGAAGCTACTGGTACAGAAATAAAAAATGATACTGAACCAGCAGTTGTTGAAAACAAAGTTGTAGACGCTAATGCAAGTTTTTATAATGCAATGGCTGATAGAATTAAAAATAAATTTAAATCATAATTAAAAAATAAAATAAAATGGCAAACGTAGCAAACAATAGTATAGCAGCAACTTATAGTGGTGCTCAACTAAATCAAATATTTTTTGAGCCAGTATTTAAGAGTGATGACATTATGCGTAACTATAGAGTAATTCCTAACGTCAAGCATAAAATGAATGTTTACACTTCTGCTGCTCTAAAAAATATAGTACAACCATACACAGGTTGTTCTTCAACAAGTGGTAGTACACAATTTAACATTGATGACAAAGTTATAACTGCAGGTAGATGTAGAGTTGCTTTAGAGCAGTGTACAGATGAGTTCTTTGGAACTTACATTGAGGAAATGTATAAAAGTGGTGTAGATGTAATGAATTTAGAAGGAACTCAATTAGCAGACGCAATCGTAAACAGAGCAGTATCTGGTATTGGTTCTGACGTAGTAAGATTAGCTTGGGGTGGTGATGGAGCAAGTGCAAATTATGACGCATTTGATGGATGGATGAAATTAATGGGTGCTGATGCAACAGTATTAGCTGCTCAAATTCAACAAACAGGTGCAGCGTCAGTATCAACAGTTTCAGCAGCACACGCAATAGGAATCATAAGAAAAGTTTATGATGGTGCTCCAGCAGAGCTTCAGCAAATACCAGCAGCAAGTAAGAAAATGTTTGTAACTCCAAAAGTTTACAATGCATACCTTGCAAACTTAGAAGGAACAAGTGCTGATTTAGCTTACCAAGCTCAAGTAGATGGTGCTCCAAGAGTTTCATTTAGAGGAGTAGAAATAGTACCTATGTATGAGTGGGACACTATTTTAGCAGCATTAAATCCAGCAATCTTTGTTGACCAAAGTGCAGCAGCAACTGGTAATACTGAAAATGGTGTATGTTATTGTGCAGTAGAAAACTTAGTTTTAGGTTCAGATGTAAATGACCCTGAATCATCGTTTAAAGTTTTCTATGATGACTTAGAAGAAAAAATGTTCTTCAGAGGTTACTTCAAGTTAGGTGTACAGTTTATGTACCCTTCTTTAGTACAATGGGGTATAATTACTACATAATAATTATGTAATTTAGAGAGGGTGTAAAAACCCTCTCGTATTACTTTTAATAACTTTTAAAAAAATAATAACATGGCAATAGATACAGGTATAGCAATAGATTGTTCAGCTTTACAGTCAACAGGTGGTATATCACAGATTTGTTTAAGAAGTTTTGATTCTTCTGACTCTGTTACTTATGATAACACTGCTGGTAAACATGAAATATCTTCTATAGGTAATGGTGGTGGTACTGCAAGTTGGTTTGTTTATGAATTTAAACAAGAAACTGCTGAACTAACTGTTAACGCAACTAAAGAAAATGGTTCTACAGTATTTGAGTGTGGAGTTAACTTTATGTTACCACAAATAAATAGCACTAAGATGCATGAGTTACAGGAGATGTTAAATGAGTGTATGATGGCAATTATTGTGACTACAAATGGTGAGAAATTAGTTGTTGGTTTAAGCGAAAAATACGCTAATGAAGATGTGATTTTTAGAAATCAAACTTTCTTAAATTTAGCAAGTATGGAAGGTGGCACTGGTGCAGCATTTGCAGACCAAAATGGTTTAACAATTAATTTACTAGCAAGACAATTTGAATTACCAAGACAATATTCTGGTACTTTGACAGTAGACACTTCGGCTTTGACAGCCACTTCATCATAAATATTATTTAGGTTTGGTAACTCTGTAAAACTCTTAGTCATCCTAAAATATTTTTTATGTGCAATTGTGAAGAAAATTTATTAGATTTATCTAGTTTAAAAATTTACACACTTATGGCGACATATAAAGCATTAAAAAAAACAACAATATATCATGGCACTAATAGTGTTATAAGAACAGCATCAGCTTCTCAAGAAGAGTTAGCTTACCTATATGATGTTTTAGGAGCTACTGATGTGATAGAAAAAATTGAAAAAACAAAAGATGGCTCAAAGAAAAGTAAAAAGCAAAGTAAAGACATCGACAAAGAGCAAGAGTAATACTTTTGAGTTCGGTGTTTTTAATTTAGCTACACCACAACATATTGAAGAACCACAAGACTTAAGCAGAGTATACACAGACTTTATACCTTTTGGTCAAAACAATTTATTTCCTCAATATCTTGCAGAGCTAAAAAGAAAATCATCTACACACAGAAGTGTATTAGCACAAAAGACAATCTTTACAAGTGGTGCTAAGTTTGTTACAAAAAATGATAATTTAAAATCATACATTAGAGATGTTAATGCTGATGGCGAATCTCTTAGAGATGTATATAAAAAATTAGCAGATGACTATTACACTTTTGGCAACGCATACCTAGAAGGTGTTTTGTATGAGGGTGGTATGAATTTATATCATGTAGACGCAACTACTGTTAGAATGTCTAAGACAAAGAAAGATGTATATATTCATCCAGACTGGGCAAGATACAAGACGGAAAAAGAGAAGATGAAAATATTACCTTTATATCCAGTAGTTCGTAACAATAGATTTATTATACATTTTAAAGATTATGAACCAACATTTAATTTTTATGGGTTACCAGATTATGTAGCTGCATTAGAGCACGTTGCAGTAGATTATGAGATTGGTAAATGGAATCACACAAAGTTCCAAAATGGTTTTCAACCATCAGCAATCGTTGAGATAAGTGGTGATATGGGAGAAGATGAAGCAAAGAAGATGGTAAAAGAAGCACAAAAGAAATTTGTTGGAGAAGGTAACAATGGTAAGATATTATTTATAGTAAAAAATGGTGATACTTCCCCTGCTAATGTACAGATAATAAAAGATGATCAAGATGGTAGTTGGTTAGACCTACAGAAGATTACTGATCAAAACATTATTACTGCACACAGATGGCAACCTTCTTTATCTGGTATTGTCAGTTCAGGTAAGATGAATAATACAGGTAGTGAAATTAGAATAGCTTATGACTTATGTATGACAACTGTTGTTAAAGACACATCAGATATGTTGTTAAATGGTATAAGAACCTTATTATTCAAGGAACTTAATTACGAGCCAGAAGAATTAATGATACACTTTGAACCACCTATCTCTTACATAACAGATATAGATGTCAAAGAAGTGTTGACAATAAATGAGCAAAGAAAGCTATTAGACGAGGACTTTCCATTACTTGAAGGAGGTGATATGTTTATAGCTGATAGAGAGATTATAGTGACACAGAGAGATGATGATGGAGATGGTGAAATAGAAGAACAAAAATCAGTTACAGTAGAACAATAATATGGCAAACGTAAATAACAAAGCAACCTTAGTAACAGCAGCAGAAGTAATTAGTAATAGTTTTACAAATGCTAATACAGACCCTGCACTTATATCAAGCAACTCTATCTTACTTGCAGAGTTAGCTCATATAAAACCTGTTCTTGGTAAAAAGTTTTACGAAGAGTTAAAGACACAACATGATCCTACTGGTACTTTATCTACTGCTAATCAAACATTGATGGACGACTTTCTTACAAGAACATTATGTTGGTTTGTAAGATTTGAGGTAATCAATGAAGTACAAAGCAATAGTTCTAGTATGGGTATTGTAAACAATATAGATGAGTTCTCTTCTATTGTTGACCCTGCTGACTTAAATGCATACAAACAAGACACATATAGAAAAGCTAGTGTATATTTAAAAGACATGATGGATTACATAGAGGATGATGACCAAAATGGTTTATACCCAACGTATGAGTCTAACAGACCTAACAGAGGGTTTGCATATAAGAATCATGGTATTATAATGTACGATAGTATATATACTAAAAATTATTATCCAAGAACTTATACAAGTTGGAAAGACTACTGTCCTTGTGATGACTGTTAAAAATATATAGATGGCAAATAACGAACATAAAAATTTAAGTAATGCAAATCTTCATGTGCCAAAAGATTTTAGCACAGCTAGTAATTCTACAACACTTACTAAAAACAGTAGTGGTAATTTATCTTGGGTAAGTAATACAGATTTAGGTAAGCAAAGATATAATATCATAGGTTTTTCTTTAACCACAGACCATAACAATAGTAATTATTACAGAGCAGCACACATGACTGATGCTCAATCGCCAAATCAATATAGTTCTGACACAGGACAAACAGCAGTCACTTCAATTAGTATTAATCACAAAACACTAATTACTAGAGCAGCAAATATTGTTGTAGATGCAGATTCTACTGTATATAAAATATATGGTTGGTTAAATTCAAGTGGTACAAATGCTATTACATTAGCAATAGCTAAAGTCACCCCTGAAGCAAACAGTACATCAACCCATAATCCAGTTGTTATAGATGAAATTACAGTTGCAGGTTTGGGTTCTGACCAAAAATTAATACAAATAAATGAAACTACGATAACTAATGCAAGTTTGACGGCAGGTGATTACTTGATAGCTTTTATAAAAGAAACAGCAGAGGGTGAGTTAGAACCTTCTAACATATACTGGCAAGTACAGGTATGCACAACAACATATTAATAATTTAAAATAAAAAACAATGAGTTTATACGATACAGACAACACACTATTATTTGAGATGCTAGGTAAAGGTAATGGTCACAATATCTTTACTACAGACGCACAAACTGGTAAGGATTATTATGCAGTACACTTTGTACAAGAAAGCGTAATATCAAGCATTACAGTAGCAAATGCAGATGGAGATAGCCACTTACAAGCTACTATACCAGCAGGTACTACTATCTTTTTGCGTATTACAGCAATCACTTTAAGTAGTGGTCTAGCAATAGGTTATAAAGAAACAGACGGAGATACATCAGCATAATGTTACAGCTTGGTAATAAAATAACTGTAGGAGAACCTATATATAAGTTCCAAAACAATCATAGCGTAGACTTTGATGGTGTAGATGACTTTATACAATTAGATGAACCTATAAGCTATACACAACACACTATAAGCACTTGGGTAAAAATTTCTGATACAAGTGATGTAAAAACTATTATAGATGCAAGAGACGCATCAGATGACGGAATAAGGATAAGAACTGACGCTAACGAACAGATTATATATGAAGTAAATACAAGTGATATATTTACGTCAGATAGTTTTGTAGACGTATGGACACATATTGTAGCTACTTATGACGGTACAACACAGAAATTATATATCAATGGTAGTTTAGTCAGTAGTGCTACAACCTCACAAACAATAAACACTACAACAAACGCTAAAATAGGTGCTAGAAACTTTAGCACAAGAGCAAACGAGTTTGCAGGTAAAATAGACGAACTAGCAATATACGACAGAGCATTAACAGCAGCAGAGGTTACAGAGATATACAGAATAAAGTATGGTGCTAACTTAGTACAGAATGGTAGATTTGATGAGTTAGGTAGTGAGTTAGCTACAAATGGTAATTTTGATACATCTATACCTCTTGGAACTGCAGGTAGCTATTGGACAGTACCGACAGGTAGTGGTGAATATCATTTAGGTGGTGTTAAAATGATTGCAAATGATACTGATATTTGCAGATTGCGTATGGTAAATGTCAACAATGGAACTCAAGTTCTACCTTTAGGAAAAACATTTAAAATAACATTTACTGTTTTAGAAAAAAATAATACTATTTCAACAAGTTTAAAGGTTTATTTAGCAGGTATAACTCACACACTAACCACAGATTTAGGTACTCATACTTTTTATTTAAACTCAGGTAATGCTGTTAATAAAATATTACAATTTCAAAACCAAGCTCCAAATTCAGATATAACAATAGATAACGTATCTGTTAAACAAGTAGACCCTAACGACAGGTTTTCTTTAGATCCAGGTTGGGCGTATGGTGATAGTAAAGTTATAGGTGACGGAACAACTTTTAATGGAGTTATTCAAAACTCAGTAATGACAATAGGCAAAACTTATAAAATTAGTTTTACTATTTTAGATTATACAAGTGGTACTTTTAGAGTTTTACCTCTTTGTAAAGCTGACGCATCAGACATTAGATATAGTGGGAATGGTTCATATAGTGAAATATTTGAAGCAGCAACAACTCAAATTAATATACAACAGCAGCTATATGTAGGTTCACTAACAAACCTAATGATAGAAGAACAAAAATATGTAGCTAGTAACCTTAAATTAAATAGTGGTAACTACAAGTCAGCAGATCCTGTTATAGTATCTACAAATAGTGTTGATTTTGACGGTACAGATGATTATTTAGAAGTAACAAAAAAAGATTTTTTAGGCACATCTGATTTTACTATTTCGTTATGGATTAGACCTGACACAGTAAGTGCTAATAATTACATAATAGGACAAAGTACAGACGATAATACTAGGTGGTATATAAGGGTAAATACACTAGCAAACGTACAAATGTTTAGAAAAAGTGGTGGTATGTCATTTAATCTTCAAGGTGGTGCAGTTGTTTTAAATGAATGGAATCATATAGTAGTCACAGAAGATAGAGACGGTTCAGCTATAGCATATTTAAATGGTGTACGAGTACATAGTCAATCAGGTAATAGTCACGATTTAACAACTACAGGTAATTTAAGAATTGGTAGCTTTGAACTATTTGGAGCTTATTTTGACGGCACAATAGACGAAGTAGGTATATTTAATATAGCACTTTCATCTGACCAAGTTGGTGAATTATACAATCAAGGAGTACCTAGTAACCTATCAACACATTCAGCAAATGCAAACCTAACAGGTTATTGGAAAATGGGTGACGGCACACTAGACCAAGCACCACTAATAGCAGACCAAACAAATGCTACTTTAGGTAGTGAGTTAATTACTAATGGAGATTTTGCTAATTGGAGTGGTGGACTTCCTAACAGTTGGAATCAATTAGGTGGTAGTGGAGATGCAAATAATTATATAGAAGAATATCAAGGAAAACTTCGTATAGTTAGTAATGGTGGTAGTGGTGCAGCAGTAGAACAAAATGCACTTATTGTTGGCAAAATATATAAAGTTACTGCTGATTTAGTAGTTAATAGTGGTGGTGGTATGCGTTTTCAATTAGGTGCTAATTCTACACATCATATTTATACAACTACACAAAGTATAGAATTTTATGCTGAATGTAATGGTACAAATGGTTATTTACAAATAATAAGACAAGGCACTACAGATTTTACAATAGACAACGTATCAGTAAAACAAGTAAACGGCAATCCTGCACTAATGATTAACGAACCTACAATAGTAACAGACGCACCACTTACTAAGATTAGAAACTATTACAGAATGGGTGATGGTATATTAGACAAGTTTCCTTTAATATGTGATATGATAGAACCTAGTTTAGGTAGTGAGTTAGTTACAAATGGTGATTTTGCTACAGATAGTGACTGGACTTTAACACAAGCTACAATTACTGATGGTTCTTTAAATTTATCTACATCTGATGGTAGCTATACTGCTGCTACACAAACATTAGGAACGATAGGCAATGTTTATGAAATAAGTTTAGATGTTTCAGATATTGTTGGAACTATATCTGTTGCTATTGGTGGTGGTACTGACGTAGATATAACTACAAACGGTACACATACTGTTTATATTACTTCTGCATCAACAACATTTGAAATAAAAAGAAAGTTTGGTATTACTAATGTATCTGCAACAATAGACAACGTATCAGTAAAACAAGTAAATGGTGTAGCAGGATTAATGACAAATATGACAGAAGCAGATATAACAAATGACGTACCAAGTTAAAAATTAAAATTATGAGAAAATACGCAATATGTGACATAGAATTATTAGACGAAGTAGATGCTGAGGGTAACCCAGTATTCGATTTTGGTGAGGTCTTAGAGTCTAGTAGAGAAACAATAAGAATATCTAATGATGGTTTATTATTCATAGCTAAGTGGGAAGGTGATACGCCTGTTTTTTTAAATGACGTAGATACTTACACACACGCAGAAATATTAACAGAACTACAAGGTTCTAATTGGACTAGCAACGAAGAATAATGAAACCACTATCAGAAGATACATCAGTAAGCATGAATGTCAAAATGATTGGCTTTATGATAGTGATAGTAACTTCTGTTGTAGGTGGGTGGTTTAATCTCAAAGCAGAAATTAAAGAAGCTAAGAAACTGCCAGAGCCAATAATGACTGAACAAGAGTTTATGTTAAGAGAACAACTACTGCAACAAGCTATATTCAAAACACAAGAAGATATAGCAAAGATTGAAAAGTCTATACAAAGAATAGAAAAAAAATTAAGATAATTATGGAAGATATTTTGCAGTTGATTGAAGGTTATGGTTTACCCTTAGTTTTATTACTTGGTGCTTTGTATGCATTATATAGATTCTTCTTCTTTAGCATACATGAAGTCAAGAATACATTTTCTAAACACCATGAAAAAAATGCATCTAACATGGAAGAGATAAAAAAGAAAATAGACATAATCTTAGAATACATAAGAAAACAATCGTGAGTATATTTACAAAAATTTTAGGTCAGACAGGTATTGACATGGCTGAAAAAGCAGCAGATATAGCTGATAGATTTATACAAACAAAAGAAGAAAAAGCATCTTTTGAGATGGAGCTAAAAAAAGTTCTGATTGATGCAGAAGCAGCAATGCAAAAAAATGTAACAGAGAGGTGGAGAGAAGATATGAGAAGTGACAGTTGGTTGTCAAAAAACATAAGACCACTAACTGTTATTTTTCTGGTAGCTTGTACTGTGTTACTAATATTTATTGATTCTGGTGTACTTGACTTTGAAGTCAAAGAACACTGGGTAGATTTACTACAAATTATATTAGTTACTGTCATAGGTGCATACTTTGGTGGTAGATCATATGAAAAAATAAAAAACAAAAAGTAATGGCTAGAAAAAATGTATTTGTTTTTTTAGAAACACCAACAAGAAAAAGAAAAGGTGTACACGCTAAAAGCAAAACATCTAAAAACAAAGGAGCAAAAAATTACAAAAAGCCATACAAAGGTCAAGGTAAATAATGAAGCTAAAATATTTTAAGAAAAAAGAATTTAAATGTCCTTGCTGTGGAGAAAGCAAGATGCATCCTGAATTTTTAAAAGCACTTGACTTAGCAAGAGGGTTCTCTCGCACACCCTACAAAATAACATCTGGTTATAGATGTCAAAACCATAATGACTCATTACCTAATTCAAAACCAAACAGCAGTCATATTGATGGACTAGCAGTTGACGTTGCTTGTACTGACAGCAGAAGTAGAGCTTTAATTATTGGTGGTTTGGTAGAAGCTGGATTTACTAGAATCGGTATAGCTAGTACATTTTTGCATTGTGATTTAGCAGATCAATTAGGTGAAAAAAACACCAAAGACGAGATTGTCTTTTGGCTGTACTAAGTTTAACTAAAATTTTATAAATATGGACAACATCTTTAATTTAATCGGAAACTTTGTAGGTAAACTATCTACATTATTATTAAGCATTTTATCTCTTGGCATTATTGCTGAGGTATTATTTGGTACACCTGCTTTTGGTTTATCAGTTATAGGTAATGTGATGGCTATTATCTCTTTGTTTGGGTCAAATGGAGTAGTAGGAATTATAAGTTTAGTGGTGTTATATCACTTATTGAGCAAAAATTAATATATTTGTAAGTTCTTACTAATCTAGTAAGAATTTGTTTTTGTTTAGTTTTAAAGAGTCAGTTGTTGAGAAACTCCTGACTCTTTGCTATTTATGATAGTTTGTTTAGTTATATTTGATAAAACCAAAGCATATGACAGAAAAACTAAAAGGTAAAAGACTTAGGTTGTCAGCAGAGGAAGTAGAATTAATTTATGAGTTTAGAGGTAAAGACCTTGACAACATCAATAGCAACTCAGCTTTAGATTTACATTTATTAGAAAGAGGTATAGATAAAAAAGACGTAGTGTCTGTCAAACACTGGCAGAACATGAAGGGAGAGCTAAGATTTTCTATCGTTACTAAAGAAGATATAGGTATTGATGATAAAAGTATATTTAGTAAAGTAAATGAACTTGTTTCTACACACTCCCCTAAGTATAAAAAAATAAAAAGAAAAAAAGGTAATCACCTTCTTGTTATAAATCCAGCAGATATTCACATAGGAAAATATGCAGATGCTCTTGAAACTGCTGATCCTTATGATATTGAAACTGCTGTAAATAGAGTAACAGAAGGCGTAGAAGGCATTTTGCAAAAAGCAGAAGGGTTTGATATAGAAAAGATTTTATTTTGTATAGGAAACGATGTATTGCACATTGATAACGTATATAACACAACTACTAAAGGTACAAGGCAAGACGTAGATGGTAAGTGGTGGCAACACTATGAAGTAGCTCTTAGTTTATATGTAAGTTGTGTAGAGATGTTAAGAATGGTAGCACCAGTAGATTGTATACATTCTATGAGTAATCACGATTATCAAAGTGGTTATCATCTTGCTAAATCTTTACAATCTTGGTTTAGACAAACAGATGATGTAAGTGTTGATGCAAATCCTAACCATAGAAAATATTACAAATATGGCACTAATCTTATTGGACTAGAGCATGGTGATGGTGCTAAGATGGATAGACTACCATTACTTATGGCACAAGAGAATCCTATAGATTGGTCAGAAACAAAATATCGATATTGGTATTTACATCACTTGCATCACAAAGTAAAACATAAATGGTTAGATGCAAAAGATTATATTGGTGTTACTGTAGAATATCTTAGAAGTCCATCAGGATCAGATAGTTGGCATAACAGAAAAGGTTTTGTTGGTGTACCAAAAGCAGTAGAAGGATTTATACATGAGAGAGAAACAGGGCAGGTTGCAAGGTTGGTTCATTATTTTTAGTTTTTATAGTGTATATAAAAAAAAGTTATATATTTGCACTAATTAATACTAAACAATATGACAACAACAAATTTATTTACAAACGAAAAACAAACAACAATGAGTAGAAGAAACTACAAACCAGAAGAAAAAGTAGAGGTCAAAGAAACAAGAGCCGAAACTTTAAACAGATTATATAAAGAAAATAATCTAACAGCAGAGGATGTCTATAAAGACTCTAGAGGATTTGCTATTATTACAAGGACAGGAATCGACAAGATTGTTTCTAAGCAAAACATAACAGTAGCTTATGAACCAGTTATAATGGAGAAAGACTGGGTTGTAATAAAAGCAGTGGCGAGTATGAAAGAGGGTAAGACAAGCATGAGAAACATGATGAGTTTTGGAGAAGCATCTGATAACAACCTTATGGGAGGTGGTAAGAAGTTTCCTGTAGCTATGGCTGAGAAAAGAGCAATGTCAAGAGTTGTTCTAAAAATTGCAGGATTTTATGAGCAGGGTGTGTTTGGACAAGATGAGATAGTAGATTAAATGAATGAGGATGACTTTATAGACTCTTTGTTTGATGGTAAGCCTGCAAAGGCAACAGAACAACAATTACAAATAATTGAAACTTTGTTACCATACACAACATTAGATTTACAAATGCGTTCAGAAGTAATAAATAATTTAGAAAACATGACTGAGATAGAAGCTGAGTCATTGTTGCAGTTTATTGACGAACATAGAGTCTATTTAGACCCTCAAGATGAATATAAAAAACTTAAAGAAAATGGGGCGTTTGACAGTTAACATATATAGAACAATGGCAAAAGGTTTTGTTTACATGGTGTGGAATGGTGAACATTTTATTGGAGAAATTGATCATCATGGTTTACAAACAATGTTAAGTAAAGATGATTACGACAAGGTAAAAAATAATACTAAAACAAAATTTTTGTTAGATTTAGATAAATTACAACAATATGTCAAACCACCAAAGTATAAATACTAAATATAAAACTATGACAAAAAAATATAATTTACATAAAATAAGAGAAGCACGAAATGAGTTTGAAGCAATGCTTAGAATTAAAGGCATATCTGCAAGAACCTTTGCGAAACTTCTAGGTGTTGCAGAAATAACAAGTGCAAAGTATATTAACGACCCTACATTACTAAGATATAGTCACATGGATAGCATTGCAATATATTGCAGAATGTCTGTAAAGGATATTATAGATTTAATAGAATATGATCTCGTGAGTGATGCAGAAAGATTTGATTAATTATTTTATTTTAGAATGTAAACAAAAACAACAAATGAAAAATCTGTACCAAAGTAACATAAAAAACATGAATACATATTTTAAACCATCTTTTGTAAAAGAAAAAACAAATAAGTATCTGGGCATAACTGCACCTTTTTACAATACTAAGGCAGATAGATTAGCAAACCATAAAAACAATATAGATGAATAAAGAAAAAAACTACATAGCTAGTAGTATAAAAAAAGTTACAACACAATATGGTGATTTGTTTAATGCAAACATAAAATTAGATGACCTTAAAAAAATAGAAAAAAAAGGTTGGGTGAGTATAACAATAGCAGAACGTAGAGAACCATCAGAAAAAGGTGCAACACATTATGCATATGAGAACACATATGAACCTAAAGACCCTGTAGAAAAATTAGTACAAAATAATCAGGATGACTTACCATTCTAAACCTTCTTATTATTCTATATTACCTGCTGAGGTAAGGTATGATACAAACCTTACTGCAAATGCTAAATTATTATATAGTGAGATAACTGCTTTGACAAATGCTACTGGTTACTGTTATGCAACTAATGGTTACTTTGCTAGTCTATATGGTAAATCAAAGGTTACGATATCTAAGTGGATCAGAGAACTAGCAGAAAACAATTATATACAAATAGAATTTACATACAGAGAAGGTACTAAAGAAATAGATCACAGGTATATAACAATTCTTAAAGGGGGTATTAAAGAAAAGTTAAATACCCTCTTAAAGAAAACTTTAAAGAATAATAATACAAGTAATAATACTACAAGTATAATAAAAGAAAAAATATATAAAAAAGAAAAATTTGTAAAACCTACAATAGAAGAAATACAAGAATATTGTAACGAAAGAAAAAATAATATTGATGCAGAAAACTTCTTTGCATTTTATGAAGCAAGAGGTTGGATGATTGGTAAAAACAAAATGAAGAACTGGAAGATGTGTATGATTACTTGGGAGAAAAATAATAAAACAAATACAAGTATGTCAAAGATTGACATCCAACTTAACGAATATAACAAAGGCAAACAATTATTATGAAAGAAAAACTATATGACATCATTGCAAGAACATCAATAGAACTTGGCTTAAAAACTGATGGTAAGACATTAGCAGTTCTGACAAAGACTTTTGCGTTTGATTTAGAAACAGATAAAAGATTCAAAAGATTGTCACTAGAGGATGTTGACACTGCATTTAGATTAGGTGTAAGACTTGACACAAAGGATAGTTTTTTAAATATAAGAACTTTTTATAGGTGGTGTTTGACACACAAGCAGAGGTTACAAGACGCTTATTATGAGGTACATACCTTAGGAGCTGATCCAAACAAAGTACCTTATTATAAGAAAAATTTATTAACTTTATAAAATTAAATTTAAGTATGTTGATGATTTTTTTATTACTTCTTGGTATTGGTTTCTTAACCATAGTAGGTATATGTATGGTAGAAATACTTATACAAAAGGGTGAGAATGAAAAGTTAGCAGAAAATATAGACAAGATAGAACCAAAGCACAAAACAATTACAGGTGCATTATATAGAGATAGAAAAAATGACAAAAAAAATTCCTGATTATTATATAGGTAAATATCATAAGTACGAAGCTAGAAAAGTCATAGAAGATTTTGACTTATCTTATAATTTAGGCACTGCTACAAGTTACATACTACGTTGCTCTAGGAAGCATAGTAGTCCAGTGGATTGTATAAGAAAAGCAATAGCACACTTAGAATTTGAATTAGATAAAATAGAATTTACAAATGAGCAAGATTGGAAAAATAAAAACATCTGAAAGAAAAGACCATAGAGGTGGAGGTTATAGCAGAAGGAAGTTTTCTGACAGTGAAGCTAAACTTATAAGAAAAGAATATGAAGAGGGGGCAGGGGGGTCTGTTACACAAATGGCAAAGAAATATAATGTTTCTCAACCACTTATGTATCAGTTACTTAATTATGTAACCTATAATGAATAAAGAAGCTAGAGTTCAGTCAGCGTTTTGTGACTACTTAAAACTAGCTTATCCTAAAGTAAGATACTGTGCAAGTCTCGGTGGTATCAGAACATCAATGAAACAAGCAATACTAGCTAAGCGTACTGGTTATGTAAAAGGTTTCCCAGATTTACAAATACTAAAAGTAAATAAAAAATATGCAGGTTGTTTTTTAGAAATAAAAGCAGATAAAAAATCTTACCCAACTAAAGAACAAAAAGAGTGGGTAGCATTTTTAAATGATGAAGGTTACTTTGCAAAAGTTGTCAAAGGTTTGGATGAGTGCATTGAAACTGCTGAATGGTACTTGAAACTGCCCTGAAACTGCTGTGAAACTGCTGGACATTTTCTAAGGGTGGAGTACGGAGCCTGATTTATTCTGTAAGCCTTCTACCACTCTTTAAAATTGTTTATAACTTTTTTTATCATTTATGTAAGTTTGTTTAGTATTTATTTATTATATTTGCATATAACTTTAAAATAAAATTATGAAAACAAAAACAATTTTAGAAGTATATAATGATTATGATTCTAATTTTTCATATCAAGATTATAAAGAAAATATAAATAATCTTGCAAGTGAATTAGATATAATTATATTTAACCAAAATGATAAGTTTGACAATATTATTTCTGATTTGCAAAAAACAAAATATTGTACAAATCATAAAGATAGTTATAAGAATAGTATAACTATTGATTGCGTTGGATATTCTCAAGGTGATTGGGATAGATATACGATATATTATAATGATATGACAAATGACTTGAAATACCTTTGCAAATTATTAAAAAGGTTATTTACTCATAAAAATGATTATTTAATTAAAGAAATAGAATTGTTAGATTCAGGTCATTCAAAAGTCATTAACACTCATTCTATAATGATAAATTACATAGAGTTTCCTACTAACAAAGATATTAAAGAAACAATAAACCATTATGGTATAGGTCATTATGACGAAATAATATTTAATAATAACTAAAACAATAATAAAATGATAAATAATGAACATTTAAAAAAGTGTGAACAAATAATTAATAATTCACACAAAAAAGCAACTCCTCTTTACACAGCAACTGATATAGAAACTAAGATCAATACATATGTAGATTGGTTTTTTGATGAGTGTGGAGATCCTAAAGATGAGTTAAGATATTTAATGCAATTAATATTAGATAGTGAAGGTAAAGCGAAGGAGGATTTACTAGACGTTTTATCTTACTATACAATGAGTTATTAATATGGATTACGATAACTATAAACTATCTCTAGATGATAATGAACCGTATGTTAGTAGGTGTTGTGGTAACGAAGTGTATGAAGTGTATGATTCTAAGTATGAAGAATATAAAACAATATGCGATGA
>TARA_R100000231_G_scaffold18922_2_pt1 | contig 15925 bp, 21 predicted proteins | sample TARA_R100000231 | Tara Oceans TARA_R100000231 (sample SAMEA2620565) | marine metagenome | biome: marine biome (ENVO:00000447); feature: surface water layer (ENVO:00002042); material: "saline water (ENVO:00002010), including plankton (ENVO:xxxxxxxx)" | depth 5 m | reverse complement strand
GAAATGGAAGGATATGTTAGAATGACCCGTATAACTACAAATAGACTAGCACAATGTCTCAAAAGAAAACCATTTACGGTACATGAAAAACTACCCGACCACACTAAAGTATATACACTCATGGAGGAATAAAAATGCTATGGACAGAAAAATACAGACCAAATAAAATTAGCGATATTAAGGGACAAGAACACTTTGTAATGGATGCCCAGTCTTGGGTTGAAAGCAAAGATATGCCAAATGTTCTTCTTTATGGAAAACCCGGAAACGGGAAGACCTCTGCCGGAATCGTACTAGCAAAAGAGTTTCTAAAAGAAAATTTCAAAGATAATTTCTTTGAAGTAAATGCTTCTGATGATAGGAGACTAGAAAATGTTAGGACAACTATTCGTCAAGTTGCTCAAAGCGGAACAATTGGCGAGGTTCCTTTTCGCATGATGCTTCTTGATGAAATGGATGGAATGACGACAGATGCTCAAAATGCACTTAAGCGAATCATGGAGAGATATTCTAGCAACATTCGCTTCATCATTACATGTAATGACAGAAATAAAATTATCTTTGCCTTACAAAGCCGTTGTGCTAATTATCATTTTAAACCAATTTCTAACGACGATATGTTGGATATGATTAAGAGTATTCTTTTAAAAGAACAAATTCATCGTTTTAGCGATGAAGAGTTAGGGTCATTTATATACTCAATGAATGGTGATATGAGAAGGGCAATTACCGAAGTCCAAGCCGCAAAAGCAAGCGACTCTACTCTTCAAAGACAAATTGATGTATCACTAGAAGAATACCATAAAATTTTGATTAAGATTATAAATAAGAATACGAATGTATTAGGTGAATTACATGATTTATTATACAAAGGCAGAACAGTTAAAGAAATCTGTCTTGGATTGCATGATGCAGTCATTAATTCAAAGGGGCTGGATAGCACCTTGAAGTTTAAGTTTCTCCGAACAATCGGAGAATGTGAATACCGTTCCAATAGTATGACCCCAAAAGTGCTTTTATCATGGATGGTGGGACAACTATTGTAAAAAAACAAAACAAAACAAAACAAAAAATGGAAGTGAAAAAACATGGAAGAAAAAACTGTGAAAGAAATTGAAGCAGGTGCTAAGATTCTTGGTCTTACCACCGAAGAGGCAAACGCCAAGTTTGCCGAAATTTGTAGCGAAAGCCACATTGAGACGAATAACCCTATTGGACTGGGACTATGGAGAAACTATGTCGCAAATGCGAAGCGTTCTGCATCAAGCGGAAAGCAACAACAACAAAGCGATTCTCTCTTCAAGCCAGCATTTGGATTCTTTTTGTCTCTTGATGCACCACGCGATATGATGAGTTGGAACCGAAACAAAGCAAAGGAAGAATACATTAGAGATTCAGAAAATGCCCTTGAAAAGGGAATTGTAGCCGTTGCTCAAGAAAATGCTCTTGGTAAATTTACGGTGTCCCGATACTATAACGGCAACTATGAAGAAAAAGTTGTGGCCGCTTTGCCAGAAGGAGCAGAGACTCTTGAAGACGGAAGAATTTACATTCCTCTTGATGCAACGGCGACTTATATGAATGGTGGAAAAAACAACAATTACGGCAAGCCTCTGCCAAAAGAACAATTCCGCCGAAGCGGTATTTTCTTTGGTTCCGTCGCTGGCGAGGAAATGCGTCCGTATTTCTTTTCCTATAAAAACCAAGGAGGAATTGACTTCGCTCCAAACACATTTGAATGGGTTCATTTCATCTGTGTTGCTGGTTCAAATGGAACGGATATTTACGGTGCAACCGATACGACGCTCAAGAGTTTGATGCTCAATTCAAACATTGACCCTGAATCGGATGCATACCGAGACATGACTGGATTCTCCTTTGAAAACTGTTTGAAAGAACACTTTGAAAAGCACATCACGGCTCTAGTTGAAATTGACAAGGCTCATATTTTGCTTCAAAGCAACCCCTCAAAAGAGCGTTTCGTGATTACAGATGGAACGGTGTGCAATATGAACATGACACCTACGAAGAACGGAAACCGAATCATTAACATTACGGACTTAAATGCCGAAGTGGACTTTGAATCAGACAGCATGACAACTTGCTGGATTCCCGAACATATTGATTTGGACTTTGGAATTGGCTCAACTGTTATCGTGATTGGCCGAACAAGTCAAAGAATGGTTGATGGTCAAACCGAACCAACAACTATCAATGTCGCTGGTGTGCTTTGTATTGAGCGTGTAGGTTCCCCTGTTGAATCTGCTCAACCTGTGGAGAAAGACTTTGACTGGTTTTGATTCCTCCTTTGTGTAAAAACTTAGGAACCGTGTAGGTGTGGCGGTAGAATGATGCCCGTATAGGTGCGAAGCCTATTTTTTCAAAAAGGTGAAAAAGATGAAAGATTTGATAGGAGAAAGATTCTTGGTAAAAAAGAATGCATATGTCGTTGATTTGGCGAATGTAGATTTTATTACCTACAAAGAAAACGAAAATGAAATAGGTACTTACTGGGTAAAGTTTCATATTGGGCAGAAGGAAGCAAGGTATATTTGTTATGACCTTGAATCACTTCGTAATATTATTCAATATTGGACAATGAGTAAGAATTCAAAAACAAGAATAGAAGAAAATAAATTGGTGTGATACAAATGGGATTGACAGATAGCAAAGGAAGTGCTTTACCAAGTGAAACATTCTTGGAATTGCATAAGAAACAAATGGAGAAGAAAAGAGAGAGCAGAAAGCCACGAATGGTTTTGGGTATTTGGGGTATTCCCAAGTCCGGTAAAACTGGATTGGCACTTGATTTTCCCGATAGGAAAATCTATGTTCTTGATTGGGATAGTGGCGTAGAATCTACATGGATTACCTGCCATGATGCAACAGAAAGAATTGAAGTGTTTAACCCAATCGTGCAGGATAAAGACGCACAATTGGATATTCACAAGTCCGAACAAAATTCAAGAGACTTTGTGAAATATGTTCATTCAAAGATTGAAGAAGGAGAAAATCCTATTTTTGTTCTTGATGGTGTTGATACTTGGTTTAGTAGTTGTATTCTCAAAGTTAATCCTGACCCAACGAAAGTCACGAAAATTATGCCGTTTCAATACGGTGCAAGAAATAAAACATTTGAGGCATTGATGGTTTCTATTTATCGTTTGAAGTGTGATGTAATTTATATTACTCACGAAGCAGAAAAATATGTGGATAATGTTCCTGTTGGTGTTCAACCAGCATGGCGTGATTGGGGCGGGAAACTTGAACAAGAAATTCACTGCACCCGAAAGAATGTAAAGGGTGAAATGCATTATGTCGCACAATTGGTTGGTTCAAGAACAAATGGAAATTTGGTCGGTACACGCTGGACAGTCCGTGAAGGAACTCCACCGAATGTTGTTTGGAACGGTATTCCTGAATTACGGGAGGGTAAAATTTGAAATTTACAGTTAGCGCAAAAGAACTAGAACAAGCAATTGAAAGTATTCGTGTCAAGGGAAAATCATTGACCTCAAAGGGTTTTGGCAACGCTTCAATGGGCGACTACATCTATGTTGTTCTTGAAGGAAACACCCTTTCAATTGTAAATGGTTCAGCCATCTTCATGGCTAAAATTACTCTTACTGTTGTTGGTGAAGAAAATGGAAACTGTGTCATAGATGCAACGGTTGTTCTGCCATATTTGAAATCATTTAAGAACAATATTACTGTGGCAGGTGGTGATTTTATTTCAATTACCCAAACAGGCAAACAAGCAAGCATACCAAAAGTAGTAAATCATCCCGCTATGGATGCCTTAGAAAACTCTTTGGAACGAACCAAAGATATTACTTGGTCTGCTGTTTTGGACAAACTTCCCAACTTTGGAAAAACTACCTTTGAAGGAGCCTTTTCATTAACTTCAGAACAGTTTAAATCATGCATTAAGAATTGTGAATTGGTCAAAAGTGGTGTGTATAACTTAAACTTTAATAAGACAACAACCACCTTTTCTTCACAACAAAATGTGCAAAACAAATATACTGAAACAATTACACCCATAAGCGTTCTTGGTGAAGCGGCGACTCTTGATTATACAAGCCCCCTACATAACTTCTTTGATAAGGAGCAGTTGTTAAACTTCTTTGTCAAAGATGACTTTCCCCTGCTTATTGTAGCGGAAGACAGGATGATTCTAAAAGCACCACAAATAGGTGAGTAAATGATTATTAGCAAAATAAATGACGGTAAAAGAATATACACATCATGGAGAGAGGATGGAGAAAAGAAATGGAATATTACTCCCTTTCGCCCTTACTTCTATATTCCTGTAAATGAGCATGCATTTTCTTACAAACCCTCAAAGTATATTGAGCGTGAGTTTGATTATGAAGAAGGGGACTATCAAAATTTAGATGGCGAACCGTTAAAGAAAGTTTATGTTGAGTCTTCTTTTGATGTTAGCAAAGCAAAGGATGTGTTTCGCCAAACTTACGAAGCAGATGTCCCTTATCATTTTAGATATGCAGTAGATGAAATTGACGAAATGCCAGAATATGAAATGAGAAAATGGTATTGGGATATGGAATGGCAACAAGGTGGAGAATACCACGATTGTATTACAACGATTGTTGCCTATGACAACTACGACAAAAAGTATTTGCAGTGGGTTTGGTTTCCCGAAGAAATTGAAACTGATTTTAGTTGTTTTGTTTTTAGTAGCGAAAAGGATATGTTGGAGTCATTTTTCAACACCATGCTTCTCAATGACCCTGATATGCTAATTGCTTGGTTTGGAAATAAATTTGACCTGCCCCACCTTCTGAAAAGGGCTTGTGCTTTGGGAATTGACCCTCGCATCATATCCCCAACAGCAAGCATTAAGGGCGTTAAATCAAGCAGGAATGGCTTTACTTTTGCCTATGGTGAAAAGGGGTTCTCCCCCATTGAACAGCCCATAGGGGGCCGCATAACACTCTCTCTTGACCTTGCTTTTGAGCGTCAATGGAATGACTCACAAAGAGGAACACTACCTTCATTAAGCCTTGAATATGTTTCACAAACTCTTTTTGGTGAAGGTAAAATAAAGAAGAGTAAATTTGAAGACAGAAACGAATTCTTCCGAAGGGCTTGGTTAGAAGACACAGATGTTTATTTGGAATACGCTTTGGTTGATGTTGAATTATTGGTGCGTATTGATGAGACAAACTTTTGTAGTGAAGCAATTGTTTCATTACAGCGTTTGCTAAAAGCACCGTTTGATGCTTGTTTTTATGCAAGCCATATGGGTTCAATCTATTTTATGCGAAACGCTACTTGGAAAGCCCCAACAGGAAACAGGGATATTGAACGCCGAGAATATGACGGGGCTATGATTTACGACCCATTGAGCGAACAAACTCAAGGGCTTCATTTGAATGTAGCCGCATTTGACTATGCAGGACTTTACCCTTCAATGATGATTGCCCGAAACATTTCGTGGGAAACAAAGTCGGCAGAACCAACAGAGTTTGCTGTGAACATCTCAACGCCAAGAGATTTCAGCGATGTAAAACATCGGGATATGCTCTACTATAAGACTGATAAACTGGGTCTTCTTCCGAGAGCCGTCCTTGAGTTGAAAGAGTTGCGGAACGATTACAAGCGACTGATGAAAGAAGCAAGAGAGACGAACAATGGAGAATATCAAAAGTGGTATAACAATCAAATGGCAGTTAAAAGACTAATGGCTTCTTTCTATGGTATCGTTGCCTTCCAAGGTTTTGGTTGGGCTGATGTAGATTTAGCCGCAAGTATTACAGCAAGTGCAAGAGAAGCAATTCGTTTAGCCGCATTTAAAGCAAAGGAGATGGAAATATGAAAACTAAATTTGTATTAGTGAAAGTAGATTACGACTCCGAAGAAACTTGGGATATTACTTTAGAAGAAGTCCAAGAAATTTTTCAAATGATGAACAATCTAAAAAGGCATGCTGAAATTATTGAGATTACTCAGAGTGTGAATAAAAATGATGATGGACAGGACGAATGAATTGCTGGAAGAGTTGCTCGCCATGATAAATAGAAGCAACAAGATTTTGATGATGGTAAATGTCGTCAATATCGCAACAATTATTACCTTACTGGTGGTGGTATTATGAAAGAAGAAAAACTATATTTAGAAACATTAAAAGAAATAAAACTGATGAAAGAACAAATCTCTAATGAAATGGATTCTCTGTATGCTGACATGCAGAAACTACAAGACATTAAAGGGCAGATTAGGGAATTACAAGAAGTAGTAGCAAAACTAGCAGGTGAACCTGTTGGAATGCTGTTCGTGCATTACCGAGGCTGATAATATGAAAGTGGTTTATGGACATACCGATTCTATATATGTGCAAATTGATTCCGTAGAAGCCGCACAAAAAGTAATTAAGGTGATTGAAGATGAAGTCAAAAAAAGTTTCCCGAATGTTCTCGGACTTGAACAACATCCCATTAGTCTGGAATTTGAAAAGTATTTTTCAGCATTGGGTGTTGGGACGGTCAAAAACAGAAACGCAGGAATGATTACATGGGAAGATGGTTCTTATTTGGATGAACCAAAATTTACCATGACTGGTTTCACGGCCAAGAGAGTTAGCGAAACAAAACTTGCGAAGTGGTTTCAAACCGAGTTATTGAAAATGTGGGCGCAACAATTCTCCTTTGAAGAAATCAACAAATTTCTAAGAGAAACTTATGCAAAGGTTGTTAATGGAGAATTCCCTACTGATTATTTCGCAAAGAGAAGCAGATTAAAAGAAGAACGCTTTAAATTAATGTGTTCACAATGTCGCTCAAAATACAACATGAGAAACATTCTTCATATTCACAATTGTGAAAAATGTGGAAACCCAACCAAGAATTTCTTGACTGAACAAAAGAAGCGACCTAGTATTGGTTCGGGTATTGCTGGCGTTCTTTATGCTTGGGAAAAACAGAACATGACATTTGATGATTCCTATATTTTCTTGAAGGTGTTGGGAGTTAATGATAAATATACAAACCCACTAACAAAGGAAAAGCGTGATGTAGAGTATATTGCAGGAACGATTCTTTCGGATTTTTATTCCTACGAACCTGACTATCATCATTACGCAGAGCAACTTATAAAGAAAGCAAAACCTATCTATGAAGCGATGGGTTGGCAAATGGAAAATATAAGAACAATAAAAGGACAAAGAACATTGGAGGAATGGTTTTGAACATAGATGAAAAATATGAAGCCGCACTTGCCGGTATGAAAGAATTTACATACAAATGGATGCCTGAAAATTATGCAGACCCCTCTCAACCGATATTAAAAATATCAAAGTCTTCTTTGATGTCATATGTTTGGTGTCCCAAAAAGTATGAGTTTTCTTATGTTGAGCGTTTGCCCCAAGACCAAACAGAAGCCATGCGTAAAGGAACAGTATTGCACAATCACCGAGAAGCGTTCTTTGATGATTTTGATGTCAAAAAGGCAGAAAAAATGAATAATACTGAAATCATTGAGTACTGTAATTCATTAATGCCTATTGATGAGTATTACGATATTTCTCTGACTGTTGCTGCTTTTGAGGCTCAAAGATTTATTGAAGCCGTAGCCGAAGGAAAGACCGAAGAGTTTCTTCCTGTTATCAATGAAAGAATGTTTGATTGTGAAGTAGTAATTCCAAAAGATACGCATAAAAAGTTCACCCTACAAAGAGACTACACAGTTCGTCTTCAAGGTATTATTGACCGAGTATTCATTGAGAACGGAAAACTTATTCCTTTTGAATACAAAACGGGTAGTTGGAAAGATTACAAATCAACAGCCATGAGAAAGGAAATGGCTTTCTATCAGTTAATGATTGAGAACTCAACAGAAGAGGTTCTTGCTAAACACGGCCTCACCCCTAATATGGAAATTAGTCATTGGGGTTGGTACTATCCTGTGGCGAATCATATTACAGTTGAGCCAGTTAAGAAGAGAACAATGACTTCTGTTATGAATCACATTGCGGAATTAATATATGCCTATGAACAAAAACACTTTCCAACTAAATTCTTTTACAAGACTTGTACCCATTGTTCTTTCTTTGGTATTTGTGAAGGAGCAGAACAGGATTCGTGGTTATGATGATTAAAGAAGTGATGCATGAAATATATCATTTTATTTTGAATATGCACCCTACCTTGAGTGAAGAAATATTGTATGATGCTTTATTTCACGAATTGGTGGTTGCTAAAATTGATGATGCTTTAGATTTGGTGTTTGAGGGGGTGCTGAGTGTAAATGAAAGAAATGATTAAAGCAAAAGTTTTATCCAAACAATGGACATTTACTGAAATATCAAATCTAAAAGAAACGATTGATTCTCTATGTTCTGAGTTGTATTCAGAAATGACCTTTGTTGAAAGATTTCAATTAATTAGAGAAACTAGAATCAATGAAGTGTTTGTCGGTCAAACATATGAAGACAGCATGAGAGAAGCGGTTAAAATAACACTAAGCGGAGAAATTGCAGAAACGATTCGTTCAATGCTTGGAGAGGCCACAGTTAATTTTGGAGGAAATAAAAATGAAATATCCGAGGGAAGTTTGGGCGGGGAGCCACATAAGGAACGCCCCACAAATGAAAAGAAGAATAGTGTCCTCAAGGAATGAATACATCAATTTCATAAATGCACAAAATAACAGAACCAATGTTTATACAACGGTTTATGATTTTGAGCGTTTCTATGAAACTGCAAAAGATGATTCTTCTGTTATTCTTGACAGAGTATTTCTTGACTTTGATGCACACGATGATTTAATCAGCGATGCTTGGCGGGATTTGAAAATTATCATGGCCTTAGTCTATGAGAAAGATTATGAACACACTCTCTTTTTTTCTGGCCGTGGTTTTCATTTATTTCTTTTCGGTGAATTAGCAGACAGCATGAGAAGCATCCAATTCTTTTTTCGGGGCATTAAGCAATATTTGATTGAGCATGTTGGAAAAGACATAACTCTTGATGATAGAGTAGGACAAATTACTCGTCTTAGAAGAATACCTAACACAGTAAATATGTCTTCTTCAGATGAAAACGGAAACCCTTACTTTTGCATTCCTTTGTTAAAAGAAGATTTAGAGGGGGATATTGGGAGTGTCTTAACTCTTGCTAAGAAGCCTCGTTATATTCCCTTTCGCAAGCAGGGAAATGCTAAGGTAGTGTTCCCATCAGCCCCACCCATAGAGGCCGTAGAGGGGGAGGTTTCTGTACCTAAAACAGTAGGAAAACTCCCTATGCTTCCCTGCCTACATCATGCAACCATGACTGAAAATCCCTCTCACATAGCGAGGGCTTATTTGGTGTCGTGGTATCGGGATTTATTGTCGGGGTATCAAGACCTAAATACACAGCAACTTAAAGAAGAAGTGCTGAACCTCGTCGTTGATGAATTGGAGAGAGTCTTTGCAGAATCGGATTCGGTATGGCTTGATTGGGATAAAAGAACAACAAAAAAACACGCTAAATTCACGGTGTATAACAACTATAACACGCCCCATTGTCAAAAATTAATCAGTGAAGGATTTTGTATTGGTAAGTGTTGGAGGTATGCATAATGCTAATAATTGATTCAAGAGAAAATTCAAAACTTTCGGAAAAGGTAGAGAGAAAGGCTAAGTCTTTAAACATTCCAATAGAAAAAAAGTGGATTGAAATTGGAGACTATGTTTATGATGATGTTTGTTTTGAAGCAAAATCAGCAGTAGATTTTTTGGGTTCTGTTCTATCAAAAAGATTATGGACGCAACTTGACAATATGGATAGGCACTATCAAACAAATGTTGTAATTATCTATGGAAATATGGATGATGCAATACTTAATGTTCTTGAAAACTCCCAGTCTAAAATGCCACCAAAAGGAAGGGCAATCATGCTAAGAAATAAATTCTTGGGAGCAATTGGAAGAATCATTCTTGACATGGATGCAAAGCCAGTATGGGTTTCAACAGAAGAAGAAGCCGCCCAAATTATCACGGGCGTTTCTAAAATCAAACCGTTCAAACGGTCGGCTATTGAACCACAAGTATTCAAAAGAATAACAACTGATGACTTGAGGATAGATTTGTTATCAAGCATTAAAGGGGTTTCAATTAAAAAGGCGAAAGCCCTCATAAAAGAGTTCGGCTCTATTATGGAAATTGGTGAATGTTCTGAATTTGAAATTCAGGGCGTTGAAGGCATTGGAGAAACCTTAGCCAAAAGAATAATCTCCACATTAAACTCGGAAGAGAAGGTGAAAATATGAATGATGAATTTTATGAAGAAGAAGAAATTGAAGAATACATGCAACAAAAGGAGGAACTAGATGCTAAGGCAGTATCGGGTTTGCCCTCTATCATTGAGAGGTTCTACCAATCAGCAAGCGAAGTTTCTTTGAGAAACGAAATGCCAGCCGCAATCAGTGGATTTGTAATTCTCGGAAACATCTGTAAGGACTTTGTAAGAATACCAAACAATAGAAACATTGAAGATACAAGGGTTCATTTTTGTTGGGTTCAAACAAGCGGAACAGGCAAATCCACGCTTTGGAATTTTGTTGGGCCTGTTGCAGATAGAACATTTGAAAAGATTAACGAACACCGACCTAGCCACCCATCCTTTACAAGAAAGGACGGAATAGAAATGCCTCGTAAGTATGATATTTTTGGCGTGACTGATTATACTGATTCTGTTTTAATAGGTAAATGGAAGCAAATAAAGAATGATGAAGGCGAGGACGAAATGAAAAGGCAAGCCGGTATTCTTGAAGGAAGTGGTTTAGCCCATTGGGATGAATTTGAGTATTCAGGTATTTTTAAGCAGTCTCAGCATAAAGAGCAGAGCATTGTTTATTTGAATACGCTAATGAATAGCCTTGCTGGAAAGTCTTGGGTTATTTCAAAGGCTCTGGATTCAATGGAAGGAATGACAATGAATTGTTATTCAGAGCGTTCTGTTATTGCTATGACATATCCTCCAAAGAATCTAAATGATGTTATGGCAGAAAAGGGTGTTCTTCAAAGAATGCTTCTATATGTTTGGGAAGTTCCGTTTCACACACAACATCAAATGAGACTTGAGCAACTATCTAAAGCAGGAACCTATTCTGATGTTGAAGCACCAATTGATAAGTTCGCAGAGGGCTTCTATAAGATTTATCAAATGGTTCGTGAGCGTTGGAATGATGTCGGGCAAGACCCGTTAAAAACTTTAGTCTTTCACGAATCTTATGTACCTACTCTTTTATTGGAATATAACCGATTGAATAAAGAATTGATGAACTGTCCTCCGCATGTTGCAGAAATCGCATCAAACTTTACTACTCGGCTTATGCAAATTATGATGAAATTAGCCGCCCTATGTTGTATTGGTGAATCAGCAGATATTGTCAAACCCGAAGAGAGATTTATTGTGAGGGGTGTTCATGTTCAAGCCGCCGGTAAAATTGTCCAAAACTGTTATAGCCAACTGGTGGGGTGGTTAGAGCGAAGCCTACGGGTCAAGCGAAAGCAGATGGCTGAAAAGTCTTTAGAAACGACATTTATTGGAGTTTATGGAGAAATTAAGGCAGACAAATTTTCCAACATAAAGGCTGATGAAGCAGGGTTTGTGAACAAAAACTTGTACCTAACGCAAGTAAGAGAAAAAGCAAAAATCTCAAGAGCGCAGATTTATAGGCATTATGATGTTGTACGACATAGATTTGAAGAAATCAAAGAAGGCCGAAGTTGGTATGTTAGGTTATTGGAGAGTGAAGAATGATGAAGTGGGAAAATACCTATTTAGTGTTTCAAGTTGAAAAAGGGCCAAAAGCAATTATTGAATCTTTGAATACTTATGGTGAAGAAGGTTGGGAATGCTGTTCACAATTAATTGTGGCAAATAAGCAGATTGTTTGTTTCTTAAAGAGACGAACAGACACCGAAGAACCTGTAAATAAGGAAGAAGAAAAAATTAGCAAACTTTGGTCAAATGGTGAATAGTAATGTCTGTTCTTGCTTTGGACATAGAAACAAAAAATATGTCCTATGAAATTGGAGGGTTTAGCAACACCCATATGTTTCAAGTCTCAACAGTCGCAACTTGGGACGGAGACAAAGGTACTGTTTATGTGGATGCACCATTAGATACATTTCAAAAATCAAATGTTGAGGTTAAACCTTTGAAGCAACTTAAGTATGACTTAGATGACCATTTTCAAAAAGGCGGATTACTTCTTGGTCATAATTTAGCAGCATTTGACCTCCCAGTATTACGAGACTCAATGGATATTTTTTGTATAACTAAATACTTAAAAGAAGAACAATACATTGATACTTCAAAAATACTCCTAAAGGGACATGGTGAAAGATTTCAACTAAAAAATCTTGTGAAATGCACCATGCAAGATTCTAAACTTATGGATAGCGCAGATGCACCACGACTTTGGAAAATGGGAAAATATGATGATGTGGTAGAATATTGTCTAAAAGATACCCAATTAGTTTATGACCTTTGGAAATATGGTCAAAAGAACGGTATTGTAAAAGCATTTTCAATTGAAGAAGAACAGCATAAAGACTTGGAGGTGAGTTGGTAATGACAACATGGGAATGGATTGGTCTTATCTTTTTCATCAGCATACTTATGCTTCTTTTCTTTGCCGCTTTTGGTGGAACTTCAATCACCGATGAAAGCGTTGAAGAATATATGAAGCGGCTGATGTCTGACGATAAGGGCGGAAACTGATGGCACTTAAACAAAAATGCCCTTTTTGTAGCGAAAAAACTATCGCTAAAAGAATTAAGGGTTTTTATTTAGGTTCAGATGAAGTCTCTCACTTATGGGAATGTAGGCTTTGTTTTGGCATTTGGTCTAAAAAAACGAGGGTAGGGGGTTAGCCCCCTATCCCGGCTTTTTTTTATGCCGTTTTTTTAGCCAAATTAATCGCAAAACTAAAAATGCCTCAAAAACTTTCAACCAATTAGCCCTAAGTTTGTTAAAGCAGTTATGAGTTGGTTGATTGCTTGAGCATTTAGGTCGGCATCTGCACCTCCACCAGTAGGAACAGGAGCCGGTGGTGCTGGCCTTGAAACAGCAGTTGCTCCAAAGAAACCCATTTGTTTGTCCCCAGTTGCACTATTGCTTGCTCTCGCTAAAGAAAGAATTGCATCGCTTCCAGCAACTAATTGCGTAGAAATGTTCCCAAATGAAATATCAAGTTGTCCTCCATCTCTTTGCCCAATTTGGAAAACTGGGTCGTCTATTACAGAGGAAGAAGGTGGAGAAGTATTGTCATTTTGGATTTGAATATGACCAAATTTGTTTATTCTAATATTTCCTTCACCCCCTCTTAATCTAAATGGGTAGTTATCGCTAGTTTCTTCAATATGCAATCTATGTTCTGGAGCCGCAGTTCCAATTCCTACTTTTCCATCTGAAAGTATTCTCATATGTTCTGTTGAAACAGTATCATCATTCTCATTAATAGCGGCGGTTCCAAAGGTTAAATCTCCCCCCTTATCACCTGTTCCGTGGTCTTCTGCTGCTAATGCGGCAATATAAGCAGATGCTTCTAAAACCGATGAAGGGACATTTCCATCGGTAGAATCAAAACCAATTCCTCCCAATAAATCAGTATCAGCAGTTGAAGTATCTTCTCTCACAATCATTATGCCATTATTACTATCAGCACCAGTATGGCTTACTTGAAGCCTATTTTGCGGCGAATCGGTTCCTATCCCTATATTTCCGCTTATTATTGCATCTCCAACAGACTTAATACTTCCAGCACTTAACTTCCCTGAAAGGTGTTGTCCATTTCCAGTTATTGTTGTAAGGTCAATTGTAGCAGTAGCGGAAAATGATGAATAGTTGGTAGCACTACCCACACCTAAATTATTATGTGCTGTATTGTCTGCATCTGCCACAGCATCATTTAAAACCCAACCGTCATCTTGAAAGTTATTTTTAAGGAAGACTTCAATATTATTTGTTGCGTTTGCTATTTGAATTTGTAAAACTGCTCCATCGTAGGTAGATGCTTCTTTAATTCTTACTGCATCAATACCTATTGTAGAAAAATGACTAACATGCTCAATGCTTATACCATTTCCATTTCCTGCACCAAACAAATGACTGGCGGTTAGAATAATACTTTGATGCCTTGAAGAATCGGTATTCCTAATAAAAAATGTTCCTATCCCTCTTTGTTTTTGATTTGCTGATGAACCATTACCTGCTCCATTCCAACCATCAATATGAGCAATAGTGTGATAGCCGGTTGCTATGTCATCTGATAAGTCTTGAAATTGGTTATATTGCACACCGCTAGTTTGTATATCGCTTGATACTACAACTTTTCCTGTTCCGTGAGGGGTTAAATTAATATCTGCATTTGAATTTGTTGTAGTAATATCAAGACTATTTGCATCACAGGAAACTGTTCCCATTTCTGTATAGGTTCCTCCATCATCCCTAGCAATACTTAAAGAATTAGCAGTCTTTCTAACTGTTAAATATTGAATAGGCATTGGATTATTTCCTGTATGAGTAATAACAGCAATAATAGTATCTGTTGATGAGTATTGTGGAACCTTATCTGCTGCAATTGGATTTCTAAGTTCAATTGCTCCTGCTCCGGTCACAACTAATAAATGATAACCGTTAGTATAAGTAGCACTTAAAGTTAAATTATTTACTGCGCTAATTGCCGCTTTTGCACCATCACGAAGAATAACTCCTGCGCCGACATCAATTTGAGTCGCACTATCAATAGTAATATCAAAACCACTAATTGCATAATTTTGGCCCAGTCCATCAGATAATGCTTTGATTATTCCTGTATGTGGAAAATCTACGCCGTCTTCAATTTGATTAAAACTTAATGTTGTGCTTTGACTGTAATAGTTCGGATTACTTACCATATTATTCTACCTCCAACAAAATAAACAGTTCCAATGTTTCTGTTGTAGAAAAGGGGCCAACTCCTTCAAAGTTGGTTCTATATACTAAATTACTGCCATCAAATAATCCTACTTCACGGATAACCTGTCCTTGGATAGAACTTCCTGCTACTGATACCTTTACTTCAATGACATTCAAATCTGATTTCGTTTTTAAAATAGAAGGAACAACACTTAAAGGCACATCTAAATCAGTAGCAGTAGGACTTGTAGCATTTCCTCCAAGTCCTATCTTTGCGCTATCAAAGAGATTATCCTTGATGTGCGTTGCGATTTGGCTTTTTAGTTCATCAGTTATCATGCTAAATCCTTCTCCACTAAATCAGTGATTGTGATTGTTCCGCCCCCGAACCCAAGAGTTGTGCCAAAACCAAGTTGAACAGCAAAGCCAAGCACCGGCCCCGTTGAACTTCTCTTACGCACCAACAATTTAACCTCTTTGGTGTCCACCGTGTCAAGGAAATTAAAGGAGACTTCTTGTGTGCTTAAGTCGTTGCTTCTCAATGCGGCCTTTGTTTCTTTGTTAGAAATGAGCAATTCTGAAAATATGTCGGAAAGGTCTTTGCTATACCTACCAAGTTGTAGTTTAATAAATCCAGTTAATTGATGTTCCATCTCCAAAACTATGAATTCATTCATTTCAATATTTTCTCTTGGAATAGACACATTTACAATATCTCCTACTCTTAATTGAGCGATTCCCTTGCTGTGCAAAGTAAAAGATAACTTTTGATTGAGGCGAGAATGTATTCTTAAAAGTTTAGTGGCTCTTTTATCCACTTCCTCTTGAGTTAGTAGAGTATTATCTACAACCTCTAAGGTCTTTCTTCCTCTTTTTTGTATTGAGCGAAGGTCTTTGCGAATCGCTTTGTGAGCGTTGCCATAAACATTGATTTCATTAAAGAAGTCAAAAAGAGTAGATACCTTGTCAAAGTCAATGATAAGGAATTCGTCGCTGTCATTAATTGTAATGTT